>Ga0233415_10000538_pt1 | contig 17657 bp, 5 predicted proteins | sample Na_anoxic_12_MG_FD_188631 | JGI IMG/M metagenome (GOLD analysis project Ga0233415, IMG submission 188631) | Seawater microbial communities from Saanich Inlet, British Columbia, Canada - Na_anoxic_12_MG | ecosystem: Environmental > Aquatic > Marine > Inlet | place: Canada: British Columbia... | reverse complement strand
TCATGCTGCGAAGTAAATGATTCTCGAATCGATATGCTCGAATCACAAGCAGATACCTTTGACTCGCGCATTGATATACTTGATTCGCTGACGGATAATCCTTTCAAACGGTTAGAATCATGCTGTGATGTAAACGGTTCAAAAATTGATGATTTAGATTCCCGCGTTGATCTATTAGAAAGCTGCTGCGAGGTTAATGATTCACGTATTGATCTCACGGAGTCTTGCTGCGAAGTGAATGATAGCCGCATTGATGTGCTGGAATCCAAAATAGATATTATGGATACAGATGAGTCTCGATTGGATGATTTAGATTCACGTGTTGATCTATTGGAAAGCTGCTGCGAAGTGAATGGCTCTGAGGTGGCTGTACTTGATTCCCGTACAGATCTGCTTGAATCTTGTTGTGAAGTGAATGACTCCCGCATTGATACGCTGGAATCAGAGGTTGATGTGTTCGATTCAAGAATTGATTTAGTAGAATCCTGCTGCGAAGTGAATGGCTCGCTCATTGATGTATTAGAATCAAAAATAGATATTATGGACAGTGATGAGTCTCGATTGGATGATTTAGATTCACGTGTTGATCTCCTTGAAAGTTGCTGCGAGGTTAATGATTCACGCATCGATATTTTAGAATCAGAAGTTGATACGTTTGACTCGCGCATTGATCTCACAGAATCATGCTGCGAAGTAAATGATTCTCGAATCGATATGCTCGAATCACAAGCAGATACCTTTGACTCGCGCATTGATATACTTGATTCGCTGACGGATAATCCTTTCAAACGGTTAGAATCATGTTGCGATGTAAACGGTTCAAAAATTGATGATTTAGATTCTCGCGTAGATCTACTTGAAAGTTGCTGTGAAGTGAATGACTCACGCGTTGATCTATTAGAATCTTGCTGCGAAGTGAATGATAGCCGTATCGATGTATTAGAATCAGAGTCAGATACATTTGATTCACGCATAGATTTAGTTGAATCTTGTTGTGAAGTGAGTGATTCTCGCATTGATACGCTGGAATCAGAGGTTGATGTGTTCGATTCAAGAATTGATTTAGTAGAATCCTGCTGCGATGTGAATGGTAGTAAAATTGATGTGATTGAGTCTGAGATTGATACTATTGTAACGCAAACATGTATTGTTCCAGTGTGTGGAGATCTTAACTTCACTCTTGATATGCTTCCAGGAGAAGGAGAAGCAGTAGTCTTTGAATTCTGCAAATGCTATGAATCGAAATTGAATCCTCCTTCAGTTATTTTCGATCCTGCAATTTATGGCGGTGGTGGTATTGTTGAATTGCCAAAAGGATCACGCCTTGCATTCTGTGGATATGGAACCGTTGATCTAAAAGATGGCGTTGAGTTTGAATTTACCGGGACGGCATGTGCTGATATGGGCGTGCAGCCGGATTGGCCGGAATTACTTCTTGATGAATGTGCGTGCATGACGCTTGAAGCGGGTGCAACAGCTAAAATTACTGGTGGTGATGATGGTGCAGGATGCTTGAATATGAGAAAGGGTGGCTGCATTCTTCTTGATCAAGCAAACTCTCACTTAATATTTGGTGAAGATTGTAAAAATGAAATAATAGTACATGCAAGCTTGGGATCGCATATTACGGTGGATAATCCAACGGCATTGATTTCATATCAGCTTGGTGTCTTTGATTTGATTTTTGAAAATAATAGTTCAATGCAAATATCTGATGGTACGATAGAACTGAATGCGCTTAATGGAGTTGAAAGTCCCGGCGTAATTAGAAAATGGGAATTCTTAAACGATTCGTGCTTAGTGCTTCCTGGCCAATGCGGCAAAACGCTTGGACTTTTACGACTAGCTCCAAATGATCCTAGTCATTGCTGCGTTACTTCTGATTCTGAAAATGTAATGTTTAACAATTTGGAAGGGCATGTGTGTGGGCATGGAGACTTGCAATATATTGATGGAGAGGTAAATAGCATTACTCAAATTCAAAATAATCAATTCTGTATTACTGCACCGATGGTAGAGGTGTTTATGAATTTAAGTTATCTGCTTGAGCCAGGATTAGTACCACCACCAGATGCAACTATTTTAGCGCTTCAAGGAACTCGTCCAGATCAATCGAAATGCGGACGCCTTGTTGCATTCTGCCCGGAACGGGATGGTAGTATTGTAGGGCTTGCGCAAGGTGACCATGACATTTTCTACGATAGTTCTGATTCTTGTGGCACATTAGATTTAGTACGTGGTTATGATCGATTAGGACGGGTATTTACGATATCAAATTGTAACGAAAGCACACGGACGCCTCCAGCGCCGCCATTGACGTAGGGTAGTATGAAAAAAGTAATTGGTTTATTTCTTATATATGCATTAGTAAGTATCTCAGTAGTGAATGCGTTTACTTTATTTCGTAAAAAGAAACAGCAATCACTACCAGAACAACAGTTAGATGCTGTTGATGCACCAAGGAATTTTACTCCAATACGAAAGTCTGGTAAGTCGTACTATGATTCTCTTATTGAGAAAGCATCAAAACGACGCTGGGCAGTGCAAACCTCTTTTCATTATACCACTGAAGATGGGGCATTCAATTGTGATGGATGCAACGTCCCATTGGGGGGTCATATTTTTGGAAAAGATACGGTAACAATTGAAGACGTGTATCTTTTTTCAAAACTTTCTAATGATAATAAAGTTCGTATTAATAATTGCGATGCACTTGCGCCCAATCGAGGTGGTGTGCCAATTGGTGGTGTAGGAGTTCCATTTGGAGGTTTTAGTGATGATTTATACACCACATTGCTTGCACCAGTTGAGCTTGCCTTTGGGGCGAGCCAGAAAGAGTTTAGTATTCTTATGTCTGGTATGCGGCAATTTGATATTGGTTCTTCAGATCGGTTTTCGATTGCGCTAGGGTTTAATCTTCCCTTTGTAAGTAAGCGGCATTCTCTTGATATGAATTTTCAAGGGGGAGAGTTGTTTCGGCCTGGGTTTATACCTGACACCACACAGCGAGAGAATTCATTAAAACAATTTTTCAGAGATTATAGCAGTCTTACTGATTTTATTAATCGAGCGGTCTTGGGTGCAAATGGGATTGAATTTTGCGCAAAACAAAGTAAATCAGGCATAGGGGATATTTCGTTTTTCGGATCGTTGGAATATCACGAAAATCATACATTCCAGACAGGGTTTGCAGTGGTGTTTCCTACAGCGGGAAAAGGATCGGGATCTGTTTTTTGGGAGCCAATTTTAGGCAATGGTGGTGCGTATCAATTTAATCCATTTGTGCAGGCATTATTTCATACCTCGGCGCCTTACTTGAATCCTTTTGCGCGCCTCGCTCTGGAGGTAAGTGCACGGCATAGTACCGATACGTCTCGCATTCCTACATTAGTTACAAATGATAAGCGTCAGATGGTGAAAAATGTTACCGGACTTTCGGCACCAGACAGTTTTCAAAATTTTTATGTAGATCCATTTTCAGAGTTTGATTCTTGTGTGCCACTTTTTGCATCTAAGACCCCATGCGTGAATAAAAAAATAGGTACAAAAGTGCTTTTCGGGCTCGGTAACTATGCATACAATATTTTTAATGTGGATTTGAGATGGGGGCTTTTTTACGATTTTTACCACAAATCACAAGATTCATTTGCTGTTGATAATAAGGGGAATTGTAAGTGCGATCCTGAAACAATAGATTGCGCAACGATGGAAAAATGCAGCGAAGAAACATCTCATATCTTTAGCACAAATCTAGCGTATAAATTTAGTAACTTTTTTGAACTGGGAGCCGGCGGAAGCTTTACTGTCTTGGGTAAAAACGTACCGAGATCCCGATCATTCTACTTCTCATTTGTCGCGGTCTTTTAATACTTAAAACCGTTCTTCCCAAGATATGGTTGCAATAGTGTCATCAGCTCCGTTTTGAATTGCTTCACCAGTAATGGTCATGCTTTCGCCAGGTAGTAAAATAATTGTATAATTTGTTGGATCAAAAAAGAGAATAAGTGGGCCACCCTGGTTATTTGATGGAAGTGAAAAAACTCCTTGTCCGGTACCGGCAGAATAGGTTCCTGCAGTTGAAACTTCTACGACAGAATCGCTAGTGTCAATGTCTACAAATGAGGTGCCGGAAACAGTCGCATTTTTACGCAATCTGAGGATCATCGAATCTTGTCCCGCTGTAGGTATTGGGCCTCCGCCAGTTGCAGCTATTCGGATTTCTATTTTGTTTAGTTTTCCTTGAAAGATAGACTTATTCCGGATAGTCATCATATGTGTTTCACTGGTTGGGATGGTGCTTGCCGGAATAACATCTGTTGAAAAATACCGATGCCCTGCGGTGCTTTCAGAGCCCGCTATTCCAGCATTCCAGCTAGCGGATTTGAGTTGTAAATTTGACGTGTTCCCACTATTTTTTACTTCAGCCTGAATAGGTAAGATTGGGTTTATCAAAGAAGGTTCATTTTCTGAATTAGGCCGCTCAATGATATGGAAGGTGATCCATACGCCATCTTGCCGTAATACTTGGAATGTGATCGGAGCTGCGCCGAGCCAGCCATAGGATATTCGAAAAACATTTAACTTGGTAGTATCGATGGTAAACCCGCTTGGGCCTGTGCCATCTAAAGGATCCCGGTTAAAGCTGGATTGTGCTATTGTAGTATCCGCATCTCCGTCTCGTCTAAATAAAATCGAAAATGTTGTGCCATTATATCCGATTGCGATTCCGTCACTTTCGTCAAAAATTCCTATCCATTGAGTTGAGTTTGCTGCATTGGCTTCAAAGAGCGCAGTGAAGAATGCGTATCCTTCATGGCCTGGGCGGTAACGTAGACTTCGTTTACTTTGAATGGATGCTTCACCATCAGATGCCGCTCCAGTCGAGACGACTGCCATACTATCCTCAGTAAATACAGTTCCGGTAGAAGTCAAGGATGTCATTGTTTGCATACTTGAAATACCATACTGAAATTGAACATTGATCATATCTTCGAGGGGACTTATGATGTTCTCTCCAAAAACTGAAACAAATCCTTGTGCGTTTGCGAGCGCTTCAACGGCACTTTGAGTTAATATTGATTTATTGCAAAGAAGGTCTGTGCTGCTTTCTAGGTCGATGTCGAGCTCATCAATTTTGCTGTCAATAGTGCGAGTAGTTTGGTCAATAAGGGTTGCGGTTGTAATGATACTTTCTAATTTAGAGCAAAGAGTATCATCAAGAACAGATATTTGATCTTCTATGCCATCAATTCCTGAAACAGAAATGTTGTCGATACTGGAAATAATCAGTTGGTCATTCGTTGAGACGAGTTGTTCAAGTTCTTCAACTCCTGAGCAAATTGCAGTTACTTGGATGTTGTCAATTTTAGAGCAGAGCTCTTCGCCAAGTAGTGAAATTTGGCTTTCCAGGTTGTCGATTCCCGAGAGAGAAATATTATCAATACTGGAGATTATGATTTGATCATTGGTTGAAACGAGTTGTTCAAGCTCTTCAATTCCTGAGCACGTGGCGGTAACCTGGATGTTTTCAATTTCAGATGAAAGCTCTTCACCGAGAATAGAAACCTGATCTGAAAGGTCATCTAACCCAGAAACTTGACACTCTGTTACGCTGAGGTTGTTAACGTTTGATAAAATATCAATCGCATTATTTTTGATGTTACATACTTTTGCGAGGGTCTCTTCCGTGTCTTCATGAACATTGGATATTTTTCTAAAAATAGCCTCAAGAATATTTTTTGAAGAGACCGCATTACACCCGAAAGAAAAAAAGAATGCTAGTAAAAGGAATATCTTTTTCATTACTACCCTTTGTATATTTTCTAAAAATCAAATCCACCTTTTAACCAGATATGCCACTGTGAAAAAGAGCAAGAGATGCATCTATCATTGCAGCTATCTATAAAGCTTGTTTCGCTTGGATGAAACAGCACGGTATTTGTTTTGTGAATTCCAATTTCTACAGCACCACCAATACCGAAAAATGGAGTGATTTTTTTCTGCTTAAACGTTTTGCTAAGGTGGGCAAACACGGTATGTGAAAGTCCACGGGTTGCCTGAAGGTTGATATTGGAAAAATTAATCGGCTCAGGAGCGGCGGACGTTTTTATATGGTTTGCTTCAACATTTGCAAGACTCGGGGCGTATGTGAGTCGTTGATCGTTGGTGCCAGCATACGCAAACTCTGCAGTATCAACTCCCAAATTTCTTTGCGTTTGATTTGTTCCAGAAGCGCTCGAGTTAGTTCCTTGATGAATACTTGCTCCGCTTTGCGTGGCAGAAAGTGGGATGGCTTCATTTTGGGTTAATCCCCCTGCTGTTGTAGTCGCGTATCCAAACATCTGGGCATCTCCCTTGAGTGCCCAAATATTATCATTATTTTCATGAAAAATTGAAAGTGATGATGCGCATTTTCTACTATTTGATATTTTATCGCATGAGCGAGCCCATAAGTTGTATCCAAAGGAAAAGTTTAAATTATGCGGGCCGGTTCCAAGCGATTTAATTGTATCGAGGCAAAAATTGAACATCGCGATAAAATCAACTTGTACTGCGGAGCTGATTTTTAGCTGTGCAGTTGTAAGGTTGGCGACCGGACTATATGTATTGTCAAATTGTGATGATATGGGATCCGAGGAAAGAACGGTTGCAGCGGAGGTTTTTGCCGCGCCTAAGTTATTTAAAGCAGGTGAGGTTATTTTTTGGGCGAGCATGTAGCGACTATTTGGACGATCAACAATATCAAAGGTTCGTTGTTCGTATGTTCTAAAGAGGTGGGTTAAGTTAAGATCTAAATACAGATACATTTCTCGGTTCAGTTCTTCATTGCGGTAGAAGGTATAATGTGTGGTGAGTCCTCCTCCGAGTTCCCAATGCCTGCCATTTCCTATAATTGGCTGAAAAACATTTTGAGCATTGTGTCTATTTCCAGTTGGGAACGCGGTTTGAATGTTAATACCGATATGGTAGTCATTATTTTCTATAAAGTTCCACCCAAGCTCCATTCGAATGTCAGCAAGCCCTACATGCGATTCATCACAGTTATTTATTTTTGCAAATCTAAGATCGTATGCGGTTATTCCATTTATTGAGGGCGCAGCTCCAGACATATAATCTTGTATGGATGAGTTTAGTGCAGATTTTGGAACTGAATCCGATCCAAAACATCCTTCTTGATACCCTGAACTGCCTTTTCTTTGAATAGACTCACAAAAGCGTTTATTCCATTTTGTCCAAGTGAGGGGGGTATATGCTCTTAAATAAAGACCAGATGCGATATTGTCCATTTTTAGATAAAAACCAATGTCGATTAAAACATTTTGAATGGTTGGTTTAAATGAGAATATTCCATTAAATTCTGGTGATAAATAGAAATAATCAGCAAGCCATGCCTTTGGGTCTCGATTGGGAACTTCACTTCCTTGAACTTTGATACGCCCATTGCAGATATCATTTCCGAATAGGCATTTTGCTATCATATCCGATTGGAACGACTGATTATATCCTACTAAAAAAGAGAGCAGCCCTGACCATTTTTCTTTACTGTTTTCTTGAGTTTTACAAAGAGGTTCATTTTCATCTGGTGCTTCTTGGTCATCAATTTCTACAATAACGTTATCTTGCACACCGTTCCATCGATTACCAACTAACTGATGAATTTTATATCTACTTTGCGATCGAGCAATAAAGGTTGGGGATACTGCTACTTGGGCATTGAGTTGAAAAAAAAGTATGAGAAGACAAGTAATACACCATTTTCCCATAAGGCTCTCCTTTTTTGTAAAGCTTTAATCAAAATTCAATATAGAATTTTTTATTAAAAAAAAAGAAAAGATATTATGAAGAGAGTGCGGGAAAGCTAGTCGCTTTTAGCAACGCTTAAAAGCCACGTTTCAATAAAGCTCATGATGTCACCATCTAAGACAAGATCGGGTTGTGGTGATTCATGATCAGTGCGATGATCCTTTACCATTTTATACGGATGTAGCACGTACGATCGAATTTGAGATCCCCATTCAATTTTTTTCTTTATAACACCGGCAGATGCTTTTGCTTCTTGCTCTTCTTTTGCTTTTTGTGCAAGCCGAGCATAGAGCATTTTCATGGCGGTTTCTTTATTCTGCAATTGAGAACGTTCGTTTTGACATTGAGTTACGATGCCAGATGGTATGTGCGTAATGCGAACAGCAGAATCAGTTTTATTAACGTGTTGGCCTCCGGCGCCACTTGCACGATAGGTATCAATTCGTAAATCTTTTGAATCGATTTCAATTTCAATTTCTGGAGTTTCAGGTGCAACTGTTATTGCAGCAAAAGAAGTGTGTCGACGCTTGCTTGCATCGAAAGGAGAAATACGAACAAGACGGTGGACTCCATGTTCACTTTTTAAAATACCGTAGGGGTTTTTCCCCTTAATGTAGAGTGTCGCCGATTTGATACCAGCTTCTTCTCCCGCTTGATAATCTATTACTGCCGCTTTATATCCTTCTCGCTCGCAAAAACGAAGATACATGCGCAGCAGCATGTTTGCCCAATCTTGGGATTCAGTACCGCCAGCGCCGGCATTAATATTCATAAAGCAAGCGGAACTATCTTCAGGCTTGTTTAATAAAAGCGCAATTTTAAACGAAGCAATTTCGCGATTCATTTTTTTAATATCGCTCGAAATTTTTTGAAGCTCTTTTTCATCTTCTGCAAAAAGATCGAGTAGTTCATTAATTTCTTGGTATGTATTTACGACTGTATGGTATTGCTCTCGTTGAATGCGAACGTGTTGAAGCTCTTTAGATATCTGTGCTTGCTGAGGATGCTTCCAAAAGTCTTCTTGGGTTGTTTGTGCTTCAAGCATCTCAAATTGTTTTTCAAGCCCGCTGTTAGCCCAATATTGTTTAATTGTTGCTAGATCGGGTTCGAGTGATTTGAGTTGTTCTTTTAATTCATCGATGAGCATAGTGTGGGACCTTTATTATAGTTATCACAATTATAACATGCTTCTTGCTGTCTTCAAAAATATTATGATTTCCTTTTGAAGGGGGTTGCGGTCTTTTCATTTTTTTAAAAAATAGGTAACGGCCATTGGCCCATTTAATTACTATGCAAAAAAAACGACTCGAGTGAGGGTATTTTGGGAGGGGGAAATAGGCTGAATTTTGAGGCGCGTGAAAGAACAAAAAAAACGTGCTATATTCCTTATATATATAGGGCCTCTATAACAGCTTTGTAAAATCACACAATTTTAGGGTTTGTATGAAGGGAAAATTGTTCATTATTTCTGCACCGTCCGGAGCTGGAAAAACAACGTTGGTACATCGGGTTTTGAAAGAGCTTGAAAATGAGATTGCTCTTGAAAGAGTAATTACCTATACGACCAAGGAGCCAAGAGCGGGAGAAAAAGAGGGGCATGACTATCACTTTGTCTCTCGAGAAGAATTCGATCACCTTTTAAAGCAGGGCTTCTTTATGGAGCATAGCAAAGCCTACGTAGATTACTATGGGTCACCCGCTTTGGTAATCCAGGGGTTATCAAGAGGGATATCATACATTTTAATCGTGGATCGTATTGGAGCGCAGGATATTGTTAAAAGAGTACCGAGTGCAATATCAATATGGATTGAGGCTCCATCCATGGAAATTCTTAAAATGAGGCTTACGGCAAGAGGGACTGAGTCGAGTGAGAAGGTTGAGCGTCGCTTATTTCGAGCTCAGCAAGAGATAGCACTTGAGAAAAGGAGTCCTTTTTATATGTATCATATGATAAATGATGAACTGGATAAGGCTGTTTTTGACCTCAAAGCGATACTGTACCATGAAATACTCGAAAAAAAGTCGGTTTTATTGCCCAAAAGTGAAGGTTTTAGTAGGTCGGCAGATATCGCTTCCTAGACGCTATATAAGCGGGTTTTAATGGGGTAAATAAGGGTCGTAATAGGCATAAAGAGCAAAGAAGCAGTAAAAAAATGAAAAAAGTTCACAAAAAACGTTGACAGGAATGCCTACACCTGTATAATTTTACCTATCATTTGAAACAAACAAATCGAAATCGAAAGTCGCAAAAACGACGAATCGTTCGAGAGTTTAAAAATCAAAAAAATTCTTTGAAATTCATGAGAAAAAATTGAGCCTGACTAGTTTTATGAATCTTGTACTTGTAAATTCTGTATTGAAGAGTTTGATCCTGGCTCAGAATGAACGTTGGCGGCGTGCTTAACACATGCAAGTCGAGCGAGAAAGCTCCTTCGGGAGTGAGTACAGCGGCGGACGGGTGTAGAACACGTGAGAATCTACCCTTTAGTGAAGAATACCTCCGAGAAATTGGAGTTAATACTGCATAATCCCTTCGGGGCAAAAGTGGCTTTATGCTGCTGCTAAAGGATGAGCTTGCGCGCTATTAGCTTGTTGGTGGGGTAAAGGCCTACCAAGGCGATGATGGCTAGCCGGCCTGAGAGGGTGTACGGCCACATTGGGACTGAGATACGGCCCAGACTCCTACGGGAGGCAGCAGTGAGGAATATTGCGCAATGGGCGAAAGCCTGACGCAGCGACGCCGCGTGGAGGATGACGGTTTTAGGATTGTAAACTCCTGTTAAGTGGGAAGAAAGACCGATCTCTAATATAGATCGGGAATGACGGTACCACTAGAGAAAGCACCGGCTAACTTCGTGCCAGCAGCCGCGGTAATACGAGGGGTGCAAACGTTATTCGGATTAACTGGGCGTAAAGGGTGTGTAGACGGAACATTAAGTTCGTTGTTAAATCTTTCGGCTTAACCGAAAGCTTGCGATGAAAACTAATGATCTTGAGGGTGAAAGAGAGAAGTGGAATTCTCGGTGTAGCGGTAAAATGCGTAGATATCGAGAGGAACACCGATGGCGAAGGCAGCTTCTTGGTTCACTCCTGACGTTGAGACACGAAAGCGTGGGTAGCAAACAGGATTAGATACCCTGGTAGTCCACGCCGTAAACGATGATCACTGGATGTCAGCTTTGCTTAGCAAGGTTGGTATCGAAGCTAACGCGTTAAGTGATCCGCCTGGGAATTACGGTCGCAAGATTAAAACTCAAAGGAATTGACGGGGGTCCGCACAAGCGGTGGAACATGTGGTTTAATTCGACACTACGCGAGAAACCTTACCTGGACTTGACATGCTTTTGACAGTCGTAGAAATACGATCTTCTAAGCTTCGGTTTAGACAGATGCACAGGTGCTGCATGGCTGTCGTCAGCTCGTGTCGTGAGATGTTTGGTTAAGTCCTCTAACGAGCGCAACCCCTGCTGTCAGTTGCCACTTATCTTCGGATAAAGCACTCTGATGGGACTGCCTGGGAAACCAGGAGGAAGGTGGGGATGACGTCAAGTCATCATGGTCCTTATGTCCAGGGCTACACACGTGTTACAATGGCCGATACAAAGGGGTGCGATACCGCAAGGTGGAGCCAATCCCAGAAAGTCGGTCTAAGTTCGGATTGGGGTCTGCAACTCGACCCCATGAAGTTGAAATCGCTAGTAATCGTATATCATAACGATACGGTGAATACGTTCTCGGACCTTGTACACACCGCCCGTCACACCACGAAAGTTGTTTGTACCCAAAGCTGTTTTAGCCAACCCGTAAGGGAGGCGGACAGTTAAGGTATGGGCGATGATTGGGGTGAAGTCGTAACAAGGTAGCCGTAGGAGAACCTGCGGCTGGATCACCTCCTTTCGAGGGAGAATCTATTGTCAACTTTAAGTTGACACAAGGTGTGAATATTTTGGACAAGTTTCTTAAGATTAGTCAGGCCCTCTAGGTTAGGGCCTATAGCTCAGCTGGTAGAGCACCCCGCTGATAACGGGGAGGTCAGTCGTTCAAGTCGACTTAGGCCCACCATTAAAAATTTTGTTTTGATATTGGTGGGCTATAGGCTGTACTAAGTTTTGGTAAAGTGCGGGGGTGTAGCTCAGTTGGTAGAGCGTCCGCCTTGCACGCGGAAGGCCAGCGGTTCGAATCCGCTCATCTCCACCAATAACTTTATTTTATATTTTTTCTCGTGTTTTGGATTATGAGTAGTAATAAAAAAATTCTTGTGATCTTTGAAATATTCGTAGGTTAATTCTCGACGTTAGAGTAGCCAATTAAATTTATGGCTAATTAGAAAGGGCGTTTGGTGGATGCCTTGGTATCAAGAGTTTATGAAGGAGGCGTAAGGCTGCCATAAGCCTCGGGGAGCTGTCAATAGAGCTGTGATCCGAGGGTATCCGAATGGGGAAACCCGCCTTAGCAAACCTAAGGCACCTTTACCTGAATACATAGGGTAAAGGAAACAACGACGTGAACTGAAACATCTCAGTAGCGTTAGGAAAAGAAAACGAAGTGATTCCCCAAGTAGTGGTGAGCGAAAAGGGAAGAGCCTAAACCTATATTATGTGATAGCTGACACGCGTTGTAATATAGGGGTTGTGAGAGTGCATTTCTTGAGGGTGTTAACTCAAGGTTGTAATTTTTCTTTCTAGCAGAACTGCTCTGGAAAGGGCGGCCAAAGAAAGTGATAGCCTTGTAAGCGAAAGAAAGAAAAAACAATTATGCATTTCTCGAGTACCACGGAGCACGTGTAATTCCGTGGGAATCTGCCCGGACCATCGGGTAAGGCTAAATACTCCTTGATGACCGATAGTGAACGAGTACCGTGAGGGAAAGGTGAAAAGAACCCCGGAAGGGGAGTGAAATAGAAACTGAAACCAAATGTCTACAATCGGTGGAAGCGATGTATACGTACGCGCGACCACGTACCTTTTGCATAATGAGCCAACGAGTTAACTTATACTGCAAGGTTAAGCTTTGAAAGAGCGGAGCCGTAGCGAAAGCAAGTCTTAATAGGGCGTCTAGTAGTATGGGTTAGACCCGAAACCTAGTGAGCTATCCATGTCCAGGATGAAGTTCTGCTAACACGGAATGGAGGTCCGAACCGGTGTAGGTTGAAAACTGCTCGGATGAGGTGTGGATAGGAGTGAAAGGCTAATCAAACTAGGAAATAGCTGGTTCTCCCCGAAATATATTTAGGTATAGCCTTATTTGTTTCATTGTGGTGGTAAAGCACAGTTTGAATTATGGGGGCGCAAGCTTACCGGATTCTTACTAACTCTGAATGCCATAATGTTAAGAATAGGAGTCAGACTGCGAGGGATAAGCTTCGTAGTCGAAAGGGAAACAGCCCAGACCATCAGTTAAGGTCCCTAAGTATTCGCTAAGTGGGAAAAGAAGTGAAAATGCTTAGACAGCCAGGAGGTTGGCTTAGAAGCAGCCATCCTTTAAAGAAAGCGTAATAGCTCACTGGTCAAGTGTCTTCGCGCTGAAGAATGAACGGGGCTAAGCGAATCACCGAAACTATGGCTTGTGTTAAAGTTCGCTTTAACGCAGGGGTAGGGGAGCGTTTCTAGATAGATACAAGCTTGACTGTAAAGACAGGTGATGTTGATCTAGAAAGTGAGTATGTTGGTATAAGTAACGAAAAAACAGGTGAGATTCCTGTTCGCCGTAAACCTAAGGATTCCATGGGAGCGGTTCATCCACTCAGGGTTAGTCGATACCCTAAGCCGAGGCCAATTGGAGTAGGCGATGGGAAGCAGGTTAAATATTCCTGCACCACTTAATAGCATTTGAGTGAGGGAGTGACGCAGTAGGATAGGCGGACTTGGCGCATGGATGCCAAGCTAAGCACAAAGAGGAGCTTCATAGGAAAATCCGTGAAGCTGCTATCCTTGAAGTGTTATGGGTGCATCAATCTGTATAGAGAGGTGTATTTTGCTGATTCCACACTGACTAGAAAAGCTTCTAGCGAGCTATGTGAGTGATCGTACCGGAAACCGACACAGGTAGGTGGGCTGAGAATGCTCAGGCGTTGAGATAATTATCATTAAGGAACTCGGCAAAATAGCCCCGTAACTTCGGGAGAAGGGGTGCCTACGGCGTTACTATGACTTCGGTTTTAGAAAGCGCTTGTAGGTTACAACAAAGAGGCCCAACCGACTGTTTAACAAAAACACAGGGCTCTGCAAACTCGTAAGAGGAAGTATAGAGTCTGACGCCTGCCCAGTGCTGGAAGGTTAACAGGAGAGGTTAGCTCCTCGGAGCGAAGCTTTGAATCGAAGCCCCAGTAAACGGCGGCCGTAACTATAACGGTCCTAAGGTAGCGAAGTACCTTGTCGGGTAAGTTCCGACCCGCATGAATGGCGTAACGAGTTGGGCGCTGTCTTAATGATAAACTCAGTGAATTTGTAGTGCCGGTGAAAATGCCGGCTACCCGTAGCAGGACGGAAAGACCCCGTGCACCTTTACTATAGCTTGGCATTGATTTTTGGATAGATCCGTGTAGGATAGGCGGGAGACTATGATGTTATGACGTCAGTTGTAACGGAGTCATCCTTGAAATACCGCCCTTATTTGTTTGAAAATCTAACTTTGATCCCGTAATCCGGGCAAAGGACATTGTCTGGTGGGTAGTTTGACTGGGGTGGTCGCCTCCCAAATTGTAACGGAGGCGTTCAAAGGTCTTCTCATGACGAATAGAAATCGTCGGTAGAGCGTAAAGGCATAAGAAGGCTTGACTGCGAGACATACAGGTCGAGCAGGTGCGAAAGCAGGACTTAGTGATCCAGTGGTTCTGAATGGAAGGGCCATTGCTAAACGGATAAAAGGTACGCCGGGGATAACAGGCTGATCTCCTCTAAGAGTCCACATCGACGAGGAGGTTTGGCACCTCGATGTCGGCTCATCACATCCTGGGGCTGAAGAAGGTCCCAAGGGTTTGGCTGTTCGCCAATTAAAGTGGTACGCGAGCTGGGTTCAGAACGTCGTAAGACAGTTCGGTCCTTATCCGCTATGGGCGTAGGGTATTTGAGAGGGCTTGTCCTTAGTACGCAAGGATCGGGATGAGTAAACCTCTGGTGTTCCAGTTGTTCTCCAAGAGCAACGCTGGGTAGCCAAGTTTATAAGAGATAACCGCTGAAAGCATCTAAGTGGGAAACTCGCCTCGAGATTAGATACCCCGTATTGAACAATATTATTTCTTGGGCTTCGGTCTGAATTATAATGGCGTGAGATACATTAATAAGACTCCTTGAAGACTACAAGGTTGATAGGCTGGGTGTGTAAGCGCAGTAATGCGTTCAGCTAACCAGTACTAATAAGTCGAATGTTTTAGTCATATTTATTATATTGACTACTCTAATGATGCAAAAATTATGTTCTTGAATTAACCTATGAATATTTCAAAGCTCACAAGGCTAAATTTGAAAGATTTTTTCGTTCCGAAATAAAAAATTTCTGGTGCGTATAGCTGCGGGGAAACACCCGTTCCCATTCCGAATACGGAAGTGAAGTCCGCAGCGCCGATGATACTAAGCTGGAGACGGCTTGGGAAAGCAGGTAGTGCCAGATTAAATAAAAAAGCCCCGAAATTAATCGGGGCTTTTTTAGTGTTTTAATTGATTATTTTTAAAGAGTCAGACTTGCTTTATTCGCTTCTTGATATGTTTTTGTTAATGTATCTATTTTTTCTTTTAATCCTTCTGTTTCTTTTTCAATAGGAGCAGGGAATGTAGAATCGTTTATATACTGTGGTTGAATTTTCCAGAATGAGGATTGTTTAGTATAATCTGTAAGGTCGTAGCCCATCATTCGGTAATCATTTTCAATTTTTTTGTATGTTTGACTTAGTACAATAATATTAGGAAACGGCGCTTTTTTTGTGTTGTATTTTATTGTTGCCTGCTTAAATGATTGTATTGCAGCGTCGGCTCTCTTTTTTAGATCAGCAATTTTGTTGATTATTCTTTTTCTTTGTTCGATAAATTTTGGTTTCCGAGTTTCTTTCTCTTCGATAGCACGCTTTTTTGTCGCTTTGGTAGATTCTGTTTGTACGTATTCAAGGTAGTCGCTAAGATCGGTCATCATCTTTGGAATGTCGCCGACTTCTTCAGGGTTTATAGGTTTAGGAAAGTCTTTTATTGTTTGCTGTAGTGGTGTATTGGCAACAAATAGGTTATAGCGTTTAAGGTTATATCCGAGTTGGTCGAATTTGAATTGAAGGGCTCTTACGTTTGCACGCCTATCGTTTATAACAACTAAAGATGCGGTTTTAGGGTTTAGTTGAGGGTCTTTTTTGAATTGTGCGAGTGTGTTGATTAATCGGCCCTTTATGTCGTTGATTTGCTTTATGAGAGACTCTCTATTCTTAGCATAAGATATCTTTATTTCTTTGTCAGAGAGCTTTGGTGGGGCTTTATAGGCTAGGTCGGGATTGAATACATATCGTACAGTTCGTTTCTTTTTCGTTCCAAACCAGCCACTCACTGCTTTGCCGGCTGATTTAGCACCTTTTTCAACTGCTTTAACAGCTGTTGTTGTAGCCTGTCCGGTTTCTTTTACGGCTGTTTCAGCTCCTTTTTTAATTTCTTCTCCTGCCTTTGTGGCAATTTCTGCAACTTCTTTCCCGAACTTTTCTAATTCTTTGCCCATTTTTTTCATGTCATTGACGATTTGATTCGCCCATTTCTCTGCAATTTTTCCAATTGCTTTCATTGGATCTTTTAGTGAGAATTCGATTTTAGGAATGCCTAGTTGTATGTCACCGACTACCGGAAGCTTAAGGCTGCCGCCATCGATTTCCATTGGTCCTGAGAATGTTCTTGCAACAACGCTCGCAGCTATTTTTTTAGGTAAGCTAATGTTTAGATTACTTACTCCTTTTCCTATTTCTTTAGCAAGAATGCGAAGCGGTTCAAGCATTGTCTTAGCGGCGCCATTTTGAGCTTTTACGATTGCTTTTTCAAGTTCTTTGAATGCAATTCCTAAGAAGTTTTTACGTTCCTCTGCATTGAGCTCGAAGGCGATTTTTGAATCCATAACTTTTTGAATATTCAGCTGGACATCAAAGTTTGCTTTAAAGAGATTTGCTACTTGAGAGGCAAACTTCACTCCAATTCGACCTAATCCAAGAGAAATGTCGCCTTTTCCTTCTACTTTAACAGCCGGGATTGAAACGCTACCACTCATATCAAAACTTGATTTAAGTGGTTTGTCTGCTGAAATAATAAAGTCGATAATTGGACCATCATCTTCGGTGCCATGCTTTTTATCTGGGCCCATACCGCTAATTGTTATGACTGGAGTTTTTATTTCTGAGAGATAGCCAAGGAATGCAAGCTCTGTTTTATTTCCAGCAACAGAGAGCCGTGCTTTTTGTTTATCAATTATCACGTCGAGAGAGACTCCCAATCCTAGAGGGAAAATTCTTCCGCCGAGAGTTACTTGTTTTGTCGCCACGTACACAAAGCCATCATTAATTTTGATTGTGGGCATTTGTTTCATAGCTTCAGTTAGTTTGCTGGTGTCAAATTGAACGGCACGAGCAACGTTCTCAATCATTTTAGCATTGAATACGGCCAGTTTTTTTGCATCCAGATTTTGTACTGATCCCATCATCATAAAGTCGCCACTTGCTTTAACCTGGCCACCAAGGCCGATGGTGACTTTATCTCCTTCAAATGGGAATTTGATCTCTCCAAGGAGCCCTAATCCAGAGATTGGTACACCTGTAACGAGTAATTTAAAGTCGGTGAAAACAGCAAGTGCGATATTTTCAATTGATACGCCTCCGCCCAGTGGCATTGATTGAATTGAAG
>Ga0233415_10000537_pt1 | contig 17660 bp, 19 predicted proteins | sample Na_anoxic_12_MG_FD_188631 | JGI IMG/M metagenome (GOLD analysis project Ga0233415, IMG submission 188631) | Seawater microbial communities from Saanich Inlet, British Columbia, Canada - Na_anoxic_12_MG | ecosystem: Environmental > Aquatic > Marine > Inlet | place: Canada: British Columbia... | reverse complement strand
TTCCCATTGGAGGTAGAATACGATAAACATTATCCCCATCCTTGATTTTAAAGATTTCTTTTTTCTCACCTGAATACTTTGCTTTACCTAATTTCATAGCTTCTCCCTTTATTTAATGCTATCTTTGATTTTTAATAGTTTTTGCTCAACTAACTTTTTATTTTGCTTAGAAGACGTTGCGATCTTGAAAACATTTACTGTAATTTCCTTCAAACTGGTTTCAAGAGTATCTAATAAATCTTTATCTTTAGAATGAAGAATAATTGGAATAGTTTTACCGCTATAGCCTTCATTTACAGCCTTACGAGCTATTTTTTCAACAGCATATAGCCCTACAAGCTCACTCCCAACCTTGTCATTGTAAGCCTGTTTAACTAGATCAACTAAGTCTTTTTTGCTTTTAAGTCTACGTCGATATTTAGACTCAAACAAAACGGCTGGATATCCGATAATTCCAATATCATCGCAAACGTCATTAAAAGAACTCATTAAAATATCAAATAAAGCTGGTGAAGACTGTTGATTATCGTAGTATCTTTCATTCACTTTATCTGCAATTTCTTCATAAACACTGTCAGCATTGAGATCAAAACATCCGTAGCCCTCTTTTTCAGCAATATCGATAAATGATTTTGATTGAGCGCCCTTGGCTAGAATAAAAACCGCACGCTGCATAACCTCTTTACGATACTCTAAATAAAGCTCTGAAAGATTTTCTTTAGCTCTTTTAATATGTCCTAATTGGGTCGTATAGGTTCTAGGGTCTGGCTTATCTAGTACTTTATTGGCAAGTACTTTGTTTTTTTCAATGTCCTTGATTAATGCTTCAAAACTTCTCATTCATTCCCCTTTTGCAATTCTGCAATTTCTTTTCTAATATATCTCATAAGTGTTATGGCTTTATCATACTTACTATTAAAGCTGGCGTCGCCGCAATCTTCAATAGGTACTCTAAACTTAAATCCGTTAGATTCACATATGTAGTATAAAAAACCTTTTCTGTAGAATTCAAAAAAAGCCTTTCCTTTAATACATTCTTTTACGTTAGGTATGTTCATCTATAGTCCAAAATAAGTTTTTACTAATTCTTCATCTAAAAATTCAAGCTTTGTTTTTTCTAAGTCTTCCCATCCATAGAAGCTATTGGTAAAGGTTCTTTGAGTAGTATATACTCCCTTCATAAAATCTACGTCTAAAAATACTTTGGTTTCGTCTAAAGATAAAGAAACTAATATTTTTAAATTATCTGTTACTTTTTGCTCTTCGAGTACTCGCATGTATTTTCTGTGGTCCATTCTTTTTTCCTCTACTAGTATATACCACACTTTTTAAAATTTTAGCCATTTTTTGTGCAGCTGCTTGGGAAGTTCCCGATAATCTTGGAGTACCAACTCTATATCCTGAGAACTTATCTGTAACTATACTACCATAGTTTGAACTATCTAAAGCTGATTTTACAACATAAAATTTAGAATATTTTAAAGTATTTTTATAACATGCTGGAAAGTAGTTGCAAAACTTATCTAAATTGTCTCTTTCATTTCCAGCGGCTACAACAATGGTAACGCCACGTAAAAGTAGCCTTTTAATTAGCTTACGCTCGATCTCATGGTATTCAGGTCCACCCATAGATATATTGACATACCTGATAGAATAGTCCTTTACAATGTGTTTGAGAGCCTTTAAGGTAGCATTCATAGCCTCTACCCCTGTTGAAGTCTTATTCTTATAGACCTTGTAAGACACAATACAGTGAGTTTTAGGGTTAATATCTTTTGACAAGATACTAATAATATTCTTGCCGTGATTCATATCAGCAACTATACTATTATCAATGTAGGATTTATGCCCATCGCAAGAATAGTCCTGATGAGCCTGTAAAGCACCAATACCAGTGTCGATTACTGCGATCTTAATACGGCTTTCAGCCATGGCTGAGAATGCAAATAGTAAAAATAAAGTTAAAATGATTGTTTTCATAATTATCTCCTTCCACTATAGTACCATTAAATCGCCTCTTCTTCAACTAATATTTGATTAATATTTGTATAACAAACACCTTTTTTGTTCATGCTTCTTTTGTAGAAAAAATAGGCAATTGAGCCTTTTTTCAGTGACTTAGGATATATTAGCTCTCCAGAGTCCCAATCTGCCCATAGAACCTTCTCAGAAACATAGCCTGAGGAGTCCAGAATTAGCTTTAGAGCCTTCTTAGTGCCCCCAGCAAAGGTGAACTCTTCAACGTTGATAATATACGCAGGACAGGCTGCTTTGATCTCATCCTCTGTAAACATATCGTCAATTCGCTGCAATTGCTCCCCATTAACCATTGGAGTCTCTCTGCCGTAGTGATCGCAAACCCTGCTATATCTAGCGCCAGGGATAATCTTAACGTCTGAGTCTTCCAAAAGAACCTTGTTTAGGTTTAGATTCATTGTTGGAAACACGCCTTTCTTCATTAAAAAGTCTTTTTTAGGCGTTAGCATAATATACTGATGATCAATTTTACCTTTCTTTGGACCTTTATCGGCACACTTTTGCCTATTAGTATTAAGTCTTTTAAGTTTCTTTTCGTCTTCTTCTTCTTCAATTTTTTCACAATAGTCTAAGATTTTTCTTTCCCAATCGATCTGCTCAACGGCGTCTTCGTAGACTTGCATTTTATGCAGTAAGGTAGGTGTTCTTTTATCGTCAAACATAGAATCCAACACACCAACGTGAATTAGTTTTCTAGTTAAGCTTGGTCCAGCTACCTTTTTCTCGATAAAATCTTTAATCCCGTGATAAGGTCTACCTTTCATAATTTTAGCGGCAGATTTTTTACCCAACCCTGAAATCATAGATAGCTTCGATCTAATTTTTCCTAAATTATAGTCAATAGAAATCTCTTCCGTAGATACGTTAATGTCTGGAGGTAAAATCATATCTCTAACATATTTATAATACTCTTCATTAATTTTCTTAGTATCAGATGTTGATAATACAGCAGCCCACCACTCTAACGGATAGTGTTTTTTAAAGTAGGCTCCGGCGTATGATATAATAGAATACGCAACGGCGTGAGACTTGTTAAAACCATACCTAGCAAAAGTTTCCATCATATCCCAAACTTCAGTAGCTTCTTTAACGCCAATTCTTTTAGCAGCGCCTTCAATAAATATCGGCTTTAGTGATTTAATTAGCTTTATCTTCTTTTTACCAACAGCAATGCGCACGTTTTCAGCGTCAATAACGCTCATTCCAGCTAGTTCTTTCGCTAGTTTTGTGACCTGCTCTTGGAATACTAAAACTCCATATGTTTCTGGAAGCATCTCATCCATAATAGCAAGTTTTGAAGAAGATTGACCTCTTTTGCGGAAGCCATATTCTTGAGCCATATTTCTTCCAGTAATGTCATCAAAGAAATCTAATGGACCTGGACGCCCTAAAGATGTAATAACGGCGCAGTCAACGACAGATTCTGGTTTTATGTCCATTACTAAAGGAGTTGCCGTAGCTGAGTGTAGTTGAAATATAGTCTCAGTTTTACCGGCAGACAGTTCTTTAAAAACACTCTGATCTACTGGTAAGTCCCACACAAAAGTCTCCATACCTCTATCTGTAAAATAGCCAGGAGCCATACTTTTATTGTTATTTTTCTTATTAATATAATCACAGCAAACTCGAGCTGTTTTGATTGCTTTTACGATTAGAAAATCATACTTAATTAATCCAGCCCATTCACAATATTTAGCCTCATAAGACGTTACCCTCGTGACACCTCCAACTTCAGTAGTTGGAACAATATCCGTAATAGGACAGTCTGCTATAACATAAGCACAGGCGTGTCGTGAAAATTGACGTGATAAAGATAAAGCTCTAACTACTAAATCCCACTCAGCCGGTCTTTCTATAGAGTATTTTTTTAAATCTTCATTTAAATCTATTAAACCATCAACGTGAGAACCGTCTTCTTCATATCCGAAAACAAAATTGTAGTCGTTAACGCCTTGAGGTGTTGTCGGTAGTGATTTTGACAACTCTTTAATTTCGTTCTCAACAGTCCCTTTATTCATAAATCTATTAGCATCTAGGATTGCAGACTTAATACGAAGTAAAGTTCTGGTTGAAATTTGAGCGGCTTTATCGCCATATTCATTAAAAAGATAGCCGCCGTTACCGTCTTTACCTACCAAGTGATCTCGAGATTCAAGGTCACAGTCAATATCTGGTAAGTTACCTTGCTGAACCCTATCTAAAGTTAAAAATCTAGAGGTTGATAGTTCATATCTAATCGGGTCAAGGTGGGTTATTCCTATTAGATAAGAAATTAAAAATCCACCGGCTGAACCTCGAGCTGGACCTGTCAGATACCCATTTTCTTTATAAGAATCATACACTTTAACAACAGGTAAGAAATATGGAATTAAATCAATAATATCATTATCATTCAACAACGCTAATTCTTCATTGAATTGTTTAACGTAAACTTCATTATCCCAATCCATTCTGCCAACTTTTTCAATAACATCCATCAGCTGTTGTTTTGGATTTTCTCCAGGGTCTGGGAGTCGGTAGTTGTATTTTAATTCAAAACCATCGAAGTTTTTAGCCCATAGGTTTGAATTACATACTAGATCGTAGATACCTTCCTCAGTTAATCCTAATTTTTCTTTAAGGTAGGGTTTACAATCTTCAATAGACCGCATGTGCTGGTGTTGATCAAAGCGCTCATCCTCTCCAAGCTTCATACTCTGAACAACTTGATCACCTTCAGTAGCATAGTTTGCATTATTATTGATCAGAACTCTGTCTAAATCCCCAAACTTATCAGCCAACGCTAATATTAATTTATTAGCTTTTGTTTGAACGTCGCCGCCTGGAAGAGGTTGAAAATCATTTAAAAGCTTCGCAGCGTGAATTTCCTGAAACTCTTCAGCAACAGCGTATCGAATTTTATTTGAATATATGTGAAGTAGTTTTTTATGTCTAGATAAGCCACCTCTCCTAGTAAGGTCGATAGCTTTAGCTCTTTTAAAGTGATCTGTTTCAACCCGATCAAAAGCTGGAATTTGAATAACCTTATCATTACCTAGAATTAACTCTACAATAGATTCCCAGTATTGGTCGTAAGAGTATGGGATAATAGACAAATATAAGTTGTCTTTGAATATTTCTTTTAATTTTCGGTAGTACTTAACAGATAGGTCAGGTCTCCCTACTAGGAGGTGTTTTGATACCATATCTTCAATATTAGAAGTACAAGCCGTTACGTTGCTTTTAGCAAGACTTTCCAGATCAGCCCAGTTAAACGTCGGCAGTCTTTCTTCACCAACGGTAACTTTCTGCCTAGTACTATCTGAAGTCATTCTAACTATTTTTTGGTAGGCTGCTTGATCTTTAGCATGTATTAATAGTTTGAAATATTTGATTTGACTAGATTCAGTATCTGCCACAATATCACAACTATTATCTTTAAAAAGAATTTCAATACCTGCAATAAACTTGATATCTGATTTTTTAGCGTGATTATAGCCACGAATAATTGAAGACAAATTACTAACATCTGTAGTAGCAAAATATTCTAACCCCAGTTCTTTAGTTCTTTTAATCATAGACTCAACTGTTGAGCCTGAAAGAGCTGATTCTGGATGATTACATGGACTAACGTGGTTCATTTTGCCTCTTCATTTATAAGACTTCTTTTTATCTGAAAAAAATCAAAAAACTTATGAACACTTCTACACTGCTCACCCCAACTAATACTGAACCTTACGCCGCATAATTTTAGGGATTTTTCTCCCAAATCTAAATGGATTTGAAATTTCACTATCTCTCCACAATCGACAGTAAATTATTGGTCGATACTCCTGACATGTTATCTTTTTTCTCCATTACTAGCTTACAGTAAGCTTTGTAAACATCAACATTCATCATAACATCTCCCTTAGCGTCGTGAGCCTTACCCATAGGTACGCCAAAGTATTCTACTTGAGAGCCTAAATTTCCAAGTTCAGCCGGTAAAAAACCAACGTCTTGAAGAAATGTTAATATTGTTAAAGTATCTAAAGCTCTATAGTGAACTAAAGACCTCCACTCTTCCTCAGTCATAAGCTGGGTCATAATAAAACCCTCATCAAACTGAATGTTTTGCCCACATGGTCTAAAGTGGTTTCTTTTGCCTTTTATTTTGTGTTTTGTAAGAAAATCTAACAGTATTACCTTACCCTCACTGTATGGAATAGTTCTAGGGTCTTCTAAGTGGGTTTTAACGTCGATTCCAGTAACGTCTAATGCTTCCTGTACCGCTACGATATCACCGTCGTCAGGCTTTAAATAAAGCTCTAACTCATCGAGTTTTTCCCATTTTTCGTTATATATGACAAAATATAAGGTTAGTAAGGAATGAACGTCCTTATCAGTACCTCCCATCTCGCCGTCAAAAAAAAGATAATGCATCTATGCTCCTATAGCTTATAATACCATAAAAATGACAATCTTTAGGGTATGATAGTGTATAAAATAACAAACAAAGTTAACGGAAAAATCTATATAGGTCAAACTATTCGACAATTAAAGGTCAGATGGAATGAGCATAAAAGTCGTTCAGATAAGGATAATAATAAACTATCAAGAGCTATTAGAAAATATGGGCTAGATAACTTTGAAATTTCAACCATTTATGAAGCTAACGATTACGAAGACCTCAACAAAATGGAAGAATTATTCATTACTCAGTATAATACCACAAATACAGGTTACAATGTAAGAATTGGTGGAGAAAATTCCCCAAGATCAAAAGAAACACGAGAAAAAATGTCAAAAGCAAAACTAGGAAAGAAAAATCCTATTGTTTCTGAATCAAATAAGAGAAGGGCTGGAGAAAAAAGAAACAATAAGGGTTATATGGGAAATACTAACTCTGGAAGGTCTGTTATTTGTATAAATAATTCAAAAACCTATATATCTATAGCACAAGCCGCTCGAGAATTAGGTGTTAATAAAAGGTCAATTCACACTGTTTTAAGTGGTAGGTATAAATCCGTTAAGGGTTATAGTTTTAGATATTTGTAATTATTCAATTCCAATCGCTTCTCGGAGCTTCTCTAGAGCGCTCTCAAAAAAATCTTCAACCTCTTCCTCAGTCATTAGAAGGACTTTAGCGATTCTTTCTTCGCTTACCCCATCAGGGTTTTTTTCAATTAGTTTACTTGCTGAGTTGCCCAAACGTGGACAATGGATGAAATCTTCATCCTCCATAATCAATTCTTTCACATCTTCCTTGTTTTTCTTTTTACTCACTATTTTTTGCCTTATTGAATAGTAAAATAACAGATTCATTTTCTAAATCGCTATAAGCCTTATCGTACTCGTCCATATAGTAGTCATGCCTTTTGCTTTTACTGTTGATTTGTGTCTTCAGAGTCACTCTTAACTTCTCGTGATTACTAAGCTCACCTCTTACTAGTTTTAACTCATCTATTGAGCGCTTGTATTCTTTCATTACGGTAATAACAGTATCACCTCTATGTAGATTGATATTATAAATCAAGTCTTCTTTCATAGTGTTTAACTGTTTTAAGTTTGCAATAACAGTTATTAAGTCATCTTCTAACAATCCTAGTTTTAGCTCTAGTCCTAGAATAATGCCTTTAATTTCTTCAACTCTCTCCGATTTCTTGTTCTTCATCAATCCTTTTCCGATATCCGCACTTACAATTAACTATATGAAATCCTGTAAAAATTATCTTATTAACTTTAAGTATTTTGCATTCAGGACACATTATGTTTGTTTTCGATAGAGGTCTACCGTCTTCAACAGTTTTAATAATTTCTGATAAAGACTTTCCGTTAGTGATCTCTTTCAGGTAAGTTTCAGTTTTTCGCCAAGCTCTGTCAACAGTTTTTACTTCAGACTTCAACTGAACTATGGTTTTATCCCTCTTCCTAAGAGTAGCTTTCAGTTTTTTAACCTGATCTTCTAACGTATCAGCCCTGTCTTTTGGTGGACTGTGCTTGGAATGTTTTCTTTTTGCCATACTATATAATACCACAAAAACAAAAAAGCTACCGTATAGGTAGCTGATTTATAAAAAGATTTTAGGTTGTCTTTTAGGCTGCTTTTTTATGACTATTCTCGTCATATCGCCAAGTAACGCTACCGTCTTTAGTTCTGATAATGTTAACTAGTTGACGTTGACCGTTAGGGTATTGGATACACATAGTATTTGTCCAAGAAGACGGTCCTACATTGTATGAAAGTTTTAAAACTGTAGAAGTACCTACTTGGTAAACTTCACGCCAAATACCTGCCGTGTGAGAGTGTCCTACTGTAGCCTTATAGTAAGCCTTCTCTATACCTCTCATAGAGCCTCTAGAGCCGTTGCCGCCCTTATCTCCATGTGCTCCATTCTCTATACCGTAAACCATATAGTCTTCATCACGATCTAGCCAATTTACCCTATCAGGATTGTTAATCCCTACCATCTCAGTAATAAGATGCTTTAAAGGGTCTTTTCCGTCCATTCTAGCTTTAACTAAATCCAGAGCGTCGTAAAGATTTTCATAATCATCCTTCCAACGACCTTCATCAATATATCTCTCCAGAGCTTCGTCATGGTTTGATTTTACAATAGTTAACTTGGGTATTCTTTCAGACCATTCATCTAGCCAAGCTCCTGTAATTTCTCCCTCAGTCATTAGCTTAGTTTTACCCTGCCTAGCAAGTATACCTCTTGTTACAGGCTTATGAACGTCATGGTGATTGTTAAACCTATTATCATATAAGTCATGAATTATAGCTTCACTACAGTTTACATATTCTGCAATTTCTTGTAACGACTGATCTACTTGAAGACAATGAGAGCCGACGTGAGTATCTCCAAAAACACATTTTGTTTCTTCAACTTCTTCAACAGTTCCGTCAGAATTATACTTCCAACCCAGATCGTAAAAACTTCCATCGTCATCAAATTGGATTTGTCTAAAGTGAAATATTCTATCATCTTCAATTTCAACCACAATAGCACCCATCACATGGTCAAATTCAGCCAAGTATGAGGTTCTTTTTGACATTGATTTGTCTGTAGAATAGTCAGATACGGTTACAGCTCCCGTTGTCATTAAAGCTTTAGGCATTTTAGTGTTAGAGTTAGCGACAAATTGTAAATATTGTTTAGGAGACGCTAAAGCCATAGAACCCTTAGCTTGAGCAAGTCTTTCGAGACCTGTAAGTGGGTTTATTTGTTTAGCACTTACGCTAATCGCTGATAGGAAAAATTTATCGTTTAAATACAAATCTTTAAAAGCAAAGCCACAGTCTCTAAGTCTTCTATCTAATTCAAAATCAAATATAGAGTTTCGACTAGCTACATCTTCACAAGGCTGAACTAAAATCATAGCATCTTCATATTCTTCATATGTTTTTAAAGCTTTAAAACAGTTTTCATCAACTTCTTTGCCAGATACGGCTGTGGTTATAATAAATCTTTTCTTAGTTTTAACCTTTTTCTTTAGCTCACTAAAAGCTTCTTCTGTAAATAAAGTATCATTAACTAATTCATCAAAAATATCGGGATAATCTGTTTGACAGACATCATACAAATTTCTCATACTTTTAAATAGCTTTGTTATTTGATGTGAGGTAAAACCCCAAGATTGAACTACCTTACTTGAAGGTGTTATACCATAGGTTCTAACGTATGAAATGTAGTGAGCAATAACCGTCAACCTCATTTCAGCTTCAATTTCAGCTTTGGTAGGTAGAGGTTTTGCAAAATACAAATCTCTTGCATCCGAAAAACCACCCAATTCATTTAGACGAACCTTGTTTAGTCTAGGTAGATCATTATCAACAGTTTCCCGTATATATTGATCTCTTTTCAACGTATGAGGCTCTACACCTAATCTTTGTGAAACTTCCAATATTGAACTTTTAAAAAGCTTTATTAGTTCTTTATTTTTCATTTAATTTCCTTGGATTTCTTTACAGATTTATATCGTAAAGATTGCCATTTTTAGGCTGATTCAGAACCTTCTTCTAGGTTCTTCTCAACTCTTTCAACGATATTAAATACTTCAGTAATTTCCAGAAGAAGACCACCTTCTTCCTGACTGTCAATAACATCTCCAGCCTTTTTGCCTAAAATATGAGCTTTAACCTCATCAAGTACGGAAGCTAAGGCGAATTGAATCCTAGGGTTAACAACGTTACTTTCAGCGTCCAGCTCTCTGGCAACGATAAAAGATTTTTCTCCAATCTCTTCGTCGCTCTTTTCTAATACGCCTTGTTCAACCAAGTAGATAACCTTATCTACCAACTCTTTAGTATTTTCTTCCATTAGGAAGTCATTTACACTATCGTTGCTAAGATCACCCTTTTCACCGGCTGAGATTGTGGCGTTAAGTCGCCTAGCAACTGCAGTTAAAGTTTGTCGCAAGTTATCAATTTCACCTGCAAGAATCTGATTGTTTTGGATTGACGCCATATACTGTCCTTCCAAAGCCTCAATTCTTTGAGATGCTGTTAATTTTTTTGGTGCTGTCGCCTTGGGCGCTTTTTTAGCCTTAGTCATAATACTCTCCTATTGGTTTTTTTCACTTAGTATTTTTTGTACTAGTATGTTTTTCATGTTACTATTTGGGTCCATATTGTTGTTCATTTCTCTAGCTTGATAATACATCCCAGCTTGAGCGTCGTTTAACATCGGTTTTGCGTTAGCAGGTCTTATTTTAACATTACCCTTAGATATTCTTTTATTAGCCGCTATTAATTCTTTACCAGTCATTTCATGAACTGGCTTGTTAGGTCTACCTTCCATTCTTTTCATATCTTCTCTAGCTATAGCTTCAGCCTCATCATTTCCGAGCTTACCTCTTCTCTGTCTTTTAATACCTTTTGTAGATACAGGCTTTGCTACTTTTTTAGGCTTAGCCGGTTTTCTCTTAGGTTTTCTCTTAGAAGCTGGAATTGCCTTTGGTGACGGCTTTTGCTTAGGTCTAGGAGCCGGCTTAGGTGGAGCTTTTCTTCTAACAGGTTTAGGAGCCGGCTTAGGCTCTTCTTCTTCATATTCTTCCTCGTATTCTGGCTCTTGCTGAACTATTGCATTTAAACCACCTCTATCACTAGGGTCTTCTATAACTGATTGAATCTCACTAACAACCAACTGTTGAGGTCTTACTTTGGCTGAAGCGCCTTTGGTTCCCTTAAAAGAAAGGGCTTTTAAAAATTCAACTTCAACGTCATTAAATGGAGAATCTACAACAAATTCTTTAGGCTGTTCGATCTCTTCTTGTTTAATATTAAGCAGTATATCCAACCTATCAATAATATATTGTTTTAATTCGTTTTTAACATTTTTTAAAGCTTGTGGATGAGCCTTGACACCCTTAAACGTATCATGCTCTATCAGCATCTCATACAGTCTAGCCTGTTCAAGTCTAACTTTTGCTTGACTAACAACGCTAGACTCTCTACTATTTAAACTATAAGCAGTATCAGCTTCAGTATCGTCGTGAGGACCGTAAGCCTCTTCATATTCTTCATCGTATTCTTCCATATAATCTTCCGATTCCTCTTCTTCAATTTGATCTAACATAGCCTCAGCCTGTTCCTCTATGGTTTCCTGCAACTCTTCATAGTCTGATAAATTTTCATTCTTAGCCCAAAAATCACTCATAATTTCCTCTTATATTATAATACCACAACTATTTCAATTCGCACTTATCGCCAACGCAAGCATATGATTTTGAACCTTCAGTATTGTCTTCCATCTCGTATTTAGAAAGTTGAGAATAGTCGATATCTGGGAATGAATCCAATAGGTTATTGTATGTTGTAACCCCTATTTCTTCATATGGAGCCAATTCGTAAGTTCCACCATTAAAGGGGAGAAAACTTACGCCGTTTATCATATCCCAATGCTTATAAACCCAATTTCCAACTTCAAACCACTCATCATCTCTAACATATACCGTCATACTTTGATTATGCTCACACCAGTTAGTTTGAACTGTTTTATAGTGCTCTAATTGATCTAAAGCAGTCATATGGTCACGCAACACGGCGTTATCAGGGCTTTTTATTGGAAAATCCAACACCCAAGTCTCAACCTTATCAGCCGTCCAATTCTTAACTTCTTTTTCACGCTGACCAACTTCTGGAGACATAGGTACTCCCTGGTCCTTTAACATGTGAAATAAAGGGTCTGTAGACGATATACGGTATCTTCTAATGTAATATGCTGAATATCTAGGGTGCGCTCCTGAGGCGCAGTCTACGAGCTGTGAGACGGTCCCTGAGGGCTTTCCTGTAGTGATTGCGACTGGAACATTAACCCCCATCATTTTAGAGGCTTTTTTAGCTATTTTAATGGCTTTTTTCTTCAAAGCAGTCAAGTTGTCTGGAGTCATTAAACTAGCGTTATCGAGCTGACCAGTCAAAGAAACACCCAAAAGCATCTCCTCTTCACAGTTTTTCTTCCATTTACGTCTAAGGTATGGAAATTTAGTAAATGTAGCTTGAATTACTCCAATCCAGACGGCTGTTTCAACTTTTTCCATCAAATCATCAAGATCGTCGCCATCTTTCACAACCACTTCAGATAGGTTACAAAAACCCAAAAGTCTAAGCATAATCTCAGCGCAAGGGTTTAACCCCATAATCAGTTCAGCATCTCTTCTAATAGGAGCGTTATCTCGAGCAGCCTGGATATTAAAAATCCCTCTTTCTCCTGAGCCGCTAGAAGCTAGCGCTGCCCACTCTTGTAAAAATTCTGGAGCCGTAGGTTTTACCACATATATAGCTGAATTATTTGCCATAAATCTTCTTTTTGGAAATGGGTGAATTTTAGCGTCTCTCATTTCTTTATCATTAAGATCAGATACGGAAATTTGAGAAGACCGTCGAACTCCACCAACCACTACAATCTCAGCGATTTCATTCATAATATCATGACACTCTAAAGGAGTTAGCTTACGCCCTTGAGCTTTGTTGAAAACTTCCCTAACAAAAATATGCAGTTTAATCAAAGGCTCTGGACCAGAAGCTCTGCCGCCCATAACTTTTAATTTAGAACCTTTTTTGCGAATCTGAGAATAATCAAATTGAATATCACGACCCTTATAAAGAGTTTGCATTAATATTTTTAAAGAGTCTGCCCATCCAGCCTTGTCGTCAGGTATTAAGTGAACGCCGTCTCCATCGCTTGTGGCTGTAGGGACTGTGGGTAGCTTATCGGTATATTTTTTCTCAACAGAAAAACCAACGCCAGTACCGCACATAAGAATATACAAACACTCTGCAAAACTACTGATAGAATCAGCCGCTAAGAAAGAGCAGTTGTACATACATGTATTATCTCTACTAGCCGCATCGCCAGCAGCCCATAAAGCCCTCATAGAAGGCATTACATCTAGGCTTAATATTTTTTGTCTGATCTTTCGCATGACTTTACTTGGAACCAAGCCGCCACGTTCTTTCTCAATGAATTCTAAATATCTATCAACGGTTTCTGCCCAGGTTTCTCTTCTTTTGAGTTCTTCAATCCATCTTGAGTAAGTTCTAACATAGACGAATTCCTGGCTAGGATTAGCAAACATAAATCTCCTTATTGCTTTTTATTTTTTAAATTTCTCAATATATAGTGCATGTGCTAACAATAGAGCGTCAGCCTGGTCTTCATCTTTTAGAATAAGGTCTAGACCATAGACCTCGTTTGCTATTCGGACGTTGACGTGTTTTTTACCAACAAGCCCAATGCGTTTTCCTTCCTTATTCTTACAAACCTTAATACCTTTTGCTTTTTGCTTTCTAACTTCAGCGTTTTGTTTCTTTTCAGCTTTATTCATAACACAGCCACAAATTCTGCGCCATTCTTCAGTTAAAAAATACCGTCTAGGATATCTTTTACCACCGTTATCCATTTCCTCAAAATACTGAGCAAATTCAGAGTGGATAAACTCTAGAATCTTTTGAGACATTCCATTCTTACTGCCCTTAGAGGTTTCTTCAATCGCCAACTCATCAGGCTGATAGGTATCTAAGAGAACTTTAATATGACCAAAACACTCTCTAGCCCAGTATAAATAATTAACTGGATATGTGCCTAGTTTAAATTCTTCTTCTTTTTTTAATGTCCCTGATTGAAATATGGTAAATTCACCGTCTTCAACATCAATAATCGCCCAACCCGTCTTAGTAGAGATGTCGAGCGCTAATATCCTACTCTTCATCTCTATAGCCAGGCTCAAACCCTTGAGCTTCACTAATTAGAATGTTAAGATAAGAAATTTTCAATTCAAACCCAGTTTTAGCGTCAGTAAATGGACCCTTAACCATCTCAAGCTCATCCTTAGCGTCTTGAACAGATACAGATACGTCCATTCTAATCTTTTGCTCTTCAATCTCCATAGCGTTGATAATCATTTGACCTTCCAAATCTTCAACGCAAATAGAGTCGTCTACAAATCCTTTTAACTGCTTAACCTTATCTTCGGATGCTTTAATGGCGTCTGTGAAAGGTTTTTTAGCCAGCTTAAGAGCTTCTTTAGCCTCTTTAATTTCAGACTTTGTAGCTAGTGCGTGCATAGTTTCTTGAAGGTATTTAGTGTATCTTAAAATATCCTTCTTTAAGTCTGCAACTCCTAATTGAATCACTGACTGGTAAAAGGCAATATACTCTCCGTCTTCTTTTTCAATCTTCGCTTTAATCTTTTCTACTTTACTCATATATTCTCCTAGAATTTATCTTCTCTATAATCCCATTTGGGTAATCTTTTCAAGCAGTCATTTTTGTTTAAATGACCTACAACGGCTTCAATAACGCACAAATTTACCTGCTCGTTGTGACCGACCTTTCTCTTCTTATCTCCCAAATATACTGGGAATGTCATATTAGCAAAATTACTTTTAGCTTTACTAATTATGGAGTTTAAATCTAAATAGTCCATCATATAGTCTGACTTGTTTAAATGTAGGTATTTTTCAAATAAGTTTCTCAAAGTTTTGAGTTTATCGTTATGACATTGTTTTTCAATCTGATCGAAAAAACTACTAATATCAACATCTAATTGATCTTTTAAGTCACTCATTTTGTTTCCTTATAAGTTATAATACCACACTTTCTTCACCGTCTCTCTCTACTATTACACTATCTGTAATCATTTCTTTAACAATAGGATTATGGTCTACGATAATAATTTTCTTATTAGTATCTACTTGTTTTAGAACTTCTAAGCACTGAGCAATATTAACGTCTTCTAAACCATCAAAAGGCTCATCTAGTATAAAAAAGTCAGCGCCTTTACCGGCTTTAGATTCAATCATATCAATAACGGCAAGGTCTACAGCAAGGTCTATAGCTGTTCTCTCACCGCCTGAGAGCGTCTTAATATTAATGTTGTCATAGCCATCCATATTAACAATAGCATTAACCTCATCTTTGATAGAGCCTGACTTGTTTTCCTTACAGCCTTCAAAATATATAGTTGTATTTGACATGTTTGGAATCTCAGACAAAATCTCAGTAGCATAGCTGCCAATATAATTTAATGTATCTTGGAATATTTGTAGAGTATATGTTTTAATTAAACGCTTAGTCTCTTCAGCAACGGCTAGTTTTTTAGAAGTTTCCTTAGCTAACTTTTCAGTTGCTTTAAGATTTTTTTTCTTTTCCTTTAAGGTTTTTGTAAAATTAGCAATTCTGTTGTTGTACATTTCTGCATTATGGCTATAGTTTTCCATTTCCTGTCTTTTTCTGGTAAACTCTTCCTGTAAAGACGCTCTCTCTTCGACTTTCGGCTTTAGGGTTAGATCGTATGAATCTGTTAATTCTTTAATCCGATCATGGTATTTATTTAATTCTTTAAAATAGTTACCTTCCACCTGTGCTTCTGCTGTTCGTCTATTTGCCTCAATCCTAACCATATCTTCTTTTATTTTATCGATCTTTTTGTCGAACTCGTCAGTTTTACATTCTCTATCTAGCTTAAATATAATACCGTTAACCCTTGTTAAAAATCCTTCCACAGTTTCTTTTGTGTCAACGATGGCTTTATTGAGAATAATTTCTGACTTAATAGAGCTTAATGAATCTGTAATATCGGTAACTTTTTGTGTAGCTCCTTCTCCAGCCCACTTTTGCTTACAGGTAGGGCATTGCTCTTCTTCAATATGCTTCTTCTCTTCTAAGAGGTCTTGCATTTCTTCAGCTTTTCTCTCCACAATCATTTGAGCGAGAGGTATTCTTGACAGCTCTTTTTTTAGAACATCAGCCTTCATCTGAATTTCTTCTTTTTTGTTTAGATGATCTAGCAAGGCTTGACCTTTTTCGTCTTGCAAGTTTTTTAATTCTACTCCTAATACTAGAGACTCTCCATTTGCGGTTTTAACAACTACAGGCTCAACAGGCTTAGTTGCTACAACATCAGATAAAGATTTATCCTTATCTTTTTGGACACGTTCAATCCAAGTATCAAATTTTTGAATTGCCATATAAGTAATATCAAGCTCTTCTTTGTTGACGCTACAGACAGGTTCTTTTTCAAAATCTCTTAATTTTTTTACTTCATCGATAGAGCTATCTAAGCCTTCTATTTCTAGGAATAAGTCTCTAATTTTAACTTTAAGTTCGGAGATATCCTTATCAACTTGAACCGTCTTTTTAGTGGTTTCTTCCAACCCTAGAGAGTTCATTAAAAACTCATAAGATTCTTTAGCAGTTAGGTTGAGAAAAAAGCCGCCCTCTTTCTGCTTTTTATGGACCATTTTCTTAAATAATTTCTTAGGGATTCCGATAATTTCTTGAAGTCTTTCTTCAGCAAGCTTAACGTTGCCAGACACTATCTCATCTCCAAACTGAAGCGTTAGACCTGCCTTTTTAGAGCGTTTAACGATCAAAGTAACGCCGTCTACGTCAAAAGTTGATTCAGTCCACATACCCTCTTTAGTGAGCCTAGACTGCAAAGAAGATGCCGGTATATCATTAATACCCAAGTTATAGTCAACGGCGTGAAATACGGTTGATTTAGCAGCTCCTGAAGAGCCTCCAGTGTTTTTATTATATCCGTTAAATTGTACTAACTTCCCAAAAGCTGTAAATTTTATATCTTGATCTGTTACAAACCTACCAATATTGCCAAATTTAAAACTTTTAAGCGATAGCATTTTATTCCTCGTCTAGTTTGTCAGTTTCTTTTTCAATTACAGCGCTCATAACCTCAACTCTTCTAGCTTGCATACCGTTATCTAGGAATTGAGTAGATTTTGACGACGGAGCGCCCAGCGTTCTCTCTAGTTTTCCAGTACCGCAATCATCAGCTCCACAGTCTAAAAACGGTGGAATATCTTCAGCACTTTTAAAGTACTTTTTGATGTGGTTATCACAATCTGGGTTATTACATCTAAATTCTATATACATACGAATCTCCAGTCACTCTATAATACCACAAAAAAAGCCCTCACTTGGAGGGCTTTTCGTATTATTTTTTTATTGTCTATTTAGTAAGAGTATTCAACGTGATTTCTCAAATCTCTATTTAAAAACTCATTTTTCTTCTCTAAGGCTTTAGTAACCTTATCAAAGGTAAGTTTTTTATCGTAGGCGCATAGCTGAGCTTTCTTCCCTTTTATAATATTACCATAGTAATCTTTTCGGGGTTTTACACCTTTTTCATTACACTTC
>Ga0233415_10000536_pt1 | contig 17665 bp, 20 predicted proteins | sample Na_anoxic_12_MG_FD_188631 | JGI IMG/M metagenome (GOLD analysis project Ga0233415, IMG submission 188631) | Seawater microbial communities from Saanich Inlet, British Columbia, Canada - Na_anoxic_12_MG | ecosystem: Environmental > Aquatic > Marine > Inlet | place: Canada: British Columbia... | reverse complement strand
TCGCTTCAAGTATCCGAAGTGGACCAAGTGCTACACCGTCTACAGTATGCTCTGGTATGTCGAATGACACCCTTACATGGGATTGGGATGCTAGATTATAAATCTCGTCTGGATCGTACTTGTGAATGAACTTGTAGATACTCCCAGCATCACCTAGATCATAATATTCTAACTTTAGATTCTTGTGATCATATATGTGATCTATCCTTTCTGTGTTTATGAGAGATGTGCGTCTCTTAAGTCCTATAACTTTATATCCTTCAGACAAAAGGAGTTCTGCAAGGTAAGATCCATCTTGGCCAGTTACTCCGGTTATTATTGCTGTCTTCACTCGGCGCCTCTTATATTTGGATAATTCATTATAAACCAATCACAAGTTTTCTTTAAACCATTTTCAAGCGATGCATGGTTGGATATATCCCACCCTAGATCTAACAACTTTCTATTGCTACTTGGTTTTCTTTGTTGCCCGTTTGGCATACTTTTATTCCATTTTATTTTCCCGTCATATTGTAATATTTCACATAGAATCTCAACTACTTCCCTTATGGAATGTTCCTCTGTATTTCCAATGTTTATCGGAGACGGCTCATCATAGTTCTCTAAAAGAAATACAAGTATCTTCGCAATATCCCCTGAGTATGTAAACTCCCGCAGCGGGGATCCGTCGCCCCAAACCTCAACAAAAGGAATGTTGTTTATTTTTGCTTCCCATATCTTCCTTGTGAGGGCGGGTATAACATGAGAGTTTTCTAAATCATAATTATCGTTTTCTCCATATAGATTATTTGGTACGGCACATATATAATTATGCCCATACTGTTGGCGATATGCCCTACTCTGCACATCTAGCATCCTCTTGGCGTATGCATACCCAAAATTAGAATGGTGAGGTTCTCCATTGTGTATCTGTTCTTCTGTAAGCGGATATTTTACTTCATCGGGATAAACACAAGTAGATAGAAGAGAAACTACTTTTTTCACTCCGAAAGCATGAGCGGCATTTAAAACATTAGCATTAATTAATACATTATCAGAATAGAAATCAGCAACATAATCGGTGTTGCTCTTGACACCTCCCACTTTCGCTGCCAAATGAATAACGACATCTGGTTTATGCTCAATCATCGCGAATCTCGCTGACTGTGGATCTCTCAAGTCTTGTTCGGCAGAAGAAATATAAATGGCATCTGGCAATATGTCGCGAAACGCAGTGCCTACCATGCCGGTGCCGCCCGTTATCAAAACTCTCATGATGATTTTCGTGATTCTTTGAGAACATATTCTTTAAAACTGCGCGATGAACTCCAGTCCAAAATTCTTTGTATCTTAGATGTGTCCGCTAGCGTAATTTTAGATTCACCGATGCGTTCGGGAATGAATATATATTCCCCGCCGATCAGTTTCGCTAATTCTAACACAGAATAGTTAACCCCGGCACCAACATTGAATATTTCTCCAAAGGAATCTTTGTTGGTGGTGGTGGCGGCTAACAAATTGGCATTAACCACATCAAGCACATGAGTGAAGTCGCGGCGCTGGGTTCCATCCCCGACTATCGTCATTGGCTTGTTTTTCTTATATAATTCCAAGAACAGCCCTACAACTGGAGCATATTGCCCATGCAGTGGCTGCCTATCGCCATAAACATTAAAATACCTAAAAATAACTGTCTCTAGTCCGAATAATTTTGTATACATTGTGCACAGATCTTCACCCGCACACTTTGTTACCGAGTAGGGGTTTAGGCAATCGCGAATCATTTCTTCTCGAAGCGGAGGTTCGTTACCCACACCGTAGGCGGAAGAGGTAGAGGAATAAATCACTCTCTTAACTCCTTTTTGGCGGGCACATTGCAGAACACTGCATGTTCCCATAACATTAGTCTTAGACGCCTGGATCGGATTCTCAATTGCCGGTTGAATGCGGGACTCGGCGGCGAGATGGAATACTACATCTACGCCATCAAAGAGGGGAAAGATATTCTCGTACTCGCAAATATCATATTTATAGTTATGTGCAGCATCGTTCCAATAGAACTCTTCGTTTGATGTGGCAGACTCGTTGTCTATAACGATAACATCCCATCCTGAAATAAGTAGTTTGTCCACAATGTGACTACCAATAAAGCCCGCCCCACCGGTTACCAATGCTTTCATTTAAATTTCTCCCTGTACTCTTGTATATTGTCGCTACATATTCCAGCACAGTTGAGTAACTCGCCTTCTTCGTAGCATGCTGCTTCTGGTTTTACACATATTGTGCTCGGTAACAGTGGACGGCCTGGATAAGCCCAAATGTGTCCGTTACTCGTGAAAGTATAATCATCTTGTTGATGCCAAAAACAGTGGATACCATTATGTACCATTATTTCTAAAGATTCAATATCTTTAGCATGGCACCATAACCTTTCATCTTTCAGGAAATTAATATCAATTTCATATTGCGGACTATCGTGCCCCAAAAAGAAGGTGTGATTCTCGTGCCATACATCAATCTCCACATTATATCCCTTTTCCAAAGCTTCCTCAATATAAAGGGGACTATTTTCGCGAGATTCATTTTTTCCGTCTAAGTTTCCTCTATGTGATATCATCAGCATTTAACACCAGTTTTTTTTATCTTCTCAATCACCATCGGAAGCAACGGTGGAGTCTTGAGATGGCAATAATCTTGAAAATATTCCATTTTCGTCAACCCGTCTTCATCGATCAGATCATGAACCAAAGAGACAAAAGGAATATTATGTGCACCACATAAACCTCCCAGGTGTTTTACCCATTGGCGTGTAATCTTATTTCTATACAAACAATCTCCATAAACAGGGGAATGGGGCGTGGTATCATGCCCAGATGTAGTAGATGGGTGGCCACCCCATCCGATGACATTATAATTTTTATTCTTAAGTGCCACCATCGATTCAAAAAATCTATCTACACATTCCTCTACAACATCTTCTACTTCTCTTTGTTGCTGATTTGCTTGCAATGGCAAATGCCACCGACAATCAACTTCTCCCACTATAAACATTATATAATCTTTTTCAAGTGAAAAATTAGGAATATTAGATATGACATGGCTCGCTCTGGGGAAATGGTGTTGGGTAAAATTATAAGAAATAATAGGGCCCAAAGAGAACGACGCGAATATGCCAGCGGTGTCTGCCGTCAAAGTGCCAGAGGTTCCGGGCGGCGAGTCCGTAAAAAAATTAGCATGACTATTTCCAATACAGTATATCATTCTTCATTCCCTATATTTGTTATTAGCGAGAGGGGAAAGGTTTGATGTTGAGTTCCGCTAGAAAAAATAAATTCATGAATCTGGATACTCTCTATATCTAAATATTCTAAGGATAATCTTTTAAAATCTGGCATGAAGCAATGGGTATCATGCCAAAAAATGGCAAACTTATCCTTGTTCAAGTATTCTTTAATATAGGTTATGTCACGTACAAACCCGGAGGCATCTTTTGGGCAGTCCAAAAAAGCAAAATCTAATGGCGCCATTTGATATTTTTCCATGTATTTAACACAGTCATCCGGGGCAACCCCCCTCTCTAGATGGACGTTATCTAAATCAAAAAGTGACATGAGTTTTTTGTTGTTCTCATAAGGCCCCTCGTTGCCTAGCTCTGGAGGGCATGCAAATCCCTGAGTCTTTTCTTCTATATAAGAATCGACCGATAAAAGATTTCCTCCCGTCTGCTTAAGGGCCCAGCCAATAGCAACCGTGGATATTCCCGTGCCCGTGGCAAGATCAAATCCCTTTTTTAGATCATGTTTGATAATATAATCTTTCATGAAATTAAACTCTGCTTCGGAAATAGAGTAGGGTAATCTACCGCCGATACCCAATCCGTTATGCTGCGGGTGTACTCCACGGTGAGAGTATGTTATTCCTAATTCTTTATTTATAAAGGGGCAAAGATCATCCCACCTAGTATAGTCACTCATGATATCATTAATTTTCATTGTTTCCTCCTATCTAAAAATCTATTCAAGTCTTCCGGGGTGCCCAATCCTAGCATTTCCTTTATCGGAAAAACCTTAATCTTCTTGTTATCTTCAATCGCCTCATTAAACACGGGACATACATAAAATTCATTATTTGTCCTAATATCTTTCTCGATCATCTGAGAGGCATACTTTACATAATCAGATCCCTTCCGCCAATAATATATGCCCACCGTGGCTATATTGGAAATGGGTTTTTTTTCAGCAACCTCTGAAACATATCCTTCTTCGTCCAACTTGGCGAATGACCACTTGGGGTGAGTTGCCTCGAATGACAGAATGCCTCCGTCAATATTGTCTGCTATCATAGAATACATAAATTCATTGGAGTCCCATTCTACAAATTGATCAGAGTTTGCTATCACAAGCGGATCACCGTTATCAATAAACTCCTGGGCTAGAAGTGTAGTGCATGCCGCGCCTTCAGTGACACCTTCTACTTGAACTATATCACAATTATTGTTAGTTATTAAATTTAATAAATATCTTAAATTATACTTTTCATAATGTTCTTTTTGAACAATAAAAATATGCTTGGCATCTATATTAAGATTTTCTACCACCACCTGAATCATTGGCTTTCCATCTACTTCAATAAGAGGTTTTGGAAAGGTATATCCAGCTGCCTCAAATCGCGAACCCGCGCCTGCCATGGGTATAAGTACATTCATATTCCCTCCCTGCCACTTAGGATTGTTTTCTCCCGTGTTATTGACTTTGTTAATTAAATCATTTATCTTTTTATATGTTACATCATCCGGATCTTTAACTGCACACAAGTGTGCTCCACTGTTTAGGGCGGCGCGCCTTCCAATGTGAGAATCTTCTATAATTATTGTCTCGTTGGGGTTGGCGGCGGCGCTGATCATACACCTCAGATACATCTCCGTATTGGGCTTAGAATTCTTAACATCCTGATTGGAATAGAAGAAATCAATATATTCAAAAAATCCTCTCCTGATTAGTTGAAGTTTGGCAGTTTGTCGAATGGAATTGGTAGCACATGCAACAGCATATCCTTCCTTCTTCAGTCGCCGAAGAATCGATCTCATCCGGTTATCTTCTCCGAATCCATCAATAATCTCGCATGTCTTATCCTGTTTGGAGCGCCACACCTTATCATGTAGATGAACTGGTAGATCTTTATTTTCTGTCAGCATATTTAGCTTCTTTGAAGTCGATAATCCGTCATAGGTTGAAAGGTGTTCTGCCCGTTCTATAATATATGCAGGATCTATTTCCCGAAGTGCTGCGTTCAATGCTTCATAGTGGAGCTCTCTAGCATCTACCAACACCCCATCTAAATCAAATATTATTAACTTAATCATTTGCTGCCTCTTTGCGCCCAAATCTCTCGGGCCCTTTTGTTGGACTCGTGGTACCAGTGATCATTTGGTTTCTTTTTAAGAAGTCCTACCTTAGAATCTCCGTTGCACTTATAGTTCCACTTGGTGCGCATATCACGGCTCCAAAGGACATCCTCGCCCTGACCCCAACTCAATTTTTCATCCAGAGGGTTTTCCAATAGAAATTTCTTTTTTATGCAAAAATAAGTACCCGATATATACATTTGTTGTGTTCTATTCCAGTCATCATAATCTAAAAATATAATATCTCCTTCGGGACACCATGCATGGCAAGTAATCCAATCTCTAAATCTTTGCCCGTCAAGATTTATAATAGAATTCATACACACATCCCAGTCATCCCCAAACTTTTCGAAATTCTTATACCAATCTTCATACAGAAACACATAATCATGCATTAAGCAGATATTATTGTGTGTAGCTTCTTGGGCGATTAAATTCTTTTTCTTTGTTATCCACCCTTGTCGCTCTGATTCGTTAAATGGCAGATGTCTCACTTTAGGGAGTGACATGTCGTTGCCACCGACTATGATAATTTCGAAATCATCGGCAGCATGCTGCCCCATTATAGAGTCATGAATGCGGCGGATATTCTCTTCCGCATTACCAATCGTTACAATCCCGAATGTCCATTTCATGATTCCCTCCTTAACAGACTGTAAATATAAGAATTTAGATATCTTCCCTTATGAAAATAATGCTCCCGCAGGACAGCATCCTTTTGAAAATTTAAACTTTCAAAAAAATCAATCTTTTTGCTATCATTTTCATACACTTCTACATACAGTTTATTTAAATTCATCTCTTCAAATGCATATGCAGTTATTATCTTAAAAAATTCCGGAGCATACTCTTTATCAACCCATTCATTATTGTGATATATGGCCAAATGAAGATCAGCATGCCTATTTTGCCAATTAATATAAGTTAATCCGCAGACCCCTATCGGAATCTCTTTGTCTTGCATTATAAACATTTCAAATTTATCGCTGGTGACAATGCTTTCATACCATTTTTTTATATGTGGTAGCGACATAATCCTGTATTCCCTAACATAAGGCAGGGTAGTGGGGTGGTTACGCCACCTCTGTATAAGTTCTAAGTCTTTTTCTTCAATTGCTCGTATAAAATAATTATTTTCTTTCATATAAAAATTCTCTATATCTAGAGTTTCCCCCGCAGACCCACGGAGAAATTGAATGAGTAAGTTTCTTATATCCTTCAATAGGAAAATCTGATGCACTAACGTCGATGTGCCCCTTTTTAGTTTCCTTCCAGGGGAATGAATTCGAATTTATGTGATAAAAATATGATGCGCCGCTTTTATTTATTGAAGTCATATGTGTTTTGACATCATCATAGTCCATCTCGGATAAAGAGTGCGAATTAAAAACAACATCTATACTTCCCTCAAATGATAATATTTTTTCGGAATATATATTTAAAATAACATTGTTACATCTCATTTCTTCTTTTGTAATAGTGTTTGTAGAATTAACATACACATTACGTTCTTTTTCTCCATTTTCTATCATATAGATAAAAGACAGTGCCGTAGGTAATATATCACAATTAATATAAATAAACTTTTTATCTCCAAAAACTTTAAAAAGATTAGACAATAGACCACCGTGTCCTCCGCCAATCTCATATATTACGGGTTCTTTTATGTCTATGGTCATCTCATATATTCTGGTTGCATCGCAAAAATGTCTAGGTGCGTCTGAGGTTATAAGACTCTCCCCCATTCGAATGCCGTAAGGATTTCCACACAAGGAAACATCTAGCTGTGAAATGTCATCTAATCCAGTTAGTTCTTTGCAAGTATGAATATCTTGCATTAATAAATCAACAAAATTCCTCCTTATGGTGCTGTCTTGAGTAAAAACGTATTCATAGCGAGCACTTTCCTCCTCAAGGCGATCCTTCCAATCTCCGCCGCCCATTGATTCCAATAAATTCGATGACACAAGACCATTGGATATCACCCTACTCCGAAAAAAATTAGAATATTGCCTCTCCACTTCCTCGTATGATGCGCCACGAAGAGTATCAAATAACTCTTTTTGTTGAGAATAGATCCAGGTCCACGTACCGGAAGTATACACCATCTCGTGAGACAGAAATGTTTTTAAAACTTTCTCTATCGTAGATTTTTTAGAGGGCGACTGGGAGTTTTTTATTAATCCCCGTTGCAGAACATCATCGCCAATCTTAAAAGTATTTTCTTTTAGAATAATATTCTTAGAGTTCATCTAAATGCTCCTTTTTTAAATATTCATCTCTATGAATATCTCTCTTTAAAACAATTCCGTAAAGATAGTGATTTATATCTAGAGCGTCAGCAGGGCACGGGCGTGTGAATACAAACATATCTCTATTCAAAGTTTCTCCGGTGACAATATCTCGTGTGGCCCGCAGAGCTCTCCTCTGAAGTATTACTGTCTGGCGCTCGTTTGCACACACTCTTTTGAGGCACGTGCCCATCGAGCGCTCTAATATTCTTGTACTATCTACCATTTGTCTCCAGGTTGCTGGGTTCATACTAAATGGATGATCTGGTCCTTCTCTATTATTATCGTCTGTGAAATGCTTTTCAATATATTTAGCACCCAAGGCGACGGCACCAAGTACCGTCTCATTGCCAGGTGTGTGATCGCTCAGTCCAAGCACAACATCGGGAAATAAACTCTCATATGTTTTTAGCACATTTAAATTTATGTGATCAAAATTTTCATCATTGCCCGTATAATTTGTATTACACTGCATCAACACAATTTTATCTGTTTCTTTTTGCAAAGTTTCCATGGCGTCAACAACCTCCTCTATTGTGCTTGCGCCCGTTGCAAGAAGTATGGGCTTTCCTGTTTGTGCCACCGCTGTTAACTGTTCGTGGTAATTCAAATCACCACTCCCTATTTTCCAAGCTGGCACATAAGGGGCGAGGTGATCCACCATATCTATCCCATAGGGAGATGAAAAAAATGTAGTACCTATCTTGTCACAATATTCTTTTAATTCTTTAGTCCAAGAGAGAGGAATTGATGCATCATCATAAACCTCGTAAACACTCTTCTTCCAATTGTTTTGATGAGATTTATCAGCGATAGATTTAAATCCCTTATCGCTTACAAGTTTTTCTGCCGAAAAGTGTTGAAACTTTACAGCTTGAGCTCCTGCGTCATGAGCTAACTTTATCAACTTTTTCGCTCTTCGGAGGCATCCGTCATGGTTTGCTGCTAAATCAGCTATAAAGTAGGTTTTTTCTTTCTTATTTATTTTCATATTCTTTGGTTAGCAGGTTCATGCCCTCTTCGTGAGAACATATCATATCTGCATTTTTAATAGTGAGATCTTGTTTTATCGTGTTAGAGGATACAAAAGTGGTGTTGGTTATGTCGCAACGGATTTTCATTTCTTCTAGAAAAGCATATTTTGATAATACCTTATCACTAGACACAGAAAACACCCCATTGCTGTCCGCTGAAACCATCCTCTCAATGATGAAAGATAACTGTGTAGTATGCACGGGGTTGAAAAATACTTCAGAATATCCATGCATTTTTCTGCCAGATCTTGATCCCTCATGGAACCAATCGGAAAGACCACCTTTCCCATAAATATTTGCCCTTATTACTATATTTTCTTTTTTAGATAGAGTTTTTATCTCCCCTGCCCGCTTCGTCTCGAAATAAATGCTCTTTACATAAGGATAATAATCCCAAACTGGAACAGTAGAAATATAGATAAGTTTACGAGAATATGTATTGAAGATGTCAACAACATCAGAGTGTATTTTTTCTGCTGTCTCTCGATTAGCTTCACACTTTCTCGTGTCAGTCAGTGCGGCACAATGTATTATACAGTCATATTTTTTTATCTTTAAGAATCTCTCCACCTCAAACAAGGAAGAGAAATCTAAGTCATTTTTTCCGCATAGCAGATCTGCCTGCGGGAAACCTTTCGCGACGTCGCTGCCCAACATTCCCGAGGCACCAGTGATAAGAATTTCCTTCACTCGGGATCCTCTGAATTAACTCTTGCTGCTCGCAATTGAAGATTTTCATACATTATTTCACATGCCTCCCAATCCTCAAATGTGTCTATATCCACTACCATATGGCGAGGAATTACCACGCCCACAGTATCCTCGCCAAAAAGAGAATTCTCTTTTGACTCCCTATTGAGATCTTTCCAGTAAAATTGCCCCGCATCCTGATATGATTTAACGAGATCTTGACTTCTTTTAAAATAACTTTTGGGAAAAAACATCTTACATCTCCCCTCTTCTCCAGTTAACATAAAAGAACGTTGTATGGGAAATGGCATCGTGGCAACTGCGATGGCATGTACAGCATCATACTCCTTTAGTTTCTCCAAACCTTCTTTTAAATATTCTGTTTGCAAAAGCGGCGCTGTCGGGTAAATAGTGCATGAATAATCATAATATCTTCCCTCTTGCTCTAGGTGCCCAATGGCATGCTCCACAACCTCAGAAACATGAGCATAGTCATTCGATAATCCAGGAGGGCGCACGAAAGGAACCGTGGCGCCTGCACTTTTTGCGATTTGGCAAATATCCGGATCATCAGTTGAAACTATTATTTCTTTAAAAAGTCCCGAATTATGTGCGGCCTCAATAGAGTAGGCAATTAGGGGTTTCCCACAAAAATATTTGATATTCTTTCCGGGGATTCTTTTGCTGCCGCCGCGAGCTGGAATTATCGCTACGGAACTGTTATCTGCCATGACGGATCCCTGATGACTTTAGTAGATCCGAATTCGGCATCTCCATATCATAAAGTTTTCCTATCAAACTTCCCTTTAGCATAGAAAGGAATTCTTCTTTTGTAAATTTATCAGCAACATCACTAGTATATTTTTCTGCCTTGACCAATTTAAATCCCTCGCCATCAGATCCAATATTGTGTTTGTCATTGGGGGATGACATATCTGTTGCTAAATATTTAAGATCTACACTTTCAAAGGTTTTATATAAATCTATCTCGGTGATCATCTTTTCGTGTATCTTTTCGCCAGGTCGGGCGCCTATTATATTGATGTCTAGATCGGGCCGCATGATTTCAAATAAATCACCAAGGCGCAAGGCCTTTAATTTGGGAATATATACCACGTACTTCTTTTTTGAGGCGGTGGCAATTCTCACCAGGTCAACAGCATCTTCTATAGTAAGCCAAAATCTAGTCATATCAGGATCGGTTAACCCAATAGAATTCCCAGTATGAGTGAGAAGTTTGTGAATAATAGATCCTCGACTTCCAATAATATTTCCATATCGCACTACACTCATTGTCGTCTGGGGATAATATCTGTTTCCCCCTAAAATAACTTTTTCTAGGCATAGTTTCGTTGCACCATAAATATTTACAGGATCGACTGCCTTATCGGTACTCAGCGCAATTACTTTTTTAACATTATTTATTCCACAAGAATTAACAACATTCGTCGTCCCACCAATATTAGTCTTAGTAGCTTCAATGGCATTATATTCACATGTGGGCACATGCTTTAGTGCTGCTGCATGAATAACTAAATCAACGTCTCTAGTGGCGACGCATAGTCTCTCATAATCACACACGTTTCCGATAAGAAACCTTATACATACATCATTTATCTCAATAGAAAAAGGCGCTGATTCTTTTTCAATCTTCTCTCCGTCAAACATGTCTTTCAAAAAAGAAAACATCTTAATTTGCTTATACTCGTCGCGACTATAAACAATAATCTTTTTATGCCATCGATTCTTAATAGCATTCACAACATACGCAGTACCAAAAGTTCCGGTTCCGCCGGTTACAAGACAGCAATCATAATTCATAATACTTCCTTTTTCTCACCTTAAAAGATATACCCATTATACCTCGCGAGAAGAATATTGTCAAGATTTATTTGTTTCAAGAGAAAACTTTTTGCACCCTGCTTCAATTGTTACACCATTGTGCGACAAAGTAGAAGTTTTGATGCCTTCTTGATTCAGAAAATTTATATAGCGGGAAAAATTTTGAATATTATGTGAAGGAGGAGGCTGGTTTGCACTCCAAAAAGGTTTTTGATATTCCTCTGGTGTCAAATCAAAAAAAGTGGTAAACCCTGGTACTTTTCCTAATAACAATTCCAGCTCTCTATGGACATTATAATGCACATCCATATTTCCGCTATTATAGAACCTATCATTCCAGTATTTTCTACTTTCTATAATTTCTTCTATTCTCTCTCTCATCTTTTTTTCCAAAACTTTATTAAAATTCCAAAAATGAGCATGACATATCTCTTCAAATCCCATATAAACTATTTTTTGGGCGCCCATTATATAAGCTAGGTGAGTCGCTAATAATAATATACTCGTATTACCAGCGAGCGAAGTATCGTGGACGTTATTTTTATTCTGAAGGGGGGTGTGAGGAGGCGATGAAATAAATTCAACAATACGGTCATCGTCCCAAAAAAAATCCTTCATATATGAAAATGCCTCTTTCTTCTTGCTTCCACCAAAATCAACAAAAACAGGCATGTTTGGTGCACCATGCTCAAAAGCATATACAGCGTTTGCAATGTGGGCGGAAACTGCATAAGACATATTCTCAATCCCCTCAAAAGCCAAATTAACACCAATAGTAATCTTGCTTTTTAAAAACTCTTTATCGCTCTCGCTTAAATAATTTATTGATGGCGATGATCCAATAATATAAATTGTCTCGCCCGTATGTGCATCACCATAATCATATAAACTTTTTTTCATTTGATCGCTTCTACATTCAAACTCATTAACAATCCATTTTCTTTATCCATGTGCGGGAGATATGCTTGACTGCAATCATCTACATGGGAGTGTGTAGTTGTGCACCAGTCATATCGTTGAATACTAGTAAATCCCGCTTCTTCTAAATCTTTCTTAAGTTCTTTAAAGTCCCAACACCAAAAATGATTATTCTCAGGATAATCCTGTCCCCCGTATATCATTCCCGAAAGGGCCCGTATCTCTCCAAACTCTAAATAATGCTTAGCTATTTTCTCGAAATCTGGCACCCCTATACGCAAAGTGCCGTGTGGTTTAAGGAGATCGTACCACCGTTTTAGGCACTGCTTATAGTCCCAGCGCGAAAAATGCTCTAGAACATGCGAAGCATAAATAAGATCAATTGAATTGTTCTCAAAAGAACGTAAAAATCTAATATTATCTACCTTATCAACAGTGGGGAGATATCGAGAATCAATATTTATAAATCCTTCAATGCGCTTCTCTCCGCAACCTAAATGTAATTTCACGGCAACACCCTCCCTGTATCAATAATTCTCTTAATAGTTGGCCACCAATTATATTTGGTCATTATTCTCTGTCGCGATTCCGATACAGCATCAGCCACCTGTGAGGAGACAGGATTAGATAAAATTTCTTTTAATTTGCGAATGGCGGCTGGATCAACAATATCTAGACTGTAAAACGAGGCATCGGGAAAATATTTATGCACGTCTGGGGCACCCCAATATATAGGAACAGTGTGTGCCATGAATGCATCCGTTAATTTTTCTGAGAAGTATCCATTTAGTCTACCATTTTCAAGGCACAGAGCATAATCATATTGAAGCAGCCATTCCAACTTCTTGGCATCTCCAAATGTAGACACACCTTTATAATGCGACCCAAGTCCTTCGGCGTACATTCCAGATCCATATATGTCTAAGACGCCCGGATATTGGCGACAAAATTTCTTCACGAATTCTAATCTTTGGTGATGTCCAGGACATATTCTCTTGTTAGAGGTAATCACACACACTTTCTTATTTCTCGGCTTACGTTGCAACTCTTCCATATCTCTATAAGAGATAGGAAAAGACCACCCTCCCAATAAATAAGAATTACCCATTGTATGTTTAAATTTGTAAGGGGTAGAGTGGCGGTCCCAATTTGGATTAGCAATCCAAGGCGGTTCTCTGCCGCATAAAATAACTTTATTTGGATCAATACGTGACATGTCAAGTCGAGGATCTAAATCCTCACTCGCCACAATCCAATCTGCATCGTATATATCAGGAGTACCAACCAGATCTTCCCATATGCCATCATTGTTGGGGGTGTGCTTCAGCATCCCCTTGAGTAAAGCGCCACTATCTATTCCCCATGGAGAACTAAAAGCGATCTTTTTTATCATATTCCTCCCTTATAAGAATTACTTAAGTTCCTTATCTGGTGTAAAACTCTGACTCGATCATAAAGATCTTTGCTATCGTGAATATAGTAATCATGAACTGAATATTTTAGTTTTTCAATAACATATTTCACATTATTTGGTATGGCGGCAAGGAAACAAGATAGATTTCCTCGGTCAAGTGCTGTATCAGACGCCATTAAGTAAATAGCGGATTGTATATCTTGCCCCTTCCTCTGGTATATCTCGTTCATCTCTATTAGTGGATCCATTCGGGCAAGCGAACTGTGGAGATTGTTATGAACTGGGTGTGGCTGTCCATGCTTCATGCACTCCAATGTGCTTATTTGCGGGTTGGATGCAATGACATTCACATCTAGCAAAATAGCATGATATAATGCTCCGTAAGCCCCCATTGATGAACCAAAAAAAGTTATGTTTTTGGCGCCAAACTTAGAAACATAGGGGATTAATAACTGATGATACTCCTCTCCCTTGTCCTTTTCTAGATACCAATTATTCTTGTTGTTGATAAACAGCAAATTAGATTCCGGATTTTTACTTAAGGTATTAAGTTTAAAAAATTGATGATTTTTATCTCTTATGTTGCCGTTCTTGTCGTGCAATCCATGGGGTGCGAAAGAAACCAATAAAGTTTGAGAATCTGCCTTGGGAATAAAAATATAATCTTTGTTTTTATAATTCTCGATGGAACTCAACTCTCTTCCTTTTGTTTCCAGTTTTCCCACACAAATGTGTAGTCATAAGTGATATCATGTGTCCGTGTTAGTTGATCCCTAATAGCATTACGCTGGACATGTGCATGCTCTACAAATTCATGAAATTGCACTTGAATATTTTTCATTCTAGCAGTTAAGTTATTTTGAAGGCAATGAAATAAGAGAGGAAATTCTTCCCCTTCGATGTTTATCTTTATTAAGTCTACCTCTTTAATCTCTAACTCCTCCATGACACTTCCAATCTCTCTCAGTGCAATTGTTTGTATATTGCCACCTGATCTGTGGGTGCTTGTAGAATCTCCTAATAAGCTTATTTCTTGGTGTGATGTATTGCTAGATAGTCCATATTGACATACTACAATCTTATCTATTGCATGGAAGCGATCAACAATTGAATCATAAAATTCTTTGACTGGTTCGAATATGTATATGTTGCACTTATGTTTTTGATATAATTTAGCGGCGAAGTCGCCCTTATATCCACCCACATCAAACACTACACTATCCTCACTTAAATCATAATTGAGTCGGTGTGTATCGTCTCCCCTGTCAGAAAACCATCGCTGAAATTCACTCATAATATCGTCCACTCCTGCACATAAAGATCTTTAGTATTGTTTTTACTTCCTTCTCCAAACCATCGTGATGGGGCTATTACTTTTTCTTTCTCGCCGAGCCAAGCCCCCCACCAACTGAAGCTGCTGTTTGCCATTATCGCGCTTTTGCACAAAGTCATTAAATATAGGTCTATGTAATCTTCATTATTGTGTATGAAAACAAATCTCTCGTCTTGGAATTTCCCTTTACACCATTCTATATCATCACTAAAAACTAAAAAGATTGTATTTTCAGGAAATCGCGACGTCGCCTCTTTATAATAATCGAGGGAACACGGAGGATGATGATCTTTATATTTGACATAATCTCCTCGTCGTACATGAAGAAATGCTGTTTCCCTCTCCAGCAGGTATCCATATTTTTCTTTAATAATGTCTAAGATACAAGAATCAATAGAAAACAGCTGACGAATATCATCCTGATGCTCTTTGAAATACTTTTCTGATTGGAAAAACCCTATCAATGCCATCTGAGGAGTATAATTTATCTCCTCATATTTATAAGAAGTCTCATGATGAGAGTGAAGAACCCTAACAGGAGAAGAAAAATCCACATTTCGAAATACATTATCAATATAATTGTGACATTTTCGTCCCTGGTTTGGGAGATGATGATTATGCAGATTAAAGCATGCTTCATCCCCATTCTTCTTTGCTAAGGAAGTGGCAGCTGCCACTTGGAACATCTGGTTTCCCAATCCCCCCTGTAGCAAACTAGTTATCATAATCCACCCTCTCATACTTCTCTTTGCGGCGCACCTCTCTGTCTTCGCTTAATTGAAGTTCGTGGTTTACTTTATCGCAGTTGAGAGGGTTGCTGCGATTATACACATAAAGGGAATCGGCAATATATTCTTGTCTATTTCCAGCCATCTCAAGGATGGGAAACATAATTGCTAAATCCCACCCATACATATAATATTCACCCTGAGAATTCTGCAAATCCTTAGTATTGATACGCTTCCATAATCCATATTTAAATGTGCGCAAATGCGAGGCTCGCCATTGTGGATCCTCGCGATACTTTGCGGCATCAATAGTGTCTTGGGGGTATCGGGTTACATTCCATGGGCGCTCTCCGTGTGGATATGTCATAAAAGTTCCATAAGTAACAAGGCATTTTTTTTGACAATAAACATCCTTCACTTTAGATAATACATGTCTATCTTTGAGCCAATCATCACCATCTAGCAATACTATAATGTCTTCATCTTTTGGGTTTAGCATATCAATGCCGCGACAAATGTTTTTAAGTGCTTCACACTTCTCATCGTTGGTGACAATCTTAAACCGAGAATCATTTTTAACCAGATTCTTTGCTGTCTCTACGGTTTTATCGGTGGAAATATCGTCTAATAATATCACTTCATAATCTTGATGTTCTTGCCCCATGACACTCATTAAATTAGTAGCGATCCACTTATCTACATTATAAGCAGGAGTAATTATCTTAAAGTGCATGTTGTACCTTTTCCATCAGCTTCCCGTATTCGGATCCAACTGGTGGAAAATATTCCATGCCGCTCAGTTCAGTTATCTTTTCTTTCAACAGAGTACCTCCCCCAAATTCAGTATATCTATCATCATTATGCCAAACAGCGGCAGATTCATTGAAAGATAGAGGGATATCTTTTTTATGCAAATCTAGATTGTACTGAACGTCTTCTGGGATACCTTGGTTGTTTCTATCCGCATATACAATTTTTTCCTCGTCCCACCTGTTCTCTTTATGTATTTCCTTTCGCACTAGAAAAAAACCAGATGTTTGCATAAGGTTCTTATCGTTGGCGGGATGCGAATAACCCACAAGAACTCTAGGAGTGAGAGTTGCACGATCCCAATGTCGTGAACCATCAGGGTTGAATATCTTATTGCCCAACACTTTCCATCCACTATTCTCGCTAAACTCTATAGTTTTTTCTAGCCATTGTGGATCTAGCAAGATATCATCGTCGCAAAAAACTATTGTTTCATGCTGCGACATATCGGCGGCGGCGTTCCTCAATATCGAAACCTTGCCAACTCGTGCATCAGATTTCTTGTCTATTAATTTAAGATTCTTTGATTCCTTCAAATCTTTCACATCTCCGCATACTATTATCTCGTATGGAACATTACCCCACTTTTGCTTCTCTATACTTCTGATGGTAAGGTTCGTTTTTTCCAATCTTTTGCCATTTGTGGGTATACAAAAACTCACTCCCCGAATCGGATCAGGTTCCAATTGGATCTCTTTACCCGTAATAGCGTTGGCAACTTTTTGATAAATATCAGATTCGGCGAAATTCTCTCTTATATGCTTCGCAAGTTTCTTAGCTTCAGACTTCTTCGGTCCATAGTTTTTATATACTTCTCGGAGTGATGATTTGAAAGATGATTCTTTCGGGAAACACCACTGACTGTCTGCCACCAAAACACCTTCCCAGACCGCCTCAGACTGCACAGGAGCGATGTTGTAATCAACTTTGGTAAAGTGTGCCTTGCTCTTCTCTTTGCCCTTCTTATCCTTCTTGGTGGCATATAGGAAGTCTACATGACCACTCCAGTTTGGAGCGATAACAGGAAGTTCTTTGTATGCCGCCTCGAACAACGGAAGACCGAAACCTTCTCCGTGGGTGGTCGAGACTATCGCCTTGATTTTTGGGTTAGTATACAGCGATGACATTTCTTCTTCAAGAAGATTGCCGTGTAACAAGTGAACTTTACATTTTCTATCGCCATGCTCGGCGAGGAGATTCTGTATCTTCATCCGGCAGATAT
>Ga0233415_10000535_pt1 | contig 17706 bp, 12 predicted proteins | sample Na_anoxic_12_MG_FD_188631 | JGI IMG/M metagenome (GOLD analysis project Ga0233415, IMG submission 188631) | Seawater microbial communities from Saanich Inlet, British Columbia, Canada - Na_anoxic_12_MG | ecosystem: Environmental > Aquatic > Marine > Inlet | place: Canada: British Columbia... | reverse complement strand
GTTAGTTAAGTCATGGCAATCTATGCACCAGATGTGGAAGCCTGTAGATACAGGAGACAGTAAGCCATCGACAAAGTTAGAGTTTAATGAACCTGCCAAAAGAAACACAAAAAACCAAAAGAAAACATACGGAGAAGTTCTTAGGTCTGAGATAACTTATCAAAACGTTAAGGATGAGGCATATGATGGGTATGGTCTATTCCTTTACTTAATGGATGAGTATGGAAAGACAGTTGATGGAAATGTTTACAACAGGTGGAACATTGTCAAGGAGTGTTTTTCTGATGGATCTACAATTACAGGTAAGGCTATCTTAACAACGACAGTAGAAGAGTTAGAGAGGAAGGGAGGAATAAATGCATTAAAGATATGGCAGGAATCAGACTACTATGATAAAGGTATAATAGGGAGGACTAAGTCAGGATTGTATAGGGCATTTAAACCTGCCTCGTATGGTCTTAGGGGTGTAGATGAAAAAGGAGTTTCTTTCATCGATGAGTACGGATACTCTGACGAAAAAAGAACAAGGGAATACCATTTAAAAGTTAGAAGCACGTTGTCGGGGGAAGCACTATCATCCTACAAAAGGAAGTACCCGTTAGACGAGGAGGAAGCGTTTATGATGGATGCGAAAGATTCTCCATTTGATTTAAACAGAGTTCAGGAACAAATAAGCTTCAACAACCACAACGATGTACACTCTGTTCGTGGGAACTTCGCTTGGGCGAATGGAGAGAAAGACACATCAGTACTATGGCATCCAGACCCCAACGGAAGGTGGTTAATTAATTGGCATCCAAAGGCAGAACATAGAAATAAGTGGACAACAGTTAACGGATATAAAAAACCAACAGGTACAAATGTTGTGTCTGGAGTTGACCCCTTTGACCATAAGACAACAACAGACAGCAGGAAATCTAACGCTGCTTGTTATGGTCTTAAGAAGTTTGACCCAATGAACCCCGAAGGTTCTAATTGCTTTGTCTCTGAGTATATAAACAGACCATCTACTCCTGAGATGTTTTACGAGGATATTTTAATGCAGAATGTTTATTTTTCTTCTGAGGTGTTGATAGAAAATAACAAACCTGGAATATTAAACTATTTTAGGATGAGAGGATACTACGGATATTTAATGATGCGACCTGAGTCTACTCAGACTAAGTTTTCAAAAAAATCATTAGAGCCAGGAATTCCAATGTCTGGAGAGGCTGCAAGAGATGCCTTGGTTAACGGCTTGGTCACATACATATATGACAACGTAGGTTACAATAAAGAAACAGACATATATGGCACTTGTCCGTTTAATGAATTGCTATCTGATTGGATAAGGTTTGATGTAAATAAATGGACAGACTATGATTCTACTGTCGCTAGTGGATTGGCGATATTAGCATCCCTAAAACCGGTGGTTGAGACAATAACATTTAACGTCACACAGTTCCATAAGAAATTTAATAACAACGGGGGGCAAAGTAGAATTATTAATTAATAAGGTAACACCTATCTATATAATTATTATTTTTGTAACTAAATAGTTTTTGCTAAATGGCAAGTAATCAAGAGATGCGTAAAGATTTAAACGAGGGATATCCATCTCCGTTTAAGACTCAACAAGAGAAGGCTAGTAAGAAATACGGACTACAGTATTTTAGGGCTATGTATAATGAGTACGACACAAGTAGCCAAATAAGTTCTAACGAGTCACAGCAACAAAGATACATTTTAAATAGAAAGTACGCTGAAGGATTACAAGGAATTGACAAGTACAAAGATTTACTTAAGGTTAACGGAGATGACTCTTATTTAAATTTAGATTGGTCAGTTATTTCAGTAATACCAAAGTTTAAGGAAGTTGTTGTTAATGGCTTCTTGAATCAAGAGTTTAAGATTCAGTGTAACGCTATTGATCCAATTTCTATATCATCTCTAGATAAGGAATACAAGAAGCACCTATTCCATTTAGATATAAAGGCTATGTCTAAAGAGGTTGAGAATGTGACAGGAGTTCCGTTAATACCAAAGAAAGAAAAAGTATTTGAGTCAGAGGAAGAGGTAAACCTTCATATGCAAATGAACTTTAAGCAGAGTGTAGAGATTGCAATGGAAGAGGCTTTAGATTTCACTTTGTATAGCAACGATTGGGATGAGATCAAGAAAAAAGTAATCACCGACTTGGTCACCTTAAAGAAGGCAGGAACAAGAACATACAGAGACTCAAACAACAACATCAGACTTAGAGATGTTGACCCTGTTTTTTTAATAACATCATATACATCTAACGATGATGGATACAAAAAGTTACGACACGCAGGAGAAATAATAGAAATGACTCTATCTGAATTAAGAGAGTCAGCAGGAACTGCGTTTACTGAAGAAGAGTACTGGAAGATTGCTAAGTCTCAAGCAGGTAGAAACGGAAACAGAAAGTGGGCTTATGGAAGGACTTACTACAGCAACTCATTTGGTGGTTCTAACGACAGGGGGTATGATGATTATATGATCCAAATAATGGATGCTGAATTCTTTTCGGTTAATAGATACCTATACGAGAAGAAGTCTAACAACTATGGTGGTTATTATTTCCAGAGAAAAGAAGATGGTTACAAAGCTCCTAAAAAGTCTAAGCAAAAAAGAGAGTTAGTAGAGAAAAACATTAAGGTTGTCTATAAAGGTATGTGGATTGTAGACAGCGAATATCTTTTTGATTATGGCTTAAAGGAGGACATGATTCGTGAGAAGATTAACGGACAGTATTCTACCGACACATCATTATCATTCCATGTATACGCTCCTAATGAGTATGAGATGGAGAACAAGTCTTTAGTTGAGAAGATGATTCCATTTGCCGACCAGATGCAAATTTGTCATTTAAAGATGCAGCAGTTGGTTGCTAAAGCAGTTCCTAAAGGAATGGCTGTAGATATTTCGGGGTTATCTAACGCACTAAAAGGAATGGGCGATGGATGGGAGCCATTAGATATGCAGAATATGTTCCAACAACTTGGTACTTACTACTACTCTTCCGTTAGGGATGATGGAACCCCTATGGGGATGCCTCCTATTCAAGAGCTAGAAAATGGTATAGGTGGAGACTTGGAACGCTTGGTCGGACTATACAACCACTACCTACAAGAGATAAGAAATGTAACGGGATTAAATGAGACTAGAGATGCATCTGCTCCATCGAAAGATTCTTTAGTTGGTGTAGAGAAGATGAGATTAGCTGCATCTAACAACTCAACAAGATCTATTAATTTAGCTTACCTTAAGTTGATGGAGATGACATCAAAGGATTTAGTGTTGATGATTCAAGACAACATTGAGGAGGGAATAACTATTGAAGGTTATTATAATGTAATCGGAGAGCAAAAAGTAAAGTCTATTAGTTTATTAGATGGAACTATCCCTGAGTCTGAGTTTGGAATTAAAATACAGGCTCTTCCAGATGAGGAAGAAAAAATGGTGATGGAGCAAAACATACAAACTTCATTGTCGAATGATACGTTAAGACTAGAGGATGCCATTGCTGTAAGAAGGGTGTCAAAGTCTAATGTAAAATTAGCAGAACAAATGCTAATACTAAGACGTAAAAAATACCAAGAAGAGAAACAGCAAGAGTCTATGGCTGCATCTCAAGCTAACGCACAACAACAAGCGATGGCTTCTCAGTCAAAAGCACAATCAGACATGGCTGTTAAACAAGCCGAAGCACAGTCTAAAGCAATATTGTTAGATAAGGAGTATCAGCTTAAGTCTACATTATCAGCACAGGAGCATGAGCAAAAAATGAAAGAAATTGCTCTTGAAGAGCAGTACAATGCAGAACAGATTGTCTTAATGAAAGAAGAACAGTTTAAATCTGATGCTGTAAGAGACACAAGGAACAATGCTCACAAAGAAAAGATGGCATCTGGTAAGCCTACAGGAGGAAAAATGACTCCTGCTCCAAGAGTAAAGACTAGAGGTCCATCGGTCTCTCCATCTATGACATAGTATTTTTTAACAACTCTTCTACAGTTAGGTTAAATACTGTAGCGATTTTTATAAGAGTAAGAAGTCTAGGGTTGTGATCTGTGTTTTTTTCCAACCTAGCTATATAAGATTGAGATGAGTCAATTAAAGCTGCTAAATGAGTTTGAGATAGGTTATATTTCTTTCTTAGTTTTTTAATCTTAGGACCAACAATACTCATTTTAAAGACTAAAACTTCTTGTGCTTGTTTATTTGCTATCATTATATCTTATTTGGTATTGGCAAATGTATAGTTTTTATTGAATTTTGTATAAATTAAATTTAATAAAATATTATGTCTGAAGATAATAAAGACTTTAGTGTTGCAGGTTTAGCAAAAGAATTTGTAAATAGCAAGTCAGAGGACTTCGAAGTTGCTACTAACGAGATGGAAGCAAATGGTGTTGAAACCGAGTTGGAGTATGCAGAAGAAGTGCCTGAAGCTAAAGAAGAAGTTAAGGAAGAAATAAAAGATAAAAATACAGAGACTGAAGAAACAGGTACAACTGAAGAAACAGAAACTGATAGTTCTTTGAATACTGAGGAGGTCTCTGAGGAGACAGCCGAAGAAACGAAAAAAGTGCCTCAAGCATCATTCGAGGAGGAACTTGTTAATCGGACTGATGGCAAGTACACTACAATTAATGAGATGCTAGATGCAATAACCCAAAAGGATGAAACTCCTGCCTTTGAATATGGCAACGAACTGATTGCTAAAATGGATGAGCTAGTCAAGAAGGGTGTAAATGTAGATAGACAATTTATCTTAGAGCAAATGGTTAACTACTCGGATATCGATCACTCCGATGTAAGCCAAGCGATAGAGTTGGTCAAAAGGAAAATCAGACTAGAAGATCCTGAGATTACTGATAGAGAGATGAAATGGGAACTACAAGACCGATATAAGTTGGATGAGGATGAGTATTCTGAAGAAGACATAGAAAGGTCAAAAGCGAGGTTGAGTAGAGATGCACGTAAGGCTAAAAAAGAGCTTATCGACTATCAAAAATCTAACCACTTACCTAATGGAGTTGACCCTGAAGTTGCAAAACAACAACAGGAAGCCCAACAAAAGAGGGTTAATGAGATTAACTCAGCTTTAAAATCAACATTGAATAACTATAAACAAGAGACTATTAACATAGGTGACGAGGCTTTTGAGTATAAATTTGATGCTGAAACTAAGTCTTTGATTGAAAAAGATGTGATGAACACCGATAAAAGATATTCCCGGTATTTTGACTCTAAAGGAAATCTAGACAGCAAACAGTTAGCTACTGATGAAGCTTGGGCGAATCCAACGACTCGCTCTAAAATGTTAAACGCATTTTTAAAACAAGCAACATCTACTGGCTCTAAGGAAGTTGTCAAGGACTTAAAAAATTCTTCACTTAGTTCGAAGAAGAATCCTAATTCTCAGCCACAAGTTTTTGGGTTGAGTTCAGCGATTCAGAATCACTTTGCGAAGAAAGGATAATGAAAACAATTTTTTAAACATATAATACATAGAAAATATGCCAACACCAAGTGTAGTGCAATCGCCAACAACTTACAATTATGTAAGTTCTTTAGACTTAGTGCAAAATTTGCACAAGCCAGAAATTGACTCTGAATTCGTAAGAAGATATGGAGATCAAAATTTAACAGGATTTATGGAAATGCAAGGGTACATGAACCCTGTGTCTGCAATCGAATATTCTCACTATGAGGATGATTGGTTACATGAAACAATTGTTACAACAGGAAGTGCAGCAGGTGCTTTCGGTGCTACTGTAACACACACTGTAGCAGCAGCAAATGTGTTTACTACAAACGCTCCAAATTCTCCTTATATTTCTACTGCAACTGAAGACCTTGTTACTCCTAGAGTGCAAGATATCATTATGTATCCAGACAGAACTTTAGCATTAGTTACTGCTGTTAACCCTGCTGGTCCTACGTTTGATGCAACCCCTATTGATTCAGATGCTGCAACTTTCGGAAACATACCGCTTGTTAATGCTGCTGACCAAATTGTTATTATAGGTAATGCTCACGCAGAACAGTCAGGACAGCCAGACTCAAGAAATGGTCGTGTAAATCTTTACACCAACAACTTAATGATCAAAAAGTCTACTAACACTGTGTCAGGTACTGAGGCAGGAGTTCAGACTTGGATTGAAGTTCCAGACAAGAATGGTCGTATGGGTTACTTATGGTATTTTGAATCAGGCTACCAAGAGTACAGACGTTTCATGAACGAATGTGAGATGACAATGTTGTTAGGTGAGAAAATCACTAATCCAACATTAGCAGGAATCGCAGGTCAAGAGACTGTTACTGTTACTGAAGGGTTGCTTCCTTTCATTGAAAACAATGGTAATACTATAGGTTATTCTTCTATTACAGGTTTCACTCTAGCTGATCTTGACAATGCTGTTAAGACTCTTGATAGAGAGAAAGGTGCTAAAGAGAATACTATATGGGCAGGTATCAATCTTTCTTTAGGAATGGATGATACTTTTATGAACCTTATGCAAGATGGTGCTATTTCTTACGGAGCCTTTAGTGGAAGCCAAGAGAAAGCAATTGACTTGCAGTTCTCTTCTTTCAAGCGTGGTAACTACCAGTTCCATAAGAAAACTTATGACTTATTCAACGACCAAAAAACACTTGGTGCTGTAGGTCAAGAGTTCCCGGATATCGCAATGGTTATTCCTGTAGGAAACGTTGCTGAAGGTAAGACTAAGATGATGGTTCCTTCGTTAAGAATGAACTACCTTGAGGGTAAAGGAAACGGATACTCTCGTGATATGGAAGAGTGGTTAACAGGTGGAGCTAATGGTGTTTATAACACCGCTACTGATGAAATCAATATGCACTACAGAGCGCATAGAGGTTTTGAAGGCTTCGCAGGAAACAGATACCTTAAGTTTGCTAAACAATAGTAGGTAACTACAATTATAAAAAGGGAGAGATTATATTTCTCCCTTTTTTTTTAATAAATTATAATAAATTAAATTAGAATAAAATGAACACAACAAAAAGAAGTATCAAAAAGTCTCACCATATATTTGTATTGGTGAAAGAGAATACGGATCCAACAGTTCAAAACGTTAGGTATCCAAGATCAAGAACAATAGTAGCTTTAGATGAGATATATGATGAAAAGCTAGAGGTAAACAGAATCATTAGATACTTACCCGGAGAGCAGTCAATATTCTTAGATGAACAGACAGATCAAGACTTAAAGAAAAGAAGACCCCATGAGATTGTATTTATGAACGGGGCTTTGATTGTTGACAAGAGACAAGCTACGCTTCTTAAATTTATACAAGCCTGTAATCACTTTGAGGGAAACTCTAATAGAATGCCAAACAAGGAGGTTATTTTTAAAGAACATACTCCAGAGGTTACCGCTAAGTCAGCAATGCAAGAGGACATGAACATCTCCAATGCTAAGTCGATGGTTTATAATATGGAATTAAAAGAGCTTATCTCTTACGCAAGAGTTTTAGACATTGACATAAATAGACCTGTAGACCTTATTCGTTGGGATATGGCTTCAGTAGCAAGTCACGACCCTAATTGGTTTATAGAGAATAAAAACTCTCCGAACACAACTAGAATGCATTACCTATTTGAGGCTATTGATCTAGAGATAATAAAGGTAACGACAGCCGACAGAACAGTTAGATGGGCAAATGGACAGGCTATTGTTCAAGCACCTATTGGTGTTGAGCCTTTAGATGCTTTAGTTGACTTAACCTTTGAAAAGGATGGGGAGATTGTTTACGAGACAATAATCAACAAGATTAGAATACCCGAACAAGATACAAAAGAATCTGTTACGGGTTCTGATGTTCTTAAGGAAATGAGTAATGAAAATCCATTTAAAAAGGAGTATGTAGAAAAGGAAGAGAAACCTGCTTTTACATCTAAGAACATGGAGATACCTTTACTTATTGACGAATGTTTAACGGAGGGGGTTATCTACAAAAAAGGACCAGCCCACCATTATTTTAAAGAGATAAACATTGGAAAAGGGAGAAACGGGGTTATAAAATATCTTGAAGATCCAAAACATCAAACATTGAAAAAATCAATGATTAAAGCGTTAGACCATAAGAAAAACGCTTAATATCTTATATAGTATTCAATTTAAGAGGTAATCTATTTAGGTTACCTCTTTTTTTGTATCTTTGAACGAAAATTTGAATACTTATGTTGACCTCTATAGATTATAAAGTTACATTCAATCTAACGGCATCCCCAAAGGCATTTATCTTCGAAGACTTAACAGATTATGTTTCGCAATCTGTTTTAGAAGCTGATGTTACAGGTATACTTTCGTGTACGGGACCAGATGGAACTGTCTTTTACTCAAACCCAAACTACGCAGCACCAGACATTGACGTAGACGTTTCAAGAATTAATTCTACAACAATCAACATTCCTTTGTTGGCTAATGGTCTTGTAGAACCTGGTATATACTTATTTCAGTATTCTGTTCAAGACAGCAGTGACTCTACTATAGTATCCTTAGAAAAATCTTTTGAATATTGCTATGTATCTCCAACAGTTACATTAGAGATGAGTGCTGATTGTGTTATGCCTAGATTAACTAGTGATGATACAACAAACTATGTTGTAGAGATGATTACTCCAACAATAACAAGGGTACATACAATTCAATTCCCGTTAGGATCAGGAGAAGCTGACTTAGTTAGCTTTAACAAAAAAATAGAGACAGGGTTATTCTATACCCAAACGAATCAATCAGAGGTAGTGTCTAGTCTTTTATATAGTTATGGAGGTGGAGTATTTATCCAAGATTCTGTTTCAGGAGTTACGGAGTTAGATGTTCAGTGTGACTCTTCTTTATGTGATTTGTATTGCTGTTTATATAGTCTATACAAAAGATGGCAAGAAGCGTTATGTGTAAATAGCATAATGGCAGAAGCATTACAAGATAAATTTGTACAAGCCCAAGCAGTTAGAAACTTAATTAAAGATTCAATTGAGTGTGGAAAGGGGGAAAACATATCTGCACTAACAGCAAAAGTTTTAGCGTTAGGCGATTGTGAGCCTGGTTGTGGATGTGCCGATGGAGAACCTGTTCCTGTATTTGGACTAGGTGGAGCAGCAGATGGAGATGGAAATAATTTATACATTGTTTCTCCCGGAACAGGTATTGTTGTTTCTGATTCTGTAGCAGGAGATACAACGACATACACTGTAGCAATAGACCCTGCTATATTAGCTTTAATAAATGCAGCAACAAATGTGGCTGTATTGGCAGGAACAGGAGGAATAACAGTTGACACAAATATTGTTAATGGGCAAACTCAGTACACCATTAATAATGACCCTGTTCCAACTCAATCGGGTCCTGGAATGGTTTCTTTAGTGTACAGTATAGTTAAACAAACTGGTAATGTGCCATCCTTAAACACTATAACGGAAGTTGTTTATGGTGCTAGTAGATTTCAGTCTCCTGTATTAACTAATGAACATCCTATACTTGCTGATTACAAAAGCAATAACACTAGGTTTCTTGTTGGTGGATTCCTAGATAACGCTACTAACTACTCAGTTACTGCTCAGATAGTTAAAATAGTTGCAGTAAAAAACGGAGTAGATCAACAATTTCTTTATGAGCCTTTTCGACTAGAGGTTATTGATAAGTCTCCATCTTATTTTAGATTTCATTTTGTTAACCAAGATGGGTCTCCTTTAACAGGAAAAGGTTTAAACGTATATGATACAATCAAAATTAGTATTCAAATTATAGAATAATATGTCAGCCACACAATATATAGGGAATGGAGATGGATTTATTTACATTACAGAGAATGTAACATCCCCAACGAATCAAGATATCTTAACAACGATAGATAACGACTGTCAAGCGGTTAGAGGAATTGTATATCAACAAGCTTTAGCTTCAGCATCTCTCTACGCAAACAAATCAGCTACATCTGATCTTTCTGTTACGTCTATTTCTGGTGTAGGAAATATTACGGCAGTAACTATTAATGCTGTAAGTCAGATAGGGTCTTCAATAAGCGTAAGTGGATTGACTACTGAACAACTTGCAGATGCAATAGCATCTTCCATAAATGCGTTCACACCAAGTGGTCCTGACTATAGAGCTGTAGCCATAGGTAGTTCGGTTAGTATAATTGCAACACAAGACCAAGGTTCGGGGGCGAATGGCTTGTCCGTAATAGTATCTAACGATGACCCAGGCAACATAGATGTAACAGCTACAGACTTAAGTGGAGGAGCAAATTCAAACGACTTAATAGATTCGGGGTGTGGGAGAAAGTTCTTTATCAATCCTGACTTTGACACAAACCAATGTGCAGGGAAAGGAACAGCAGTAGAGGGAGACTTAACTAACTCTGTAGAGATATCAAGTGACATTATTTTTCAAGGTCTTCAGGGGTCTTTAAAAGACCAAACTATAGGGATTGTATCTGAACAAGCAACCCCTTTAAGAATATCTTCAATACAGGTAGTTTACTTACAGGCAGAGGTTGGGTTTACAGACAACATTAAAACAATAAACACCGAAGATTTCTCTGAGAACGACATTGTTTATTTTAAAGCAGACCCTGACTACACTATTACCTTTCTATCTACAGGAAACTTGTCTTTAGAGGGATCTAATTCTTTTGTTGCAGCCCAATACGACACAATAGTTTTACAAAAGAAAGGCAGTGGATGGAATGAGGTTTCTAGGTCGGGAGCAAGATTAGGAGATACGGCAGATTATAGGGCAGCAAGATTTCCCTTTCCGATAGAGGGTTCAACCACTTCAGCACTTCCAACATCGGGAGGAATTGGAATTGAAACAGGTGTTGCTACTGTTATTCAGAGGTATACAGGCAACGTAACTTTAACGGGGAATTTATCCATATCTTTTGCCACCACAGGTGCTGTAGTTGATGGGGATGAAATTTGGATTTTCATGGATGGAACTGTTGACCTAAATGGAAACACATTCACTGTTAATGGAGAGAAATTATCAGATACAGAAGCCTTAACAGGTGGATGGGTAGCTAGAGCTAAATTCAATGGCACTACTTGGGATCACTTTGTAAGCTATAGATTAGGAAAAACCACAACATGGAGATTAGATGTTGGAACTAGAATTGAAAACGGAGGTATTAGTTTAGATAAATTAGAGACATCTATTAGGACAGAGCTGATTACAGTTCCTGTATCACTAGAAACTTCTGAGTTAGGGGCGATTAAGTTTATTATTCCTTACGACTGCACTGTTTCTTCAATAACTGCTTATGTTACAAAACTGATAGAAGCAACAGATGATGCATCTATTCTTCCTAAAGACGATGCTTCTCTAGTTATGACTAGCGGAACACTTACTATGGTTGCAGGTTCAGCTATAGGGACAGGTCTGACAGTTACACCAACAGGAAATAACACTTTTTCAGCAGGAGAAACAATGACATTAGAAGGGATTAAAACAACTCCAGGAGGAAAGGTATTAGCATCGATTACAGTTAAGAGATTGTAATAATGCCACAGATAAGAGTATATGACGAAGGGGCTAGGATAAAAATATCTAGAGAGAACATAGATGTGTTTTTTTTAGATAAAATAGATGTGGAAACAAGCGTTAGAGCATCTGTATACGCTACTAATGAGAATATTGTTTTAGTTAATGTTAGCGGATCAATAGTCTTAAGTAATTTCTTCAATGACTTTATTCTTCCATTAGGAAATTCAGCAAGAGAAGTTGTTGAAATAATAGAAGGATATATATATAATTACACTCCCCCTGAACCAGGAGTATCTGATAAGGTTAAGGTGTCTTCAAACGATACAACGGCAGGTTATTTAGAGGATAAAATTGTCGGTACTGCATCAAATATATCTATCACAACTTTAAATGATGGAGCTGATGAGGATAGTAAGATAGATTTAATCAATACTGCTGTTACTCCTGGAGATTATATGCTTACAAATATAACTGTTGATGCTAATGGTAGAATAACGGCAGCAAGTAATGGCTCAATAGGTAACTATGCTCAGACAGCAAATAGTGCAACAATAAACACAGTAGGAGAACAGTCTATTGTAGGAACAGGAGTTGGCTCTCTTTCTATTCCTGCTAATATTTTTGCTGTTGGAGATTCCTTTCATGGAAAGATGGGAGGTTTAATTAATGCAACAGGAGGCGGTGGTAGGTCTGAGATTACCATAAAAGTAAAAACAGGAACAACTATTCTTGCTTCTACAGGAGTGTTTGATTTAGACACATCAACAAATCAAGGGTGGGAGATTGAATTAGATTTTACTATTGCAGCAATAGGAGCAACGGGAACTATATGCACTAATGGTAATTTTGCCTACACAAAGGATAACAATAGGGCAGTTTATGGTTACATCTTTCAAGATGTTCAACCGATAGATACAACAGCAAGTAACACATTAGATGTTACTGTTGAATGGAATGTGTTAAATGGGGGGGATGATATTTATTCCGCTAATTTTGTATTATATAAAGTGTATTAGAAATGAATTATCAAGATAAAATAGGGTGTTTAATAGCTTGGAGTCAAGGGCAAATATTCACAACGGGTGTGTTAGCATTTAGTGAAGATTTATTTAAAGCATTTCTGTTAGGCTTTGTTGGGGGTATGGGTGGTCTTTTTGTTAGATATATTTGGAAAAAAATAGAGCCAAAAAAACAAGAGTAACCTCGCTGTTTTATTTGGCTTATAAAGCGAGTTGATTAATTTAGTATTTTTGTTAGGATGATAAACATTGATGAAATAAAGAGGTTCGTGGAGTTTTGTGCAAACAAATCTCAAGCAGGTTCTAACCCAACTCCAACAAAATTCAACTTAGCTGTAAAGAGAGCGCAGATGGAATGGGTTATGGAGCGTTACGGAAACCCCAACACCTATCAACCAGGAAGACCTGTCCCTCGTATTGCTTATCAGCAAACACAAAAAATAACAGATGACTTAAAGTTCTTGCTGTCTAAGCCCACTCCTTTGCAAATCGATAAGGATGGTAAAGCAGTATACCCATCTGATTACCTACACATGAGTTCTGTTAGATATAAGTATAAAAAGAAATTAAGCTGCAATAAGAAATTAATACTTAAGGAGGTTGATGTAACAAACTACAAAGATGCAGAGATTGGTCACGTTAAAACATCTCAGATAGTTAATCCAACCAATAGGTATCCATACTATGCTTTCTATGATGACTGCATGATATTTGACCCTAAAGACTTAGGAACAGTAACCATTACTTACTTGCGTGAGCCAACAGCCCCTGAGTGGGTTTATACATTGGTTAATGGCAGACCTGTTTATGACCCTTTTCTTAGTGTGGACTTAGAAGCACCCGATGAAGCTTTAAACGAGATTGCAGTGCGAACACTATCATTCTTAGGGATTCACATAAGGGAGCCTCAATTGATACAGTATGCAGAAACATTAAAAGCACAAGGAGTATAATATGGCTACTAAATATTCATTAGCAGAACAAGCACTTCGGATAATTAGCGGAGGACCGATATCAAAAGACTCAGATACTTCTATAAGAGAGGTTATGTTGGTTATTGGTCAAGCTAGAGATTACCTCATTAGGACAGAGATATTTCAATTAATGATGGCAGGTGCAGGTGTTGATATTCCTGGCGAATACATATCTGAGTATGAAGGCATTAAAGTTAGCTACGATAAAACTAAAAAAATATTTTACTCTGACCTTCCTGCTACTTATATTGTTCTTCCTCGTGATCGTGGTGTTTACCAAGTCTATCGTGCAGAAGAATTACATAATCCTTTTGTTCCTGTACCTACTCAGTTTAGCGGTTTGTATTCTGGATTAGGTGGCTCACAATTAGAAGGAAGAGATAGTTATTATGTAAAAAAGAATAGGATATACTATCCGGGTATGCAGAAGGCATCTGCCCCTAAAAGCATATCAATAGAGTTGATTGTAGCTTCAAGCGAGATAGACGATGAGGATGAGTTATTTCCAATACCTGCTGACAAAGAGATGCAAGTAATACAGTCGGCTATTCAGTTATTGATGACACAGAAGCAGATATTGAATGATAAAGTAAATGATAATAACGGAGCATAATGGCATCAATGACACTAGACCAAGTAGTAAGAGAATACATCATTGAAAAGAATGATGACACTCAGCACAACTATGCCAGACTTTTACAGTTAAGCATACATGGTTTACGTGAGCTTACGATGGATGTTTCGGGGTCTCCAAAGATTATAGGATTAACTATTAAGGATGACCTAACTATTGACTTACCAAAAGATTATATAAAATATATTAAGATCGGTGTATGCGGTCCAGGTGGAGAGGTTAGTGCGATGGGTTTAAATAATGATATGTGTTTACCAAGAAGCTCTGATGAATGTGGGAACCCTAAGATAGCGATACAAACACCACGAAATTCATCAGTAGTTTCTCAAAGTGACATTAATTTTGGATTTATTGGTGCTAACCAATTCTCCGAAGGCTTGTCCGACAACTTCCGTAACGGGGAACTTGTAGGAAGAATATTTGGTATTGGAGGTGGTCAAAACGCTATAGGTCAATACAGGATAGACACAGAGAGAAACAAGATACAATTTGGAGGTGGGTTGGCATCTACTCATATTGTAATGGAATACCTTGCTGATGTATCTGCTGTAGATGGAAACTACATGATACACCCATACTTAGTAGAGTGTCTTAAGTGCTACATCGCTTGGGCATCTATAAGAAGAATTAACAGTGTTAGCGGAGGCGAGAAGGAGATGGCAAGAAGAGATTATTATAATGAAAGAAGAATTGCTGGTGAAAGGTTTAGTAATTTCACGATAGAAGAGGCAATGTCTATGACACGCAAGGCATTCAAACTTGCTCCTAAAATGTAATATATGCCTTTAGAGAGGAAGCTTTTTACACAGGGAATGAATGGAGGCTCTGAGGAGAGATTCTTAGTCGAAGGCGAGTATAGGTATGCACTAAATGTTAGGTCTGGATCATCGGACAATGATAACATTGGGGCGATAGAAAACACCAAAGGAAACACAAAGGTAGAGTTAAGTCTTCCTCCGGGAATAAATACCTGTATAGGTGCGTTAGAGGACAAGAATCAAAGAAAGGTTTATTACTTTGTTTACAACAGTTCGTCAAACCACTCAATTGCGGAGTATAACGCTAAGACCAACCAAGCAGAGCTGTTGTTTACCTCAAGTGAGTTAAACTTTGACTTAGACCATTTAATTACGGGAGCTAATATCGTAGATGATAGAATACTTAAGTGGACTGATGACTTTTCAGAACCTAAAGAGTTAGATGTAGTAAGGATTAAACTAAGGACTAGCGACCAAATCCTTGGAGACAACAGATACCCTGTCTCCATATCTGACGAGCAGTTAATATCTGCAATAAAATACGCTCCACTAGCACCTCCGACAGCCGAATACAGTACAGATTGGTCTACTAAAATAAATAACATAGGCAGTAAGTTTTTTCAATTTAGATATCAGTATGTTTACCTAAACAACGAAAAGTCTGCTTGGTCACCAATAAGTAAATTAGAAATTTCTCAAGGAGATGCTTTTATCCAAAATAAACAATATCAATCAACTAGATATAACAACTCAATAGTAGTTAAAGTTAATGGAGGAAGTAGATTGGTTAAACAAATAAACTTTGCTGTAAGAGAGGGGAATTACTCTAACTTTTATATCGCTGAAGAGCTAACAAAACAAGAACGAATACAGGTAGGTAATGACTTTGATATAATTTGGAGGTTCAACAACGACACAGTTAATCTTCCCATAACATTAGCAGAAAGCTTAAAGCTTTTTGATGACGTTCCTTTATTAGCAAAGTCTCAAGAGTTAATAGATGGGAATAGGTTGGCTTATGGCAATGTTGTAAATGGGTTTGACCAAGTGGATACAGACGTTAATATTACCCCTGTTTATTTAGGTAATTCACTTGATTTTTTAGCTGATATTTCAACAACAACGGGTTCTGTAACAACAGAGGTGGATGTAAGACCCAATACAGGTGGAAATTTAAACAACTACACATCAATAGTGGATGATGCTAAGTTGACATTTGAATTTAATGATCCCTTAGAGGTGGGTGATATTATTGTTGTGTATATTAAGGTTATAAGTGGGCGCACTTGGATGATTGACGAATCTGGTCTCATTAATCCTTGGGGAATTGCTTACAATAATGCTGATCCTGTGAATCAAACTCCAAATCCTAATGATGGGAATGCCACATTTGTTGGGTCAGCCGACCCCAATTTCCTAATTGCACCTTATACATATGCTCTTCCTCTATCTCCCCAATATGAAGAACTTGAAGTGGTTATAACCGCAGGTGCAGGAGATACATTTAGCAGTATATTAAGTCAGGTACTTCAAGTGGAACAACAGCATCCAAAATTTAACACCTTTGACAACACCTTCCTTCCTGGACCAGCAGGAGATGCGCTTGGAAGTGGTAACAGTGGAGCCACTCCTGTAAGTAGCTACACTCCTGCCCCTTTAGTTCAGGGAACTGTTTCAGGAAATTCCATAGAATTACGTCTTGGACAATATTATCAAGCCCCTGATTCTCCGCTTAATTTCGAAAACGACACAACTGCTGGTGGCAATGCATGGAATTACTCTTTTTTCAGTTATTTTGCCAAGCACGTAAAGCAAGGGGGGGATGTCAAAAGAACATTTAAAGTTGGAGCTAAACATAAATTTGCTTTAGCTTACTCTGATAGAGCAGGTAGGTTGTCTACAGCAATGAGGAAGGACAATATGTCCGTAGATACTGATTGGTATAATGAGATACCTAATGGGCAGAGAGGTGTTATAGGGATGGATTTAGAGATAAATCATCAGGCTCCTGCTTGGGCAGATTATTATCACGTACTATACTCAAAAAACACCACAATAGGTAGATACCTTCAAGCGGTGGTTAAAGATGCAGTGTTTGATATAGTTACCGATACGTGGTCTATAAATATAGATTATTCAACCATAGATTTTAAAGAAAGATTTACTGACAGCACTGTTTCTTATGATTTTTCCAATGGGGACAGGATAAGATGGGTAAAGTCAAACCAATCAGATGAAGACTCTTATTTTGGAAGCAACATAGATGTTGCAGTTACAGGGGTTTCTACTGGTGAGGTTGCGGATCCATCAGGAGCCTTAGTTCCGTTAGAAGGTTTTTACACAGTAGGCTCATTGCCTAATAATTTTTCTCCATCAGAAGGAGATGTTGTGGAAATATACTCTCCATTAAAGGAGCTTGAAGAAGGTTTTTATTGGGAGATAGGAGAGTCTTATCCTGTTGTTGATGGAAAGCATTACGGGAGTATTTTATCAGACCCTTCTGGTCAAAACCAAACAAGCACCCAACCTGCTATAGTTAGACTAAGAAATGAGGGAGATGTTTATTGGAGGTATAGATTAAACTTAGCTTCATTTGTGGGGGCAGATGGGGGAGGTGGTTATATCGAAGACCCATCTATTAGTGACTTTTCTATATCTAACTTTACTAACCAAGGAAGGTTTAATCTTGTTGATAAACAAGCTAGAAGAACACGAAGAGAAGCAACAATATACTACTCAGAGGTATACATTCCTGATACAAACATAAATGGGTTGTCTTCATTTTTCTTAGAGTCTT
>Ga0233415_10000534_pt1 | contig 17706 bp, 16 predicted proteins | sample Na_anoxic_12_MG_FD_188631 | JGI IMG/M metagenome (GOLD analysis project Ga0233415, IMG submission 188631) | Seawater microbial communities from Saanich Inlet, British Columbia, Canada - Na_anoxic_12_MG | ecosystem: Environmental > Aquatic > Marine > Inlet | place: Canada: British Columbia... | reverse complement strand
TTTGTTTTGTTCTGTTTCCAGCTTATCTTGTAATACATCATAAGGTTCACTTTCGGAAATACCCTTTGTAGCCCATATTACCCTACCATTAGGGTCTGTTAATTTCAAATCGAGTGTAACCGTAACACTTCTTTCAAGAGAGACGTGCGTCCCTTCATGTGAGATTGCCCTAATATTCATGGATTTAATAACACCGGAAAGTATGGCTTCAGCTCTGTCTTTACTTGTCAAAATAGCCTTACCCGCCCTGGTGACTTCATAAATGAGATCATTAGTAAATATACTCTCCGCACCGGTTTCAGAGGTTCGGTTTTCAAAGATTGTTATGCAAACAGTCTTTATTCCGCCTGGAAAACTTCCACCACCAGCAAACCTGTAGCCGCAGGATGAATAAAAACTCAACAGAAGAAAGATTATCCAGATCCTATTTCTCTTTAGAAGCAACATAATTTCCCTTTCACATAACCAATTCCACTCAGAAAGTATAATCAATTGCATATTTTATCTCATTATATGAACCCAATCAATAGATAAAATCAACATAATTTGAGTCACTGCTTATAATCCCTTCGGCATAAAAAGTTACCTTATAGATGTACCTGTAGCCCTTCTCCATGGTTTCAACGTATATCATAGTTCCTCTTTTTATATACCCTGAACTGGGTACTTCAATTGGGATATCGGTTACCCGTTTAAATAGCACTGGGCAACTCTTGCAATCAGATTCTGAAGACAACCTTTTTGATCTATAAACAATAAAACCGGATAGGCCAGATGTCACCTTTTCTTTTTCTCTCGGAATAGTCCAAGTCAACTTGAGCATATCCCCATCTATACTTGCACTTAAGTCATTAACTGCTGGAGGTTTGACCTGACGGGGCGCCACAGGTGGCGCCTTTCTGCCACAACCAGATAAAAGCAAAGAAAAAGTAATCAGAATTGAAAATTGCACGATTAAACCTTTTCCAAAACTTTCATAGAACCTTTTGTTGTTAATAATAAACATAGTTGAAGTTCGTAATATTTTTTTTGGTTGCTATTCTTGAAAGCCCTAATATTCTGTGATCAGCACATGCCCTTAAGGCAAAAGTTTTTGTGGTGACTGGAACAAATAACTAAGGCCTAGTATTCTTCACTGCTTTGACCCACTATTTCTGTGCCAAATCCTCCAAGTCCGTAAAGGTTAACCATAAATGTATATCTACTGTCATTCTCCTCATGTGCGGACCTGAAATCTATTGACCAGCATTGAGCTTTATACAAAAGGCCCAAGACTGTTGTTATATCTTTCTTGTCATAAATATTACGTTCGTGATCCATGTATAACAAGAGTCTATCCGTTATTTTTAAAAGAAGATTAAAGTAAATCGATTCTTTGCCGTCTTTTTTAGATTCACTTGAATCTCGCCTGTACCTGCGCGCTACATATAACCTGTCACCGCGATTATCGGATATTAGCGCTGCAACATTATGGGATAGAAAGTCATCTTCATAATGAGACCACTTGGCATCGGCATTCATTGAAAAATATTTGACCAGGGTAAGTCTAAGATCCCCGTATATTGGAGAAAAAGGCTCTGGATCATCCTCTTTTGCCTTATTGAAATCATAACTCTGCCTTAATTTCAAGCGGAAGGGCTCTTTATAAGTATAGTTTGCAGGTATATAATCATTATCTTCTATAGGTTTGGCCGGTTTTTTGGTATATATCTTGGATCGCGATATAAGTGAATTTGTAATTGAATAGACGAGAAGGCTCTTTTTATTTATCCTGTCTATTCTGCTTTCAAAATATGGATATAGTGAAATATCCTGGTCATCAGGTATGTAGTAATAAATAATCTGGGGTCTTATTGAATGTCTCATCTTGTCAATGTTTTTGCCTTTTAAGTTGTATATTTTAGAGATTTCTGTTGAAAGGTCTAACGCTATATCATAAATTTCCCTGTGTAATTTCCAATCTTTTTCCGAAGATGTGCCTTCTTCCTCATCAATCTGCCAGGCTGTCTCCCGCATGCCTAAAGTGGTCTCAAAGGAAAGATAATTTTTAAGCCTTAATGGCAAAAGGAGCCTTGGATACACATCCACTCGATGGCCTTTATCGCCATCTTCTCTGTATAAGTATGCATAATGGGAATTTAAATCAAAATAAAGGGGAGAGGCGAATATGTGTTGTTTTAATCCATCAAACCCTATGATCGGCAGTTTCTGTAGTGTTGGATTGCTAAGTTTTTTCCGTCGCATTACGACATTATCATACCAGCGTGTCTCGGCATTCAATGCGTATTTTGACCATCTTCTGTTTAAATTGAGTCTGTTAACCCTTGTATAATCATCATACCCGTCAAGATCCCTGCCGAAGTATTCGTAAAAATACCTATCTGTACTATCAAACCCTGTGTATCCGCCTTGGAATTCGTGAAGGTAATCCTGGTCACTTACAAAATCTACATCAAGTTTTAGAGAGAAATCAAATGGCATTGATTGATCGTGCTTCATTCTAAACCAATAGCGGTCAGCATTTGGGCGAGACCCGGTGACATCTTCAAATGCCCAGTCTTTCGAACTTTCTGTGCCATCATCCACCTTCTTGTCATCTAGAAAGTCGAACATCAGGGTCCCTTTTGAGCTTTGATCTAAAACATAACGGTATTCCAAGCCAAGTTTTTCTCCACGCTCTGTCATATAGTGTAGATAGAATGTGGCATCTGAATTTTCGTTTATGGCCCAGTAAAAAGGTTGGTTAAACTCTACGCCTTTTCGATCTGAATACCCAATTTGCGGAGCCAGTAAGCCTGATTGGCGTTGTGACTTTACAGGAAAGACAAGAAAAGGTGTATATAAAACAGGAACTTTTTTTGTCCATAGAGTAGCATGCTTTACAAAACCGTAACCTTCTATCGTAACTTTAAGATTTCTTCCGGTTATCTTCCATGCCGGTTTGTCGCTGTCACATGTTGTAATGCTGGCTTTGTCGACAGTATATGAATCTTTGCCAATTTTTTGAATTTTATCGCCTTTTATATAAAAATGGTTTTCTTTAATAAAAATGGTTCCATTATACACCGTACCGGTCTCTGACTCTAAATTCATTTCAATGCTTGTTCCAGTCAGGGTATCTTCTCCTGCTGTCATGATCACATGGCCTTTTGCATATACCTTCATAGTTTTTTGATCAAAACGGACAAAATCAGCAGTAAGTTTTTTATCCCCTTTTGTTATAAGTATATTACCTTTTCCAATATAGTAGCCAGCTTTATCGTCATAATTTATTTGGTCGGCAACAAGATGCCATGGTTTTTCAGAATCATCATCGAGTAATCTATCGCTATCCTCCGCTAAAGCATAACCAAGGATTGAAGGCAGAATGAGAAGAGTAAGGAATAGGCAGTAGATAGTGTTGTAAATGTTACGGAAAGATCCTGAAAACAGGATGCAGGGTTTAGTCCATCTGTAAACAAAATGGTGGCATTTATCCCGCGGTTTATTCTGAAACATTAAGCCCTGTTTTTGAAATATTAGCGTCTAAACTTGACTAACTCGTAAAAAGTCTTTTGCGGGGGATTTTGGCCACTTTTGGAAAAAGATTCATAAAATACTGAGCGGAAAAATTCCAAACTGTTTAAGCCCTTTAGGCCGAGTTTTTAGAATTTAGCGAAGCATTTCATGAATCCCAAAATGGGCATCATGAGCGAGGAAAAGGACTTTTTACGAAAACATTATCTTTTAATTCGCAATGTCTGTATTCGTTTTCTTACGATTTTTATCTATTTTGTGCCATTTAATAATAAAACTGACTTAGTTGAAAAAGTCAAGATGTAGTTGTGAAAATAGCTCCCTTGAGAACAATGGAAGTTGATATATTAAAGTTGTTTGTCTTATTTAAACAATACAACATGGAGAACAGCTAATAAAACAGTTTTTTGCTCCAGGAGTTGGTGGACTATAGCTTTTTTACAAAAAATTTGGATGGATGCAAGGGAACAATGCTTTGCTTTAGACTTTTAGTCTTGGGTGAATTATGTAATATTAAGCTTGAATTCGCCGGAAAATTACTTACGCTGTTTTCCCTTTTTAGGTCTAAAACAAAGCAAGACCAAACCCAAGATACACATAATGATAGAAAGAGCTTGCCCCATGGTTATAAAGGAAAAGATAAGGCCAAGCTGTGGATCTGGTTCTCGGAAGAACTCGATAAAAAAACGGAAGATGCTATAAAGGATGAGAAATAAACAGAAAAGTGTTCCTTTTTTAAAATGGAAATCCTTTATCCACCACAGAACTATAAACAGGAGAATCCCTTCAAGGAACAACTCGTACAATTGAGAGGGATGCCTTGGAAGAACTCCACCTGATGGAAAGATCATGCCCCAGGGGAGATTAGTGACTCTACCATAGAGCTCTGCATTAATAAAGTTACCAAGCCTTCCAAGGCCTAACCCAATAGGAGCAGTGACAGAAAGAAGATCAGCAAATTCCCAGAAACTGGCTTTGTGTTTTTTTACGAAAATGAGGCCAGAGAAGATAATGCCTATTAATCCGCCATGAAAGGACATTCCTCCTTCCCATATGGCAAATAGTTTTAATGGATGACTGAGATAAAAAGGAAGATTGTAAAAAACAACATAGCCGAGACGTGCGCCAATAATAAGGCCGATTATCAGAAATAAAAAAAGATCATTTACAGTGTTTATGTCGATATTTAACCTTTTTTTTCTTATTTGATATTTTACTAGAAAATAAGAGGCCAGAAAGGCAAGAATATACATGACTCCATACCAACGTATCTGAAGGGGGCCAATTTTTATTATTGTTGGATTTATGTTTGGATAATGCAACATTATGGGTATAAATTATATGTGTAAAAGAGTCTAAGGTTACTGAATTAAATCATTGTATCTTTAGCTCACCTGCAATTTTAGGTACGTATAAGGTATTTATTTAACATAATAGACATAATAGACAAGAGAAAAATCTAACATTGAGAGTTGAGAAATTGTTGCTGGGTAATTGTTAAAGGTTTCGTGTACTTGATGCCTTATCCCACGTTAGCATATGATCCCGATGTAGTGCTTAAGTGTTATTCATAGAAAAAATGTTCCGTTCAACATGAATATGGCCTAGGAGGCACTTATTAAGAAAATGGATATTAGAAGGGGAGAGACGATAGAACTGAGTGTGGAGAAGGTTGTTTACGGCGGGAGAGGGCTTGCACATCTGAATAACGTGGCAATTTTTGTGGCCAACACTGTCCCGGGTGACAGGGTTATTGCAAAAGTTGTAAAAACTAAAAAAAATTTTGCAGAGGCACGGATTTTAGAAGTGATAGAGGCGTCACCCCATAGAATTATTGCCCCTTGTCCTTACAGCCCTTTTTGTGGTGGTTGTACCTGGCAATGCATTGAGTATGAAAAGCAGCTGGAATATAAGCATGCCCTTGTAATGGAATTGCTGAATCATATTGGTATGACAACTGATTTTACAATGCATCCACCTTTAGCATCTCCACAGATATTTGAGTATAGAAATAAAATGGAATTCTCTTTTTCAGATAAAAAGTGGTTGTTGCCGAAAGAGAGAGATGAAAAGAAGGACAATAATAGTTTCGCCCTTGGTCTTCATGTACCAGGCACCTTTGATAAGATCATAGACATAGAGGGGTGCCTCCTTCAGAAGGAAGAAGGCAATGAGATATTACGTGAGGCAAAAAGATATATACGTGAGAGCGGAATACCTGTCTATGGGCTTAAGACTCATCAGGGTTTTTGGCGTTATCTCATGTTACGCCATTCCTATTTCTTTGATGAATGGATGGTGAATATTATAACGAGTGAAAAGAGAGATCCCCCTATTCAACTTCTGGCTTCAATCCTTAAAGACAGATTTAATGAGATTGCCACTATAATAAATAATATTAATACAAGAAGGGGGGGGACAGCAGTTGGCGAAAGGGAAAATGTTTTTACAGGTGAGGGACATATTAAAGATAAAATAGGCCCGTTTACTTTTGAAATATCAGCAAATTCCTTTTTCCAGACCAATACCTCGATGGCAGAGAGATTATATCAGTCGGTAAAGGACTTTGCCTCTTTAACAGGAAAGGAGATAATTTTTGATCTTTATAGCGGGATAGGAGCAATGTCTATCTTTTTAGCTTCCCAGGCAGCGCGTATAATTGGCGTAGATATATCAAATGCAGCGATAGCAGACGCCAAGAGGAATTGCCAGTTGAATGGGATAGATAACTGTGAGTTTGTTTGTGGGGATGTTAAAATGTTTTTATCCGAATTTACTATTCAACCAGATGTGTTAATAGCTGATCCACCTCGAGTTGGGATGCAAAGAGGAGTGATAGACCAGATACTTAGATTATTACCTAAAAGAATTATTTACATTTCCTGCAACCCTTCCACTTTGGCCAGAGATGTCGCTTTATTAAAAGAAGGATATGCATTGGAAGAGGTTCAGGCAATTGATCTATTTCCCAATACCTATCATATAGAATCTGTTGCGAGATTGGAGAGAATTTAGTGGGAAAATAAAAATATTGACAATTACTTCGTTGCATATATAATCCAAACTCTGTTGTGAAAATAATCAAAATAGAGGAGAAAAGGCTGGTAGAATTTTCCCAGGAATATATTTTAAAAGAGGGAGGTGAGTTGAAAAGGGGCTAAGCTCTCGGAAAAGCAGATGTTTCGAGTGGTTAGCTACATGGATATGAAAGTAATTGTATACAACAATCAAATAGAAAAGGCTATACGAGATCTAAAGAGAAAACTTTCAAAGGAAGGTTTCTATTCGGAGATAAAGGAAAGAAGATTTTATGACAAGCCGAGTGTACAAAAGAAAAAGAAACAGGCAAAAGCTGCCAAAAGACTCCGAAAAAAGATTAGAAAATTTTAACCTATTTCGTAACTACTCAGGTTGTCGGGTTAACCGTTCAAGGTTCACGGTTGACATCCATGCAATATAGCGTGACTTGTGGCAAGCACCGGATGAACTCCTCATTTATATTCAAACCGAAACCAAATACTTTAGATTGATGATCTGGCAGTATTTTATCTTTCTAACCTTGAACCGTGAACCTGGAACTTTGAACCTGAATAGTAACCTTTGATCTACAGTTAGTGGTATCGAGATGATTTAAAAGGGAATCCCGTTAAAATCGGGAACGGTCCCGCCGCTGTAATCCCGTACTTGATAAAATCAGGTAACATTATCTCAGGTATATCCTCAATCAATGAGGGTTAACGTCACTGTCCCTGATTCAGCAGGGGTGGGAAGGCTAACCATGAGGTCGGGAGAGCCAGAAGACCTGCCACTATTGTATTATTTAAGGATCAAGGAAGCAGGGTGCAGTCCTTAAATCCATATGGATTTAAGGACTTTTTTTATAATACTGCTGAAAGGTCCACGCTGACCTTCATAACCTTAAGGACACGAGAATATATGATTATAACACAGTTAAGACTCCATTTTACTGTAAAGGTTTTTTTAAATGTGTTTTTAATTATTTTTATCTCCTCAGCTCCTCTATTATCACATGCGGCTATTTTCCGTGATTCTTTGGGCAGAAACGTGGAGGTACCCTTTGTTCCCAAAAGGATCGTTTCTTTAGCACCAAACATTACAGAGATGATCTATTTTCTCGGATTGGGAGAAAGGCTTGTAGGCGTTACCCAATTTAGCTACTTTCCCAAAGAGGCCAAAAAAAAACCAAAGGTAGGCGTTTATACAGATGTAAATATTGAAAAAGTAGTTACTCTTAACCCCGATCTCGTTATTGCTACGGCTGACGGAAACAAGAGAGAAGATGTCGAGATGCTTGAAGAGGCAGGTACCCCAGTTTATGTTGTCAATCCTCGAAAGGTAAATCAGGTTTTAGACACAATAGAGAGATTAGGCCAGATATGTGGTGTAACTGATAGGGCAAAACATTTGGTTAATTGTCTGAGAGAAAGAGTCACGAAAGTTATGAAAGCAGTGAGAAATAGAGAAAGACCACTGATCCTTTTGGTGATAAATGTGAAACCTCTTATAAGCGTAAATCAGAGCACAATACATCATGACATAATCCAACTTGCTGGCGGAAGAAATATGACCGGGGATCAGCCCATTACGTATCCAATATTAAGCATGGAAGAGGTAATAAAAAAAGGACCGGATGTGATAATCATCTCATCCATGGAAAGGGAAGGAGAGTTTAAGAGGGCACGAAAAGAATGGTTTCGATGGCCTACTTTACCTGCAGTCCAAAGGGGACGAGTTTATCTTATAGATTCTGATTTGATAGACAGGTCTGCCCCGAGAATAGTTACTGGTTTAGAAGAGATGGCAAAATTAATACATCCAGAAATAAAATGGGATAGTATCCGCGAACCACTGACAATCCCGATTTATCGGGACTGACATTACATGGAATAGCATGAAAGACAATCAAGCACAGCACCACACGACTATCATGCGAGAACGTTACAGGCAGAGAATAACGCCTTTAAAGGTAGTATACACAGGGCTCATATTAATAGGGATGCTCGTTATTATAGCCCTTATTTCTTTAAGTGTGGGTCCTGCAAAGATCTCTTTGGAAGATATTCTGGCGTGGTTAATTGGCTATAAAACAATTGATCAAACGGCATGGATGATTCTGTTCAAGATACGGTTGCCCAGAATCTTACTGGCTGGCTTGGTTGGATTCACACTCTCTCTTGGGGGAGTTGTATTCCAGGCCCTCCTAAGAAACCCTCTCGCGGAACCTTTTATACTTGGTATCTCAAGTGGGGCCGCAGTTGGAGCCATTATAGGGATTTTTTTTGGTTGTGGATTTACCTTTGGTGTACCTCTTCTCTCTTTCATGGGCGCATTGTTTACTGTTTTACTGGTGATGGGCATAAGCAGCCGTCATGGAGGGCTAGAATCATCGACCTTACTTCTGACCGGGGTAATCATTAATGCCTTTTTTACCGCTGTGATAATGTTTTTTATTACCACTACGAGTGATAGCAGGCTTCACTCCATGCTTTTCTGGCTGTACGGTGATCTTTCACAAAGCAAATACGTTCAGCTATCGATCAGCCTTCCATTTATCCTTATCGTCTCAGGTGTAATTTATATCTTTTCTAGTCACCTTAACCTTATAGTAGGAGGTGAGGAGTCTGCTCTTCAGATGGGTGTCGAGGTAGAATTGTTAAAATGGATATCATTCCTTGGAATATCCTTAATTATCGGCATAGTTGTATCTTTTTCTGGGATAATAGGCTTTGTTGGTCTGATTGTGCCACACCTGATGAGGATGATTCTTGGCTCTGATCACAGGCTATTGATACCGGCCTCTTCCCTTGGGGGTGCTGTTTTTTTGATAGCAGCAGATACATTGGCACGCACAATCATTTCTCCCAGTGAATTACCGGTAGGGGTAATCACCGCCTTTTTAGGGGCCCCTTTCTTTATATATCTTTTAAAGTCACGAGGAAGCCAATGGACTCAGAGTTGATCCTAAGAGATGTCTATTTTAGGTATGATAGCCAGTGGTGTCTTGAAGGGATAGATTTTGAGCTTAAAAAGGGTGAGATTGTAGGGATAATAGGTCCAAACGGATCAGGGAAAAGCACTTTGTTAAAGATTATGGATGGCCTCCTCAAGATACAGAAGGGAGAGATCCTGCTTTTTAATAAACCTATATCCAGGTATAGGAGAGGTGATATCGCAAGACATATTGCCATGGTACCACAGGAGGAAACCTTTAGGTTTTCTTTTTTGGTCTCCGAGGTGGTGCTTATGGGTCGGTTTTCTCATTTAGGACTCTTTCCTTTTGAGGGGAAGGAAGATCTGGAAATAGCAAATCAATCTATGAGGCTCACCGGCACCCTTAACCTGGGACCACGCTCTATTCATGAACTGTCAGGAGGAGAGAAGCAGCGGGTACTTATTGCACGGGCATTAACCCAAAGGGCGCAAATAATCCTGTTGGATGAACCAACATCTTTCCTTGATATACGGCACAAGGTAGAGATATTTGAACTTATTTCATATTTAACCCTGACACAAGGACTCAGCGTGATCATTATTTCACACGATATCAGTCTTGCTGCACAATATTGTCATAGAATGCTTCTTTTGAACAAGGGAGGTGTTTATAAAATAGGTGAACCTGCTGAGGTGATAACTGCTGATAATATAAGCACGGTATATCAGTGTCCGGTGCTTGTTGACAACAATCCGATTAGCAAAACACCCAGGGTTACGATTCTCAAAAAAAGGAAAGAGAGCAAAGAGGAGACAGTATGATCAATTTATTCATTAAAGGCGGGCCTATAATGTATCCCCTTTTGATTTGCTCAATAATAGCCCTGACAGTGATAATTGAGCGCACAATATTCTGGATAGGTGAGGATTATGGGAGAGACCAGGCCATGGTTAATGAGGTTTTATCTTTAGCTGAACGGGGCAATTGGGAAACGGCAAGGGCAAGAATCGGCAATTCAAAGGATTTTATTATAAGAATCCTGGTAGCAGGTATCCTCCATAGAGAGTTTAGTATAGCAAAGGCAATGGAAACAGCTGCCTCGGATGAATTAGACAGAATGAGACGGTATCTTCCCATACTTGATACCATAATCACTGTTTCTCCTTTGCTGGGTATTTTTGGGACGGTAATTGGCATTATTCTTTCCTTTGAAATGCTGGGAAGTGCAGGAATCGAGGAGCCCCAGGCAGTAACGGCTGGGATCGCTCAGGCCCTTATAACAACTGCCTCTGGATTAGGAATAGCTATTCTTTCACTCTTTCCTTTTAACTATTTTAATTCCAGGGTTGAAAAGGCAGCAACAACCATAGAAAAGTACGCTACAAGCCTGGAGATAGTTTATGAGAAACTTAATCAGGCAAATAATAACATAGAAAAGCAAGGAATATCCCATGAAGGTTAATCTTGGGGCGCAGAGAAGGGCCAGGATTGAGATTCTCCCTTTGATCGATATTGTGTTTCTTCTGCTTGTTTTTTTTATCTATGCAATGCTTTCTATGGCTATTCATAGGGGTATACCTGTAAATTTACCCGTTTCTTCATCTTCCAGCATAGAAAAAGAGCTCATATTATCTGTAACCATCAAAGATACTGGTGAAATATTGGTGGATGATGATCGGACAGCCTTGAAAGGCCTTGCCCGGTTTTTAAAACGTAGAGCAAAAGGGCACAAAAGCCCAGGGATTCTCCTTTTTGCAGATAGAAAGGTTTCATGCCAGTTGTTAGTCAAGGTGTTGGATCAGATAAGAATGGCCGATATACACAGGATTTCTTTGCAGACCACGATGGAGAGCCAGCCTTGAGTCGATCGCTCATTTTTGCTTTCTTATGTGCATTAATTCTACATTCAGTTGTAGCATTAGTGGAGTTAAGTGCTTTTAAGAGATCTCTTTCTGTTAAGGTTTCACCAAAGACCCTGATCATGAATATAGTTGCACCAAGACCAGTAAAAAAAACACCTATAGGTAAAAATCCATCAATGGCTGTTAAAAAGCCCATTGTAAAAAAAAGGATGGTAAAAGAAAAAGTCAAACCAAAAAAGAGCGTTACGCCAAAAGTTGACACGGTAAAAAAGATTCAACTTGATAGATCAGTAATGAAAGAGTCACTGCCAGAAAAGGGTAAAACCCTTGCTGATCTTTCACCTGCCAATTTTCCTACAGACAAAAAAAAAGAGGGTGATTTTTTTGAGGAAGATACTGTTTTTATACCTGATATGGTAGATATACCACGAGCCTCACCAAACATAAAAGATACGCCTCACAAGGTAAAGAAAGAGGACATATCTGGTTCACTTTCTGCAATTCCTATTACCTATGCCATCCCTATTTACAAGAGCAATATTTCTCCACTATACCCATTACTGGCAAGGAAAAGGGGATATCAGGGGACGGTGCTCTTAGAGGTTTTGGTGAGCAAGGATGGTAAGGCCGCCTCTATCCAGTTGAGCAGATCAAGTGGCTATAAAATTTTAGATAGGGCTGCCATAAAAGGGGTCAGAGCTTGGATTTTTTATCCTGCAAAGAGGGGAGATGAGTTGGTTGAGATGTGGGTAAAGATACCCATTCGGTTTACACTCAATTAGATTCAAGGATCTTGCAGAGTTTCTGAGTTTCTACTTGCTTTGTAAAGCACAATTATTCACAATCTATGGTGATGGACAGCAGACGCGGTTTTTCTGAGACATGGAAGGTAGTGCTATTCCTATCGTTTCATTATCTGTATTCTTGAGACGGTTTGGCAATTGTTCAACATTGGGACAACAGACAAGATATTAATTCCGGAACTTGTCTATTGGGTACTGTCATTGGTTGATAATTAGCAAATCGGTCAAGATTTCTAATTAACTAAGCTTACCCAAAATGGCATTAGTGCCCGGAAAGAATCTATTGTCTTTTTTCATGCGGCCAGGTATATAAGGAATGTTTAGAAGACATGCGCCGAAAGGTATACAGACATAAGTAAAATTCTGGCAAGGACGAATTGTCAGTTAACAATAGCTCCCTATGAAACGCTGAGACGGATAATCACTTATTATGGAAATAAAGGAGAATACTTTGACGGCTCCATGTGATATAAAATAAAAATTATGAGTTATTAGTTATCCTTTAATCACGAAAGCTTTTCCCTAAAAAATGTCAGACATTAACTTCAGTTACGAATATGGATGTTTATGAAAATCTTAGTTACAGGCGGCGCTGGATTCATTGGTTCAAATGTGGTAGATGGCTATGTTCAGGCTGGTCATGAGGTTTTGATAGTTGACAACCTTTGCACTGGTAAGCTATCTAACGTCAATCCAGAAGTTAGGTTGTATCAGATAGATATTCGTTCTCGTGAGATGGATGAATTGATAAAAAATGAAAGACCTGATATTCTGAACCATCATGCTGCACAGATTAGCGTGCCAGACTCTGTTTCGGATCCACTCCTGGATGCTGACATAAATATTAAAGGGTTGTTGAATGTATTAGAAAGTGCCGCAAGATATAAAGTTAGAAAAGTCATTTTTATTTCTTCAGGGGGCGCAATTTATGGCGAGGCATCTGAGTACCCCACATCAGAGAATTATCAACCCAGTCCTCTTTCCCCCTATGCTGTGTCAAAATTTTCCTCAGAACATTACCTTGCCTATTACAAGCATCAGTATGGACTTGACTACACGATACTGCGCTATGCCAATATTTACGGACCTCGCCAGATACCACATGGTGAGGCTGGTGTGGTAGCTATTTTTATGGATAATCTTATGAAAGGGAAGCGTTCAACTCTATGTCACTTTCCAGAAGATGAGGGGGGTATGGTCCGCGATTACTGTTATGTAGGCGATGTGGTAAAGGCAAATCTGATTGTACTGGAGAAAGGAAGTGGGGACTATTTCAACATAGGTACTGGTAGGGGAATAAAGACCTTTGCTCTTTATAAAGCTATTTTTGATTCCTTTGTAGAAGCTGTAGGAGACATATCTGAGGATTTTAGAACACCAACAAGACAGATAGCTCGCCCAGGCGATTTATCCAGAAGCTGTTTGATCGTAGAAAAGGCACGTTGTTTCCTAGGATGGGTTCCAGAGACACAGCTCAAAGAGGGTATACAAATGACCCTGAAGTGGCGACTAGACCAGTCCAGTTAATTAAAGAAATTTAACCCCAGCATGCTATTTCATTCCTACGAGGTAAGTGAGACAGGTACTTTACGGTAAAATCTTATCGCAAATTTTCTCTTGGATATTGGTAAAGGCGAGGCGTTCTTATTTTGGATTTTTTAGGAGCAGCAAGCATACGTATTGAGCCCAAAGAAGCCCCATTCCGCCTTATTAATTTAGAGCTTTTAGTTTTACTAAATCTCATGATAAAAAAGATGAAGCTATATGATTTTCTATGGTATTGGCTGCCTACTCTGGCTTATTGTATAGTAATATTCAGCCTGTCTTCATCTAAGATCGCTCCTATCCCATCCTTTTTTGGTGTTGACAAGGTTATACATGGCATAGAATATACGGTTCTCGGGCTTCTTTTAGCTAGATCTATTATCAGTTCTAAGCCAAAATTTTCCAAAGAGACTTTGATACTTTTAATTGTGACCTTAGGTACATTATATGGAATATTTGATGAGGTTCACCAGAGCTTTGTTCCTGGAAGAAGTTCAAGCCACTGGGATGTTTTGGCTGATGGATTTGGTTCTTTGATCGGCGTTCTTTTCTATTTAAAAATCAGCAGAAGACCCCGGGCGTCAGGTCAGAGGTGAATGCCTTATTATGTATATAATCGTGATATGAGAACTCCTTCTTAAGGTCTTCCCCTCGGTTCCAAGACCTCCGGCCTGATCTTTTCCATGACTTATTATCGGGGGATCTTTATCTCCTCACTTATCTTCTCCACTAAATCGTCCACGGAAAAATCAAAGCTTTGATATATGCGGGTTTTCTAAGGTAAATCTTTCAAATGAGCGATTTGGTAGTGCCACAAAAACCTGCATTTATCATTAACTTACCTATCTCGACTCGTTATTTTTGAGTGTCCTGTAGGGAGGCTCCTATGTTTGCACGTGTTAAAAAATCTGGGAAGTATCAATACCTTCAGATTGTAGAAAATCATAAAGAAGGAAAAAAAGTAGTTCAGCGTGTTATTTCAACAATTGGTCGCCTAGACCGTTTGCAGGCCAAAGGTCGTGTAGAAACTCTCATTCGCTCCCTTTCTAAGTATTCTGAAAAGGTTCTGCTGATTTTATCAGCAAAAAGCAACCTAACTGTGAGTGGAAAAAAGATAGGCCCTGCTCTTATATTTGAACGTCTTAGGAAGGAAACAGGTATAAAGAAAGCATTAAAATATTTATTAGCAGGAAGGAAATTTGCCTTTGATGTGGAGCGGGCCATATTTCTTACGGTTTTGCACAGGCTTATGGTTTCGGGCTCTGACCGGTCTTGCGATAAGTGGCGCAGAGATTACGTTATCGAAGGGACAGATGATTTTTGTCTGCATCATGAATACCGAGCAATGGGTTTTCTTGGTGAAGAGGTGCCGGAGCAAAGAGATGCAACGCCCTTTTCACCAAGGTGTATCAAGGATCTGGTCGAAGAGGAAATATTCTTTGATCAGAGGAATCTTTTTTCGGGATTGGACTTAGTGTTTTTCGATACCACCTCAATCTATTTTGGTATGCGTTCACAGGTTCTGGGTTCATGGTTCAGGGTTACCTTTTGCCTATGCATTTGGCCTTTCTGCACTGCTAACATCACAACCGGACAGGTCTTTCGTTCTATTTCAGCAATATTGTGTATAGATAAAGCATGACCTTATCCTGAATTTTTATTTTCAAGCTGAAGTTATGAGCAAATTAGGCCTTCTTTGTCTAACTATAAGTGCGTAGAGGTTCAAAGTATTATTATGAAATTGCATTATTAATTGGCCTCAAACCATTAAATCGTGAACTTTGAACCGTGAACGGTTACCTATTTTGAGGGCAACGGAGGTGAAACCTTAGGGAAAAGGGGTTTGAGCAAAGACCACCGTCCGGACCTAAACCAGATGGTAGTTGGCGCTGTAATAGATGACAATGGCAAGCCAATCTGTTGTGAAATGTGGCCTGGCAATACCACTGATGTCACAACATTGATACCAGTAGTAGACAGGGTACGGAAGCGTTTCAATACGGGGCAGTTTTGTATTGTCGCAGATCGTGGAATGATAAGCGCTGAAACCCTTAAGGAGCTGGAAAGCCCTGGGAGGAATATCCCATATATTTTGGGCACGAGGATGCGCAAAGTAAATGTGGTGAAACTCAATGTTCTTTCCCGGACAGGGAGATACAAAGAAGTTTATCCTGAGTCAACAAGATCAAGTGATCCCTCTGCCCTTAAGGTAAAAGAGGTGCGTGTTGATGGTGCTCGCTATATTGTTTGTATCAATCCACGTCAGGCCCGCAAGGATCGAAAAGATCGGGAGTCAATTATAGCATCGCTGAAAGACCATATCAAAAAGGGCCCCAAAGGCCTGGTAGGAAACAAAGGCTATAGAAAGTATATCAAGGTGGAACGTGAAAGCGTTATGATTGATGAAGAGAAGGTGAAGTCTGAAGCCAGGTTTGATGGCAAGTGGGTGCTGACAACAAATACTGATCTAACTGCGGAAAAGGTTGTCTTGAAGTACAAAGAGCTATGGCAGGTGGAAAGGGTTTTCAGAGACATCAAGACGCTGCTTGAGACACGGCCCATATTCCATAAGAGAGACGATACCATCAGAGGACATGTTTTTTGTAGTTTCCTTGCCTTGATACTCAGGAAAGAACTGGAACGTCGTCTCGAATCATCTGGTCATTTTTTTGAATGGCTGATATTAATGAGCCTCTGGCTCATTAAACAAGACCTAAAGGCCCTCCAGGAGATCGTCATTGAAGAAAGTGGAAAGCGCCTGGCCATTCGAAGCCAATGTTTTCGGACTTGTGGCAAGGTGTTTCAAGCAGTGGGAGTAGCCCTTCCGCAAACGATTTGTGAAATTTGAACTGTGCCACAAAATTGAATGGTAGTGCCAACAACAACCTAAGGGGTTATAACACATTGTTTTAACTGTATATTATTTTTCCACTGTAGAAGATACGCCTCAGCATTCCCCCGGAAAGTCGTGTGCTGCAATTCCCCCACCAATAAGTAGTGAAAAGGACGGAGGCCTCCAACTAATCATTCAGAAGAAACCTCAAGTCCTCACCTTACTTCCAAATGCCATGGGGGTGAGCTCATAGGTATCTATTTGTTTTTGTACCCCTACATTCTCTGCTTTTAACTTCTGCATCTCATTACGCACTCTATTATTTAAGCATTCTAAAATAGCACAACCTTGAAAAAAAGAATTTAATTGCAGGATAAGAACGATTAAGCAAGCCGAAAGGATTTTCACCTCCATTATAAAAAGGCCATATTGCTTTCCAAACTAACTTAAAATTTTACATATAAATAGGGCAAGTCGTTAAGAAATGTATATCCTTTTCAAGGATTCCATTAAATTATATTAAAGAAGTTCACGATAGTTCTACTCAGGTTCACAGTTCAGGGGTTCACGCCTGCCCGCCGGACGGCAGGCGGGGTTCAAGGTTAGATTGACGTAAACTAAACGGTTTGAAGATAACAAAGCTTGGCAACTGGCTTGCAACTTGACTTGACAAATGTATCGTCTAACAAAAAATTCAGGACTTATGAAGGACTATGGACTGAAGAGAGAGATACAAGAAACCTTTCAGGTTCACAGTCCCACAGTTCAAGATTAGAAAACGATGTACATAGACCAGTATGAAGATAAGCTAACCAATCCCGATTTTATCGGGAAACGGTGAACCTGACAACCTGAGTTACAAACTAAATTTATAGTATAGGAATTTCCTTTTTAAGTCCTTGTAGGGGCGACATTTATGACGTCCGTCATTGCGGGTTCGATAAATCGAACCCCTACAGGTCCGCACCAAAGGTGCGATATGTTCAAAGCCAGCTATGCACTTTTAATTCTTAAATCCATAAAAAACTATGCACTTTTAATTCTTAACTGACATAATATGAATATTAGTGTTAGGAATTTTTTAAAAGTGGACTATTTACAAATTAAAAGTGGACTCCACTATGAAGCAATACTTTATTACCTGTAAACAAGAACAACTATAACAACACCGAGAATGAATGGAAGATAATGTCT
>Ga0233415_10000533_pt1 | contig 17707 bp, 15 predicted proteins | sample Na_anoxic_12_MG_FD_188631 | JGI IMG/M metagenome (GOLD analysis project Ga0233415, IMG submission 188631) | Seawater microbial communities from Saanich Inlet, British Columbia, Canada - Na_anoxic_12_MG | ecosystem: Environmental > Aquatic > Marine > Inlet | place: Canada: British Columbia... | reverse complement strand
TTATCGCAATAATATTTTTTTGCCTGCTTTTTGGTGTAGGTTTACTTGTGTACCGTGGTCAGCGAAGTTTACAGATGAAGGAGTTGTACTACTCCGGTACTATTGAGGCAAAACAGGCGGAACTTGGCTTTCAGGTAAGCGGTCGAATTGTTGAAGTTTTGGTGAATGAAGGGCAATTTGTTAAAAAGGATCAGCTCCTGGCATCCCTTGACCAATCCGAATACAAGGCACGATATGAGCAGACACAGGCCAGTTTGGAGCATTCCATAAAGAATTTACAGAGACTGGAGTTAGTTTTGGAGCTTTATAAAAAGACACTCCCGGATGAGGTTGCACGGGCTAAGGCAGGCATGGAGGCGCTCAAGTCACAATTGCATGAGCTGGAGGCCGGTTATAGGGAGCAGGATATCGAGCGCGCCAAACTTGCGTTTTTGACTGCTCAAGATGTTATGGAAGAGGCAAAGAAAAACAAGGAACGGTATGATAACCTCTTTAAGAAGCAGCTTGTTTCAGAAAGCGCATGGGACGTTGTAAAATTAAAACACGAAACTGCCATAAAGGAGTTTGAAAAGGCCAAGGAAAAGTATGACATGCTCCTTGAGGGTGTCAGAAAAGAAACCATCCAGACTGCACGAGCTCGGCTTGCCGAGGGAAAGGCTGTTCTCAGGCAGGCAAAAAATAATTTACGACAAATACAGATGGCAGAAAAAGAGGCTGAGGCAGCCAGGTCTCTGGTTAAAGTGGCTCAATCATCCCTTGAAGTGGCTGAAACTCAACTGAGATATACGCAATTACGAGCGCCCTTTGATGGGGTAATAAGCAGTCGAAACGTGGAGCCTGGCGAAGTGGTTTTACCTGGACGAGAGGTGTTATCTCTGTCAGATCTTTCCTTTGTTGATCTGAAGATATTTGTTGGCGAGACAGTGATCGGCAGGGTTAAGCCAGGCCAGTTAGTTGATGTAAAGGTTGATACCTTTCCTGATAAAATATATAAAGGAACAGTATCATTTATCTCACCTGAAGGGGAATTCACGCCGAAGATCATCCAGACCCAAAAAGAAAGGGTAAAACTTGTATACCTTGTAAAGGTATTTATTCCAAACCCGGACCTTGAATTAAAGTCAGGAATGCCCGCCGATGCCTGGTTACGATAGTGACCCGCCTGACATGAAACCTGATAAACCTCCCGAGAACTCACTTATTCAAGTCAATAAAGTTTCTAAGAACTTTGGACTCGTCGATGCTGTCAAAAATGTTTCGTTACATGTAAAAGAGGGCAGCATATTCGGTCTGATAGGTTCTGATGGAGCAGGAAAATCAACACTGCTTCGAATGATAGCAACTATGATCAGGCCATCTTCAGGCAGAATCTTAATAGAGGGACTGGATGTAGTGTCCCAAAGGGCACGCATAAAGCACTTGATAGGATATATGCCCCAGCGTTTTGGGCTTTACAAGGATCTCACGGTTGGGGAAAATCTTGATTTTTTCATGGACATTTTCGGCATCTCCGGGCCTGAAAGAGCCAGGAGAAGGAAGCGGTATCTCGGTTTTTCAGCCCTTTTTCCGTTCGTTGAAAGGCTGGCAGGTGAACTCTCCGGAGGCATGAAGCAAAAACTGGGTTTGGCATGTGTTCTGGTTCATGAACCAAGGGTTCTTATCCTCGATGAGCCTACCAATGGTGTTGATCCCGTATCCCGACAGGAGTTTTGGGACATCCTCAAAGAAATGAGACGGGAAGGTATGACAATCCTTATTTCAACGGCCTATCTGGATGAGGGGGAAAAATGTGATCACCTGGCCCTTATGCATCAATCCCATATTTTTCTAACGGCAACCCCTAAACAAATTCAATCCCACTTTTCCAGCCTTGAGGAGGCAATAATCGATCGTATAAAGGAGGTAGATAAGGAGCTTTTACATGATACTTTCCGATTCTGAGGCTATTTATGTTGAGAATTTAGAGAAGAGGTTTGGCCGCTTTGTTGCTGTTGACCGAATTACCTTCTCTGTCAAGAGAGGGGAAATCTTCGGCTTTCTGGGTCCAAACGGTGCCGGAAAATCGACCACTATACGTATGCTATGCGGTATTATAAGCCCCACTTCGGGATATGGAAGGGTTGCTGGTCATGATATCTTCTTAGAGGCTGAAGAAATCAAGCATTCCATAGGGTATATGTCGCAGAAATTTTCCCTTTATGAAGATATGACCCCATTTGAGAACATACGTTTTTATTTGGGGATCTATAACCTGCCATCAGAGCAGTGGGAGGATCGAATGGAATGGGTGCTTAACATGACCCGGTTGCAAGATGTCAAATACCGCATAACTCGGGAGTTACCCCCTGGATGGCGTCAGCGTCTGGCTCTGGGCTGCGCCCTGCTTCACCGCCCTGAAATCCTTTTTCTGGATGAGCCTACCTCAGGGGTAGACCCAATCACACGTCAGAACTTCTGGGAATTTATCGATCATCTTGCACAGGATGGAATGACGGTCTTTGTGACCACACACTATATGGATGAGGCTCGTAACTGCCAGAGGATCATAATGATCAACGAGGGAAGGATTGTGGCTACTGGTAGTCCATCAGAGATAATTTGTGATATGTTTCCAGAACGACCAGACGCAGACTTGAATGATGTGTTCATCCAGTTAATGTCAAGGAGAAAGAGCTAATTGAACATCATACATATCAAAGCCATTGCACGGAAGGAGTTTTACCATCTGATCAGGGACTTCAGAAGTCTCTATTTAGCCTTTATTATCCCGCTTTTGCTTATTTTAATGTTTGGGTATGCCCTTAGCCTGGACGTGGATAATATCAAAACCGTGGTAGTCGATTATGATAAAACCGAATTAAGCCGGGATTTTATTTGCAAACTTGACGCATCTTCTTATTTTAATGTTATCCAGCACCTTTCAGATACCGCTTCCGCCGCAGGATACCTTGACCAGGGACGGACAACCATGGCTATAATTATTCCCCCGGACTGGACCAGGGATATTAAGTCAGACCGTGAAGCACCGCTCCAGGTGCTGCTCGATGGGAGTGATCCCAATTTTGCCGGTATATCGAGGGGCTACATTACGGCCTTTATTGAAAGGTACAATCGAGATCGTCTCCTTGATTTTCTTAACCGTCATGGAAAAGAGAAAATAAACCCACCTGTCGAAGCAAGGATACGGGTCTGGTTCAACGAGGACCTGGAGAGCCGTAATTTCATTGTCCCTGGAATTATTGCAATCATTATCATGATTGTAGGTGCAATGTTGACCTCGTTGGTGGTAGCACGGGAATATGAAAATGGCACCATGGAAACGATACTTTCCCTGCCAATAAGGGCCGGTGAGTTTTTAACAGGCAAGGCTATTCCATATTTTCTGATAGGTATTGCTGATGTACTCGTCGCTGTTTTTATGGGTCAGGTCCTGTTCGGTATAGTCATGCGATCGAATTTCTGGCTTATGGTGCTGGCATCCTCCCTTTATCTTTTAGTGGCCCTTAGTCTGGGGCTAATTATTTCCATTGTGACTAAATCCCAGCTCGTGGCCAATATTTTTGCGATATTGATCACATACCTTCCATCGCTTCTTCTTTCCGATTTTGTCTTTCCTGTGGTGAATATGCCAAAGGTATTACAGCTGATAACCTATGCGGTGCCTGCCACATACTTTATAGATATTCTGAATGGCCTGTACTTACGGAACCTTGGACTGACCAATCTGTGGACGAGCTATCTTATTCTTACTGTAATGTTCATGGTGCTTTCAGTAATGAATCTTGTGTTGATGAAAAGAGAGGGCATGTAAGGTGAACTGGCTCAGGGTTCGAGAATTTGTGAGAAAGGAATTTATCCAGCTTTTCAGGGATAAAAAGAACAGGCCTCTCTTAATTATAGCCCCTCTTGTGCAGTTAATCGTTTTTGGCTATGTGGTAACAACCGATGTTCGGGATATAAGAATAGGTTTTCTCGATCAGTCAAAAACAAGAGAGAGCAGGATGCTCATTGATGCCTTAAATGCCAATAGGACGTTCAGGATAATCAATTACCCGCAAAACCCAGAGGGCCTGGAAGAACTACTGCTTACCCGAAAAATTGATCTTGCTGTCAAAATCGGGCCGGATTTTACCAGTAAGATCAGGAAAGGACAAACCGCAGGGATACAGATTATCGCAGATGGCACTATGAGCAACATGGCCTCTGTGAGGATAGCCTATGCCTCATTAGTTATAAATGGATTTAATCAACATTTGATCGATGAGCTCTACCCTCAAAAAATTGTCTATGGCAAAATAGATGCCAGGATACGTACCTGGTATAACCCCAACCTCTATAGTCATAATTTTTATGTTCCGGGTATTGTGGCCTTTTTGATCATGCTTACCACGTTGCTATTTACCTCAATGGCAATTATAAAGGAGAGGGAGGCAGGAACCATGGAGCAGTTAATCGTTACACCCATAAGGCCATCAGAATTAATCCTCGGCAAAACGATCCCCTATGTAATTATTTCATTAGCACAGATGGCAGGAGTAAGCCTATTCGCAATCTTTTGGTTCAAAATTCCCTTTAACGGGAGTGTGCCACTTATATTTATTGGCGCACTTCTTTTCATAATGAGTTCCCTGGGCCTGGGGCTATTTATATCTACCATATCCACCACGCAGCAACAGGCCATGATGACCACCTTTTTTTTCATCCTTCCTCTTTTCATGTTCAGCGGTTTCGTTTTTCCCATTGAGAACATGCCAGCGGTAATTCAGTGGTTGACCTATTTGAATCCACTGAGGTATTTTTTGGTTATTATCAGGGGAATCTTTTTGAAGGGGGTGGGCCTGAAAATACTGTGGCCCCAATTTGTTGCATTGATTATTCTTGGAACGATTGTGTTTGCAGGCTCAATAAAAAGGGTTAGAAAAAGGCTGGATTAACACGATAGCATGTAATATCAGACAGGAGAAACAAGTAATGGTATATGTGATTGGGATTGATATAGGCTCTGCTTTTTCAAAAGGTATAATCATGTGCGATGAAAAGATCGCAGGGTCTTATGTAATGCCCTCCGGAGGAAATTATAAATTAGCTACTGAAAGGGTTAAAGAGGAACTGCTCTATAAGACAGGGTTAGCCTCTAATGATATTCTGTATTTAGTTGCTACTGGGTACGGCGCAAAAAGTGTAACCCTGGCAGATGATATAGTTACGGACATATCCTGTCATAGCAGGGGCGTATTTTATTTTTTCCCCTCGGTAAGGACAGTAGTTGATGTTGGTGATCTTTTCAGCAAGGCCTTTCGGATTGATGAAAGAGGAAATTCGCTCACATTTCTATTGAGCGGCAAGTGTGCTGGTGGGAGCGCCAGGGTGTTAAAGGTAATTGCCAAGGTTTTACAGGTAAAGGTGGAGGAGATAGGGGCGCTGTCATTAAAATCAAAGAAAAGGATAGATTTTAACACCGGATGTGCTGTTTTTGCAGAGACCGAGGCAGTATCGAGGATAGCTGAGGGTGCTTCGAGAGAGGACCTTCTGGCCGGGATTCACAGGGCCCTGGCAGCACAGATTAATAGCCTGGCAGAGAGGGTAGGGATTGAAAGAGATTATGCCCTTGTTGGTGGTGGGGCAAGGGATGTGGGTCTGGTTAAGGCAGTTGAAGAAATAGTAGGTTTTGAGATTGTTGTACCGGAAGAACCCCACCTGACAGCCGCTATTGGAGCGGCTGTCATAGCTCATGAAAGGGTTAAAATTTGAAGTCAACCGAGGTTAAAGATGGGATTATATTAAGCCATTTTGCCTTTTAACTTTAGGCACATTAGCTCACTTTAGACACTTATAACTTTGATTAACTTATCTTAAATACGAGGGCTGCTCCTGTATCGCCAGCGGCGCACCCTGCCCAAAGACAATACCCACCGCCAAGCATAACGACCTCTTCTAATAACTCTATAATTATCCTGCCGGCTGTAGGGCCTTGAGGGTGGCCATAAATCATAGAATTTCCGTAATTGTTCATCCAATTAACATCCATACCCATCTTGGAGGCCATATAGATGTCATTTATGGCAAAGGGCTGATGGGTCTTGACGGCCTTTAAATCTCCCACTTTTATCCCTGCCTTTTCAAGTGCCATCTGTGCAGCGGGAACAGGGGCCGCAGCCATATATCCCTTTTTTGCCCTTGAGAACCCATATGAGACAATCTGGATCTCAACATTTGGATCTGCGCTTAGCTTTTTGGCATTATCCCGAGTGGTTACTATAACACCGCAGTTCCCATCGGCGGGAAATGTCTGTGCGCCAAAGGTATGGGCGCCTCCTGGTTCAACGGGTCTGAGTCTGGCCAGTCCTTCGGCTGAGGTTGGGGTCACACCCTCATCTTCTTCTACTAACATGGTTTTCTTCTTAGAGATTTTGACCTCCGGGGAAAACATATATCTTTTCTGGAAGGCCCTATCATTGGCCATGGCGTCCTGGTATTGTTCATATCTCCTTAGTGTGACGGCATCGCACTCCTCCCGAGTTGTTCCTATCTCTTTGGCAACATTTTCAGCCGTCTGGATCATCTTTAGGCCTGCCCATGGATCAGAGTTAAAATTGTCCATCATCCAGTTTTCTGAGTCCACCTCTCCGCCCGGACCAAGGGGCTGTGGCCAGATAGTATGCGGGCCATTGGAACAGCGATCTGTCATAAGGGCAAATCCTGTCTCATAGGCTCCGAGTTCTATATCTGTGGCAGCAAGATTTATACAGGTAGTTGATGTAGTGCATGCCTGATTTACCATGAGGGCAGGTAAATCTTTGGCGCCATTGACTAACATGGCTGCTGCCCAGGTATGACTATAAAACTGATGGTGTTGTGCTATGGTCATACCAAAATACATATAGTCAAATATGGTGGGGTCAAAATTATTTTTTGTCAGCCATCGGTTGGCTGTTGTTGCCCCTAATGAGATAGAATTTTCATTAGCCATAGACCCCTGCCATCTGCAGAACGGGGTTGAATAGTAGCCCTTGCAAGGTATGAATGCTTTTGTCAACATGTCTTTTTTCCTCCAATTGGGTTTATTGAGTTTGTTGGGTTTACTTGCTACTGCTTACTGCCTACGTTTTTAGGCATCACTCCATTTGCCATATTTCTCTCTCAGGATTCTGTGTAAAATCTTTCCAGTTCCTGTTCTGGGCATTTCTTCTTCCTTGATGAAATCAACGGATTTTGGTCGTTTGAACCCTGCAATTTTACCCTTGGTAAAACCCATTATCTCCTTTGCAAGCTCATCACTTGGCTCATAATTTTCATTCAGAATGATAATGGCCTTTATTGCCTCGCCCCATTTTTCATCAGGAACGCCTATTACTGCGATATCCTTAACAGCAGGGTGGGCACCGACAGTACTCTCTACCTCGGACGGAAATACGTTTTCCCCACCAGTTATTATCATATTTGCTTTTCTATCTACCAGGACATAGAAGCCATCTTTATCCCGTTTAGCCATATCTCCAGCGCTTGACCACTCTCCTTCAAATGCCTCTTTGGTCTTCTCCGGTTCTTTCCAATACTCCTTAAAAATCATGGGAGTTCTGTAAAAAACCTCACCTACCTCACCGTCGGGTACAGGATTTCTTTCCTCATCAAGCAGTCTAATCCTGTCTGTGCCATAGATTTCCTTACCGATAGAGCCAAGTTTTTTAAACTGATATTCTGGCCGTAAAAGAGTTACTAAACCGCCCTCTGTTGTGCCATAGGCCTCCCAAAGCTCTGCATTTTTAAAGTAATCCATGATCGCAAGCTTGAGATCTTTTCTGGCCGGAGCAGATGATATTAATAACTGCCGCATGGAAGATACATCTATATTGTTTTTAACCTCGTCTGGGAGAGCAAGCATCATAATATAATGTGTGGGTACCAGGGAGGTAAACGTGATTTTGTATTTCTCAATGGTTTTAAGGAGGTCCTCAGGGTCAAAGCTCACCATATTATAGATGAATACCGGAGCAGTCAGCATGGCATAGGGAAAGGAATAAAATATGGAATTCACATGGCACATTGGCATCACCAGCATCACCTTATCAGTAGGTCTGACACCCTGGTTCATAATGTTTAATACATATTGAGCATGGTAACTTTCATGGGTTTTGACGACACCTTTGGGCGTACCTGTTGTTCCTGAGGTATACATGAAGGTCCATATGTCATCTCCATCTACCATGATATCAGGTTCTTCCGGGGATGATTTGGCCAGCCAATCTTCATAGCCTATATACCCATCGGGAACAGGGCCTTTTCCTAAATAAATATAGGCATCTTTTGGAACCGGAAGTTTCTCTTTTATGGCATCTATCATCTCCACAAAGGGCTTCTCAACAATAAAGGCCTTGCATTCTGCGTGATTGACAATATATTCGATATCCGGTGGTGCCAGGCGAAACATTAATGGAACTATGGTTTGACCCCCCTTCGCGCACCCGGCATATATGTCCATCCACTCACCACGGTTAAATGCTAATACGGCAAACCGGTCCTTGTAACCGGCACCTAAGTTTGATAGACCATGAGCAACTCTACAGGCCCTCTCGTTCCATTCCTTAAAGGTGCATTCATTATTTTTATCCTGCCACCCTAATTTATCTGGATAATTGATGGCGTTCATCTTGACAACGGTCCCTGCATGCATCCACTTACTGGTCGTCATTTTTATCCTCCTTATTTAACTGTTCGCTAATCGGTAAATCGATAATTAGTGAAATAGATAAAAGCGCATAATTAATCGACCATTTAACTAATAATTGAATTAGCCACTATTTCAGTAATATCCATTACCTTCATCTTTGGTCGTTCATCTTTAGGAATGGCCTTTACCCCTTTTCTGAGATTATCCTTGCAGGCTGAACAACCAGACACTATTATCTCTGCATCTACCTCCACGGCGTCTTTTACCCTGACTGCTGCCATATCTGCTGAGAGCTCTGGCTCCAGGGCCATGACACTTCCTCCACCTCCGCAGCACCTGGCCATCAAGCGGTTTCTCTTCATCTCAATGAAATCAATATCAGGGATGGCCTTTAGTATCTCCCTCGGCTCATCAAATATCTGAAAAGCCCTGCCCAAGTCACAGGGATCATGGTAGGTGATCTTTTTGCCGAGGTCACCACCCAATTGTATCCTTTTCTCCTCTATTAACCTTTGAATATAATGAACAGAATGGAAGAGTTTGACTCCCAGATCCCCTGCTTCAGGATAGTATTTTCTAAATGTTTTATAACAACCGGCACAGGGAGTTACCAGCTCTTTTGCCCCAGTTGCCTTAATAAGATCGATAAGATTTCTGGCATTTTGCACAAATTTTTCTTGATCTCCCATAAGATGCAAGGGAAATCCGCAGCAAATCTCATCTTTTGCAAGCATTGTGTAATCAACACCAGCGGTATCCATGATTTTTAAAAAGCTTGGAACTATTTTCATATCTAAATAACTCGAGACACAACCCATAAACAGAAGGGTATTTGCTTTTTTCTTTATCTCGCCGGTTTCAAGCTTTTTCTTGATTGATGAGGGATAGATGGCAATCCTGTCTTCCTTTTTGGCTGCGTAAACATTGTTTGTATTCAAGATGCTGTCTCTCAGTGCCATGACCGGTTCAGGAGCAAAACCAGAGGCAAAGAGCTTTTCGCGACCTTTTTGAATAATTTCATCTACCTTGATATGGGCAGGGCAGAATTGGGTACAGGAATTACAGGTGGTGCAGGTATAAAATGAATTTGCCAGTTCCTTGGAGGGACCAATTTCCCCTGTCATTAAATTGAATGCAAGAATGTTCCTCCCTCTGGCATTTCGTGACTCGAGTTGGGTAACGTCATAGGTAGGGCATCCTAAACGGCAGAAGCCGCAATTGATACATGCAAGGATCTCATTGTCTGTATCATAACCAAAGGAGTTGAGCCCCTCCGGATGCTCCAAAAGGGATTTGAATGCAAAGTAGTCGTAGCTATCATGTTTCTTTTTGTCTAATCCCATTTTGCCTGGATTCAGTATCCCATTAGGATCAAGGGCCCTTTTTATAGATCGCATAACATCCAATGCCGGGCCCAACTGTTTTTCTATATACGGCGCCCTGGCAAGACCGGTTCCGTGTTCAGCGGTAATGGTGCCTCCCATTTCAAGGGCAATTTCAGCAAGTTCATCTGCAGCCGGTTTGAGCCTGTCCCATTGATCCTGGCTTCGCATATCAGTTACAAAGGTAGTATGCACATTTCCATCTCCAATATGGCCAAAGGTGGTAAGCAGCAGGTCGTATTTATCCGCTATTGCCTGCGCCTTCCTAATAGTCTCAGGGATTTTTGATGAGAGAACGCCAAGATCTTCTGATATCGCAACAAGCCTATAACCTGGTTTAATTCTTGAAAGCGTTGGCACCAGTTTTCCTCTTGCCTCCATTATTTCTCCAGCCTTGGCAGGGTCATCACTCCAAGTGAAGTCCTCCACATTGTACTTTTTGCATATCGCGCCAATCATTTCCATATCCCTGGATACTATTTCCTTGGCGCCATCCAGCTCGAGGATAAGCATGGCCTCTATCTTGCTCACATCCCTGTCAATATAATCTTGAACAATCTTGAGGCTGTATTTATCCAATATCTCACATGCGGTAAGTTGTATGCCGGATGAGATGATATCCCTCACTGCCTTTCCACCAGCGTCAAGATCCTGAAACATTGCCAGGGCGAGGGCAGTATATTCCGGGAGAGTGCGTATTTTTACGGTAATCTCTGTAATGACACCGAGTGTTCCCTCAGAACTGGCAAAGACATGGTTCAGATCGTAGCCCATAGATGATTTTGGGGTTTTATAACCAGTTTCAATGATAGTTCCATCAGCAAGAACTACCTTAAGGGCCTTTACATAGTCCCTGGCTGTGCCATATTTAACGGCCCTGTGTCCGCTTGAATTGGTAGACATCATACCGCCTATTGATGCAATGAGCTCGCTCCCAGGGTTCGGAGGGAACATAAGATTTTGTTTGGCCAGGGTCCTGTTCAAATCCATACAGATGACGCCTGGTTCTACCCGTGCATAGAAATTGTCTTTATTGACCTCTAAAATATTGTTCATCTTATGAACATCCAGGAGTATGCCGCCCTCTACCGGGAGGGATGCACCGGTTACGCTTGTACCAGAGCCCTGGATTGTCACCGGAGTTTTCTCCTGATTCGCCAGGCGCATAATGGAAGCGATTTGCTCTGTGGTCTGGGCATAAACCACCACATCAGGAACTCCTACATGCACTGACATATCGCGTGAATTGCATATACATTCCACGCGATCGGAAAATACATTTTCTTTCCCTACAATTGTTTCTATTTCGCTAATTATATTCATAATTGTACCTCTTAAATTATGCCACAGATCTTCACAGATACATACACAGATAAGAATTTGTATTTCTTAATCCAAAAAATCTGCGTTAATCTGCGGCCAAAATGGGATTTCCATACTATCAAATTAGATTAAAATATAGCTATATTTTAGCTACATTTTAACTATAAATAAAACGATTATAGTGTGTCAAGGTAAAATTAGGTGTTGTTAGGGAGGCCACGGCACTTTTCTACATAACCGTATATTTTGGACCTCCTCCTCCCTCAGGTGTTACCCATGTGATGTTTTCATAGGGATCTTTTATGTCGCAGGTCTTACAATGGACACAGTTAGAAAAATTTAGCTTCATGCTTTGCTTACCAGTCTCCTCATCAATTTCCATTTCATAGACATTAGCAGGACAAAAGCTAAGGCATGGATTTTGGTATTCTTCTCTGCATTTAGTATAACAAATATTCAGGTCAAGTATCTTGAGGTGTGCAGGTTGTTGTTCCTCATGGATGGTTCCTGAATAATACACATCAGATTCTTTATCAAAGGTTTGCTTCCCGTCGAATTTTATTATACCCTTTTGTTCATCTGTAGGAGTGGCAGCTCCATAGAAATCAATTACCTTTTTCTGGTGGACAAAATCGGCCTTTGCAGAAAGTTTTCCTTTCAAGATCCTTCCCCCTAACACATACTGGAATCCTGCTTTGATAAGGCCTACCCATAAACCCTTCTGAAATCCCTGATGAAAATTTCTTACCTTGTGAAGTTCCTTGCCTATGTAACTTTTATAGAGGGATGTTTGGTATTGCTCAAGCAGGGCAGAAGAAAAATCTTTTTTTAGAAGCGCCTCCAAGATCGTTTCAGCAGCAAGCATACCTGATTTCATAGCAATGTGAATCCCTTTGATTTTTTGGCTGATGAATAGGCTGGCTGAATCTCCAATAATAACCCCTCCATCAAATGCGAGTTTTGGAATAGAAAAATATCCTCCAACTGGGGCTGTTTTTGCTCCATATTGGATGAGGGTGCCGTCCTTTAATATCTCAGCTACAAAAGGGTGGAGTTTGAACTTTTGAAATTCAAGATGGGGATCCAGAAATGGGTCTTCACAGTCCAGTCCAGTTAATAGGCCAACTGAGATCATATTGTTTTTCATTCCATAGATGAAACCCCCACCATATGTATTGGTTTTAAGGGGGTAGCCCATACTATGGAACACTTGGCCTGGCTCAAATCTTTGCTCTGGGGTTTCCCACACCTCTTTTACTCCGACTACATAGGTCTGTGGATTTTTGCCTTCGTCCAAATTCAATTTTTTTATAAGTGTTTTGGTGAGGCTCCCTCTTGTGCCTTCACCAAATACAGTAACTTTGGCATGTAAATCAATTCCTGGTTCAAAGTTTGTTTTCTTATTGCCATCTGGATCTATTCCCTTATCACCTGTTCTCACTCCAATAACTCTGTTGCCGTCATAGAGTATCTCTGTTCCTGCGAATCCTGGAAATATGTCTACGCCATTTTCCTCAACCAAATTACCGAGCCAGTTTGTTATCTTTGAGAGTGCGACGATATAATTCCCATGATTATTTAGTGGAGGAGGTGTTATAGGAGATTTAATACGTCCTTTTCTGGTTAATAAGGAGACTTCCTCTTTTGTAACCTCACCTTCAAGTGGTGCATTTTTTTCCAGAAAATCAGGGATAAGCTCTTTGAGGGCAACAGGATCCATAATAGCCCCAGAAATACTATGGGAGCCAATATCGGTACCTTTTTCAAGCAGTGCAATCATGATTTCGTCAAGCCTTTCCCCTTTCCCTTCTTGCTCAATCTTCTTATTGTGCGCCTTTATGAGATTCGAGAGATGAAGGGTACCACTTAGGCTGGCGATGCCACCACCTGCAAAGAGTACGTCAACTTCCATAATTTCTCTTTCTTCTTCCACTATTCAATCCTCCTTATTAATGCATTGAATTTACTTTTTTACTAAGCTAAATGTAGAAAAAATTTTATAGCACAGTACCTAAATATGCTGCAAGACAATTTTGGAAATGTGTTTAAAGCATACAGATTTTTGCTTGACTGATCTTTTGTTTATGAGATATGTGATGTCAGGGCAGGATGCACTATGAGTCATTGGTCATTAGTTATCTGTTACATATTGAGTTTTCTGACTGTTTTTTCATCCTGTGACAGATGCCTGTTGACAAATGACATTCAATATTGTGAGGAGGATAGTAAAAATGGAAAAGACATTAGCCATAATTAAACCCGATGGTGTGGCTCGGGGTCTTATAGGTGAGATCATTAGACGGTTAGAAAAAGAAGGCCTCAATATTTTAGCTATTAAAATGATCTGGATGACAAAAGAGCAGGCGAAGGGCTTTTACAAGGTGCATGCTGGGAAACCGTTTTATGAAAGTGTTACTGATTTTATGTCTTCATGTCCATGTGTGGTCATGGTTCTAGAGGGTGAAGATGGTATTAATGTTTATAGGAAATTAATGGGGGCTACCAACTATAAGGAGGCTGCGAAAGGCACTATTAGGTATGATTATGCAACAGATATTGAAAAAAATGTTGTGCATGGATCGGATAGCCCCCAAAGTGCTGCATTTGAGATAGCTTACTTTTTTAATGAGTTAGAGATTTTCAAAGAATAATGCCTTTTATTGATTCCAATTAATGTAAAAAAGGAGTCAGCCTATTCTTCTTTCTTAAGATCCTTTACCTCTTTCTTAAGATCCTCTACCTCTTTCTTTAAATCGCCTGCATCAGGCTCTTCCTCAAATTTTTCTGCATTTCTTTTATCTTTCCATTCTTCAATGCCGAGATATGCAGCTAAAGCACCACCCAAGATAAGTAACACAGGTACTCCAGCTGCTAAAGCCTTAAGAAAATATCCCCAAAATATAATAATTCCTATAATCCCCAAAACCAACGATACCAGACCACCAAATAAAGCCGCCATTTTTCCCTCCTTAACTTTTTTTATTAAAAGTATATTAATTTTGTTCCTTTTAACACAACAAAAAACATCATTCAAGGAAATAATTATATTTATCAGTTAAGAATTAAAAGTGCATAGCTGGTTTTAAATTTAGTTTTAACTATTTATGCAAAATTTTGGTTGTGTGGAAATAACGTCATTTCCATAAGACCTGTCACCTTATAGACATAATCTAACACCAAATAAGGAGGTTTTGGATTATATCTCAATTAAATAAAAAATTCACAAATGATCAAGTCAAAGAGCTGATTGAAAGGTATTTAAAAAAGGAGATTGAAAGAAAGTATATCCAGGAGATTTTGGGCATAAAAGAGAGAAGGTTTTTTAGCCTTCTTAAACAATATAGACAAAATCCTGAAGGCTTCTCTATTGAATACAAAAGAGAATTAAAGACCCGTAAAATATCCCAGAGCATTGAAGATAATATTATCAGGGAATTAGCTGTTGAAAAGAATATCATCCTAAATAAAGATGTTCCTTTAAAGTTTTACAACTACAGTTATATCAAAGACCTTTTAAAGACAAAGTATAACCAGAAAGTGTCATTGCCTACCATTATTGACAGGGCTAAAAAGAATGGCTTTTATTTGAAGAAACCCGATAGATCAATCCATGACAGGGAAGTATTAAACTCTGCACTTTTTAAGTTTGATGATTTCGTAAAAAGGCAAATCGATTTAACTTATTGAAATAATTATAAATAGATGCTTTTTTTACTTGTCTTTCGCCTTACATTTTGGTATAAAGAATTTAAATGATCAACCAAATTTTAGGTGAAAAAGCATGATACATATTAAAAACCATAGACAGAAAGATCTTTTCGATCCATGGAGTTTTCTAAGCCCTAAACGTCGAGAACTACTTGATAACTCCTGGGCTGGATTATTTAAAAAAGAGCTCCTGTGTGAACTTCCAGTCAGTAAAGTGGCGCCATTCTTTAATGATGATTTTGGCCGTCCTACAAAAGAACTGCACACCGTGCTCGCAGCTCTACTTCTTCAACAAACACACGACCTGACCGATGATGAAACAGTGAACCAGTTAGCCTTTAATCCCGATAAATCGGGACGCTGAATATTACCGAGGAGTCGGATTCAGCTAAATATATCTGTCCAAAGACCCTGTGGAATATGCGCAGCATCGTTGTTGATAACACTCTTGATGCAATTATCTTCGACCATATTACCGATAAACTAGCAAAGGTTTTCAAGGTCGATACCGACAATCAAAGGATTGACTCGGTTCACATTAAATCCAATATGCGGCGCTTGGGTAGAATTGGTATCTTTACCTCAACAATTAACAAGTTTCTATCCAACTTAAAGCGAGGCCATAAAGAGCTGTTTGATACGATAGACAAAGGTATCATTGATAAATATCAACCTAAAGAATCTTTTCAATGCTTTTCCATGGTAAAGCCTTCGGAATCGGCCAAAACACTTGCCTCAGTCAGCGCCGATCTTTTTGCTCTGGTTGCCCAATTCAAAGATAACCCCAAAGTCAAGGGCATGCATAGTTATAAACTACTTGAGCGGGTTTTAAAAGAACAATGCAATCTATCAGATGATGGCACGGCTGTTGAACTAAAAAGACCTCAAGAGATTCCTTCTGATTCTCTTCAAAATCCTTCAGATCCTGACTCAACATACAGTGGTCATAAGGGTCAGGGTTATCAGGTACAGGTGATGGAGACCTACTGCAAGGATAAAGAGATTAAAGAAGAGAGCCTGAATCTGATCACCCACATTGAAGTGGAGCCTGCCCATGAAAGCGATGCCAATGCCTTGATACCTGCAATAGAATCGAGTAAGAAACGCAGCCTTGCACCTGAAGAACTCCTCGCTGATACCCTTTATGGCAGTGATGAAAACTGTCAGGAGGCTGAAAAGCTGGGTGTAGAGGTGATATCCCCTGCAAAAGGCACTAAAGAAGAAGGTATCAGTCTTTCGGATTTTGAGGTGAATGAAAGAGGTGATATTGTTTCTTGTCCCCGGGGTCATGAACCCATTAAGAGAAAAACAAAGAAAACCCGGAACACCCTAACATTTGACTCTCGATATTGCAGCAATTGTCCCCTTCAGTGGACCTGCCCGGTAAAGCAAGGTACGAGGTGTCACTATCTTCGTTACACAGATAAAGAAATGCGATTGGCAAAACGAAGGGCCTACGAGCAAACCGATGAATTCAAAGACCGCTATAGGTGGCGTGCAGGCTCTGAAGCTACCATGTCGGAATACGATAGAAAAACCGGAGTCAAACATCTGAGAGTCAGAGGTTTTAAAGCGGTTAGGTTCTGTGCCACCTTAAAAGCCGTTGGAGTGAATATCTTCAGGGCAACTGCCGCCCAAAGGGCGGTCAATAATACCAAAGCAGATCTTCAAGGGATTTTATCCCTTCAAATGCATGCTGTTTTTGTTGTCAAAGAACATTTTTTGATGGTTTGGCACCAATTGGGAAATTTTTTAATTCCTTTTTTACACAGTTATGGGCATATGCATATGTCAACTGCGTAAAAAGTCGAATTTCCCCTCCCCTGGTGGGAGGGGATTAAGGGGAGGGGGACGTAAGTGCGTGAAATAACGCTGTATTCACCCTCACCCCAGCTCTCTCCCATGAAGGGAGAGGGAGTATTTTTGACTTTTTACGAGTCCATCAAAGTTGGATAACAGAAGATAATTATATTTTATATGCCGAAATTTCAAAGAGAGTTAAAGGTAAATAAGTAAACACAAATAAAAATAATTATTCTATAATTATCAATTGAATAAGACCGTTAAACATATTTTCTTTGACAAAGTAGTCCAAATTGGATAAGAAAATTTATCTGATCGCAAGAGAGAGTTTTTTGGAGGCATTAATGGGAACCATCAAGGATTATTTTTTATGTGATAAATGTAAGAATAAAAATTTTATTCAAATCTACAATTTTTCTACCCAATTCCGAAGGGTAAATTTTTCAGATGATTTCATATATGATGCGGTCATAGAAAAAATTTACCAATGCACACACTGCCACAGGACTTTTTCAAAACACCAGATAGAAACAAGGTTAAAGGAAATAACAGATAAAAGACTTAAATCTTTAGGCGTACCAGGGAAGTAAAGGTAGTTTCTCTGAGGCTTCTCTTCCACTTAGTTTTAGATCTCTCTCTTTATTTTACTCTATTTTCTCTACTTATTACTCCGGCAATTGAACATGTCAATTTTATGCGGCATAAACAACCTTTGGATGCCTGAAGTAATTACGAACCTGTGCCGGCCGTTTGACGAGAGTCCTCATAAATGAACGAGTCTTTTTTTCCAGATCTTCACGGTTTCTGATCGGTGTCCCGGAGT
>Ga0233415_10000530_pt1 | contig 17803 bp, 32 predicted proteins | sample Na_anoxic_12_MG_FD_188631 | JGI IMG/M metagenome (GOLD analysis project Ga0233415, IMG submission 188631) | Seawater microbial communities from Saanich Inlet, British Columbia, Canada - Na_anoxic_12_MG | ecosystem: Environmental > Aquatic > Marine > Inlet | place: Canada: British Columbia... | reverse complement strand
AGTCCAGGCGCACGGACGGGGCAGCGTCGTGCTGCCGCGCCCCGTCGTCCTCTCCCCCAAAACCCGGGATCTACTGTGAATCTCCAAGACACCGACCTGTCCGAGAGCGAGATCGATTCGCTGATCAAGGCGCTGATCGCCGTCCGCCGGACCAACACCGTGAACATGGTGGCGCGCACGAGCGTGGCTCAGGTCGCGGAGGCGCTGGGATTCGAGCACGAGGCTTCCTTGCTCAACGACCGCGCCAACCGCGGCGCCTACCCCGCCCTCCTCCGCCTGCTGGGCGAGCGGCTGGCCGAGATCGAGGCCGCGGCCAAGGAGGCGTCCCGTGGGTAGCCTCGCCCTGTCCATCGCGGACCTGGGGGAGCACGACGCCTGCGATCTGGACGACCGCATCGCGGACCTGGGCCGCACCCTGGGCCGCGCTGTCCCCGAGGACGAGCGGGTCCCCCTGCGCGTCTGGTGGGACCTCACGTCCACGTCCGTTGACAATCTCTGGTGGTCGCTGCGCTGCCTGGGCGAGCCCGGGACGCGCATCGGTGTCGAGGCCACCTGCCTCGCCGCTCGACGGGCGCTGTCGTGCGTCTCCGAGTCGAGGCGGTTCGTCGCCCTCACGGCAATCGAAGCCGCCGAGGGGTGGTTGCGCGGGGAAGTGACATCGGCGGAATGCCGGCGCCCCGCCGCCGATGCTTTCACTGTCGTCGCCTACGCCGCCCACGCCGCCGCCTACACCGCCTACACCGCCAACGCCGCCTACGTCGCCCACGCCATCGCCGACGGCCGCGTTGCTGAGCGTGCTGCACAGCGCGCCGACCTCTACCGACTGGCCTTCGGGCCCACCACCGACACCACCCCTGGGGATCTCCCATGATCGTCCGCTACTCCTGCGACTGCATCGCCCTCCACGTCCGCGCTCCCGACGGGATCATCCGGTCCTACTGCCTCGTGTCCTGCGACGCGGGGGCCAACGATCCCCGCCTCACTATCTACGAGCGCCCGGGGCTGATCGATTCCGCCAACCGGGGCGAGAAGACCTGGGCTCCCGTCTCTCCCGAGGATTCGGCGTCCCTGATGAACGACCTGGGGAAGCTCGTCGTGGACGGGCTCCGCGCCCGCCAGCTTGTCGAGATCCTGGGCGGTATGGGGCTGGCGCGCAAGCAGTAGCCGAGCGCCCGCCCCTGACCGCGACGCTGGGCGAGTTGGTCGCGTGAGCGAGGCGCGTGGTAGGCTGCCCCATCCCTCACCCGGAGAGCGCCCCATGCCCGTCGGAACCGTCATCGGGATCGCTGTCGCCGCCCTCCTCGTGGGGGGCGGCGTCGGTGCTGGCGTCGCCACCAAGCTCGCGCGGGACGGGCAGGCCGGGCAGGCCGCCGCCGCGCAGGCCGCCGCCGACGCCGCGGCTGCGACCGGCGAGAGCAACGTGGGCGTGTCCGAGGCCACGGGCGACGCCGTCGAGGGTGGCATCGACGCCGCCAAGGCCGACGACAACACCGACGCGGACACCCGGCAGGGCGTGGCCGCCTGGGACGCGACGACGACCGCGATCCACGCCGCTGTCCAGCCCGGGGCCACGCGCACCACCATCGCGCTCGCGGGCTACCTGGGCTGCGTCGGGGGCGCGCAGGGCAAGGGCGAGGGCAGCGCGGCCTTCGGCTGCACCAAGCGGGGGGAGGCGCTGGACGCCGCCCTGGCCGCCATGCCGGCGCCGGAGCCCGTCTCCGCCCCGACGCCCGACGAGCCGTGAGCGCGCAGCTTCGCGCCCGTCTCCTCCGCGCCGCCGCCTCCGCGAACGTCTCCCTGGTCTACTCCCTGGAGCGGTCGCGGCGTGCGCGTGCGCGTCGCGTCGTTGCGCGCGTGCAGATCCAGCGTGCAAGACCCGATCATGGAGAACCTTGCCGAGAATGCCCTGCTGGTCGGCACTCTCACCCACGTTGATAATGTATCCTTATCGGCGGTGCCGATGATGGGGGTCTGCACGGTCTTCTCGACAAGGGCGTGTGAGAGCGCGTCGTGGTAGGCTTCCCCGCGAGGTTCCCATGGCGTACTCCCGTGAACTGATCGACTACGCGACCGACACCTCGGGCGCGACCGCGAACGTGTCGGTCATCCCGTACGACAACTGCCACACGATCATCGTCTACAACACCGACGCGACGGATGCGGTGCTGGTGGGGATCGTGGCAAACGGGACCGCGCTGACCACGGCGAACGCCGCGACCATCCCCGCGGGCGGCTCCATCACGCTGCGCATCGGCACCGCCGAGTACCGCCCGTTCGGGTCGTTCGGCGTGACGACCCGGATGCTGCGGCTCGCCGCCGTGGCGAACACGCCCGTCGTGAGCTTCCAGATGCTCAACTCCACCCAGGCGGTCGCGCCCTGACCCCTACCCGCTCCGGCGGAACAGGTCGGAGAGCGTGGACCCCACGCGAGCGCCCACGAGGCGCGCGTATTCGTCCAGGGGTCCTCCGGTGTGGTCGGCGGCGTCCTCCAAGCTCTCCACGGGGATGCGGACGTGGACGTGGACCGTGCGGCGGTTGCGGCTCACCTTGATCTCCACGTCCTGGCGGATCAGGTCGGCCACCGTGAAGGACAGCCCGACCTCGTCCACCGCGGCCCGGACGAATGACCGCACCCGGTCCACCCAGGGCGCCTCCGCCCGGGTCGTCGCGCGGCCCGGCCCGTAGTAGCCGGTGTCGTAGGGGCCGGGACCGTCCTGCGCAGGCTGCGGCGCCGCCTTGGACGCCGCGTCCACGCGCTCCCGGGCCTCCTCCTGCGCGACGACGGACCGGATGGTCGGGTGCTCGGCCTCCATCCGGTGGAGCAGCCTCCGCGCCGTGGCGCGCTCCGCGGCGGCGGCCCCGGTGTCGGCCGCCATCGCACGGATCTTCCTGTAGCGCGCCGTGTTCATCGCACCGCTCATGGACCCCCCCGATGGGCGACGTAGCCCCGGACCACGGCAGCGACCCGCCGCTCGGCCTCCTCGTGCGTGTCGAGGGGGCCGTGTAGGATTGCCGATCGCGCGTCCCGCAGAGCGCGCGTCGGCGTCGGCGTCGGCTCCGAGTAGGAGCGCACCGAGGCGAGCCGGCCGCCCCGGAACCAGCCGACGACGTACCACTGGACCGCCGGGCTCACCGGGGCCTCCCCATCGCCAACAGCACCTCGCCCGCCATCGCCGCGTCCGTCCCGGCGTCGTGGTTCCCGGTCCGGGCGAGGAGCCCGAGGGTGGACCGCGCCGCGTCCAGCCCTTGCTCCGAGGACAGCCCAAGCGACCGCGCCCACTGCCCGTAGGCCCGCATCAGGCAGCCGCCCGGCGCGTCGGCCCACGAGAGGGCCCCGCTGTGCAGCACCGCCGGCACCCGCGCGTCGGGGAGCGGAGAGAGCCGGCTGGGAGCCAGGACGCCCGCGTCCACGCCGAGGCGGTGGAGGATCTGCGTGTCGAAGGGCGCGTTCCAGGCGAGCATCGGGACCTGCCCCACGCCCACGCCCGCGACGGCGGCCCACACCGCGAGGATCTGTTCGATCTCCCCCCAGCACTTCGCGGGGGCCACGCCGTGAGCTTCCACCACCCCCCGAGAGAGCCCGTGGACCTCCTCCGCGGGGGGGGCGCTCGACGCCCACACGCCCGGCCGGACCATCCTGCTCCACGTCTCGACCACCGCGCCGCGCTTCAACGACACCAGCGCGAACCCGAACTGGATGCCCCGCACGGGACACCCCGGCCGCTTCGACGGGAAGCCCGTCGTCTCCGTGTCGAACACGATGTAGTGGGGCCCCGGAGGCTCCTCGGTACGCTTCTTCCCCATGCTCTCACCCTCCCGACGGATCACAGCCCGTCAATGTTATCCACAGCGTCCGCAAGGTCATCCACAGAGGGGTGGAGGTAGCGTTGCGTCGTCGTGATGCTCTCGTGCCCCAGGAGCGCCTGGAGCCGAGGGACGCCCACGCCCCCGGCCAGCGCCCGGGTCGCGTAGGTGTGCCGCAGGACGTGCGGCGTGACGCCGGCCAGCGCCGGGTCCTTCTCCCGCAGCCGCGCCATGGCGTCCCGCACCGTCGAGGGCGACACCGGGCGCCCCGCGCGAGCCGTAAACAGGGGGCGCTCGGCGTCGGGCGTCCCCCCCGGCCGGCGCGTGGCCCGCGCGACGGCCGCCTCGACCAGCACCAGACCGATCTCGCCCAGGGGCACGACCCGGTGCTTGTCGCCCTTCCCCCTAAAGTCGAGGTAGGCCCGGCCGTCTCGGCGCCGCACGTCTCCGACGAGGAGCCCGCAGACCTCCGAGATCCGCAGACCCGTCCGCGGCAGCAGCAGCATGACCGACCGCGAGGGCTCCCGCTCCTCCTCCGCGAGCGCCAGGAAGCTCGCCAGAGCATCCGGGGACAGCGCGTCGCGCCCGCGGGCCTTCCGCCCCCGGGCAGACGGCAGCGCCGCCTTGATCCCCACCTCGGAGACGCCCCGGAAGCGGAGCCAGTGCCCGGCCGCGGCGCGGGCCTGCACCACCGTGCCGACCGGGGACCGATCGCGGACCAGCTTGCGGACGTAGGCCGCCACGTTGCCATCCGTCGCCCGGCGCACGACGCCGACGTAGGCCCGCCGCGTGCGCGCCATCAGCCCGCGGTCCCGCAGGTAGGCGTCGAAGCCCAGCACGTCGATCTTCCCGTCGCCGAGGATGCCCAGGGTCACGAGCCCTCCCCGGTCGGGAGGTGCGCCGGGCGGTGCCGGTGCGCCGCCCGCACTGCGTCCGTCGTCTGCACGTCGTCCGCGTCGTAGTAGATCGCGGCTCCGAACAGGCGCTCGGCCACCTCGTCGCACTCGCGCTCGGTGTGCGGAAGCTCCTGCGCCATCAGGAACGCATGGGCGAGTTCATGCCGCAGCAACGCGAGCGCCCGGGGTCGCCCCGCCCGCACGATCCGGGGCGCGACGGTGATCGTGGCTTTCCCCTTCGCTGGATCCCAGGAGCAGTAGGCATAGTCCCGCTTCGCCGGGAAGTCCGACGAGGAGCCGAACACCAGCGACACGGCGAGATCGGACGCGGCCACCCTGCGCAGGGTGCCGAGGTTCGCCCGGAACAGGGAGCGGACAGAGGCTCGGGTCACTTGACACGTCCAGAGTCAGAGACTACGGTGCAGAGGTCACCCGGAGGAGCCCCATGAGCCGCCAGTCTATCCCGCGCCGACCCATCGAGTCCGGCCGTCCCCCCGCTCTGTTCGTCGCGCTGCTCGTCGTCGTGACGGCCTACGTCGGCAGCGTCGCCCTGGACGCGCTCGTCCTGACGGCAACGGGGGGCTGGTAGCTCGACGGACCGGAGGATCACGTCGAAGCGCGCCAGCAGGTCCCGAACGTCGTCGGCGTAGTCCGGGCCCAGGTTGCCGAGGTTGTCGCGAAGCTCCGAGTAGAGCGCGTGGCGCTCCGCGTGCCCCTCGGACCCCTCGACCCCCTCGGCCGGGACGAAGTGGGTGCAGCCCATGCCCCCCGCGAAGCTGGAGTAGGACTGCCAGCGCCCCGGCTCCGCGAGGGCCCGGTAGCAGCCCCCCCGCAGGGGGCACGACGCCGTCGCACACATGGTGATATCAGGCATCGGACACCCCCCGGGCTTCCTTGGTGGCGGTGCGCCCGCAGTCGTTGCACCGGACCCACTCACGGGAGCCGGGATCTCCCATACGGCCACAACCGCCCAGCCCCGTTCCGGTGGCGGCGTAGCTCGCCCCCATGGTCACGTTGGTCCCCAGGCAGGCGGGGCAGCCCAGGGTCGTCTCCCCGGGGTAGGTCTTCGACCGAAGCAGGGGCCAGCCGTGAGCCCCCGTGGACGCCTCGGGGATCAGGTCCCGGGCGTGGAGCGCGCCCCACGCCGCCTGACCCTCCGTGCCGCCCCCGCGGAGCAGGCGATCATACTCCGCCTGGACATCGTCGGTGAGGCCGAAGGGGGCGGCGACGACGAGCGCCGTCTGGAGCCACGTCATCCCTTCCATCATGTAGAGCACATGGGCCATCCTATGCCCCCGCCGCGATGACGCTGTAGAGGATGGACGCGCCCAGGAACACCAGAGCCGCCGCGAGGGCGAGGCCGGCGAAGGTCGCGGCCGTCGCGGCGACCACCAGCGCCGGGGACCACCCGGGAGGCAGCGCGGGGAGCTTGCCCGGCGCAGTCGGCTCCTCGGGGCGGTTGTAGTCGAGCGGGGCGTCGTCGTAGCCGTCGTCCACGGCACTCTCCGGGTCGTCGTCCCAGGCGATGCCCGGGTTGCTGATGGTGGTGGGCAGGTCGTCTTGATCGGGCTCGTGCGTCTCGGGGTGGAGCCGCACGAACCGGGTGCCCTCGGGCTCCGCGGAAGGGTCGGGGACCGCGCACAGGACCGCTCGCGGAGCCGGGGGGGCAGCCGGAGCTTCCTCGCCCGTGTCGATGGCGGTGATGAACACCTCCAGCCCTCGCGGCAACAGGCGGCCCGACTCAGGGAAGTCGTGGATCTTCGCCGTGACCGGGGGCAGCGGGAACGCCCCCCGACCCACCCGGTAGAAAAGGACGTTGAGGAGCAGCTTGTCCAGCGCCTCCGCCCACGAAGGGCGTCCCCGGGGGTCCGGGTAGATCATCGACCTCACGATCGAGGGCACGTCATCGGGCAGAGCCTCCCACAGCCGTGCATACTCCGCCCGGGTCGGGATGCGGGAGTAGACCGTCGTGCCGTAGTGCAGGGCGTACAGGGTCATGCCCAACGCGAACACGTCCCTGGACTCGTCTCGGGCGACGTAGCCGGACTCCATGCTCTCCGGCGGCAGGTAGCCGACGGTGCCGATGATGCCCCCGGCCACCGTCGCGTCCGGGCTCACCTCGGCCCGCAGTTGGGGGGTCAGGGCGGCGCCGAGATCGAGGAGCACTGCCCGGTCGTACAGCCCGTCAGGGGTCAACGCGATCCCGACGTTGGCGGGCTTGATGTCCCGGTGCTGGATCTTCGGGAAGACCGCGCGCAACGCGAGCATCCCCCGGACCACGTCCTCCCCGATCCGCATCGCAACCCCCCACGGCATCCGGCCGCAGAGGTCAGCCGCCGAGGGGCCCCCGATGCACTCCATGGCGACCAGCAGGGCGATCCTCCGCACCTCGCCCGCGTAGTCCTGCGCGGGCGCGATCGGACGGATGCCCGTCCCGTAGACGGTCGGGAGGTAGGGCGTGGGCGGGACGCGCGCCAGGACGCCGGCCTCCTCGTCCGTCCGCTCGCGGATCGATCGCCCGTGCGCCACCTTGTCGGCGCCGTCCAGGCGGTGGACCACCGCCTTCAGCGCGCAGACGGTGCCGTCGGGCATCACGCCCTCGTAGACCTGCGCGCTGCCGCCGGCTCCCAGGAGCTTCCCCACGGTGACCGGGAGGACCCCGGCCGGGCCGGCTTCATGGACGACGGGCTGCGGTGCGGTGGACTGCATCGGGGACACGAGGGACCTCACAGGATGAAGGGGAGGAGAGGGATCAGGCGGGGGATCACTTGCGTCACGAGCAGCGCGGCGAGACAGACGCCAGCCGCGATCAGCGCCACGCCCAGCGCCACGCCGACCCAGGGGTGCTCACGCACCGTGTCGAGGAGCCAGTCGCGCACGGCATCGACCCGGTGCCGGGCGGCGTCGTAGACCTCGCGGGGCGTCGGGACGTGTACGGGCTGGCGCACGCGCTCCGTCTCGGGGGCCTTGCGGGTCCAGCGGTAGGCCACGACTCCGGGGGCCAACCCGGGCTCGTAGATCATGGTCATGCCGAAGGCTGCGACCAGGGGCCCGATCACGCCCTCACTCCAGGGCCCGTGATCGTGCTGAACCTGCACCCCGGCGGAGGCGAACGACGCCTCTCGCGCGGCAAGTTGCGGGACCGCCGTGCCCTCGATGCGACGAGGCTTCAGTTCCGCGTCGTGTACGAGGGCGGGCCCCAGCAGCGACGCGCCGTCGGGTCGCAGCGCGGGGGCAGAGGGCGCCGTCGGGCTGTCCACGTCGCCACAGATAGTGCCGACGGTCCGGTCGAGCCAGATCGGGGTGCCCGGCGCGCAAGGGGCGTAGCCCTCCGCCTCCCAGGCGGCGTGGGCGATCATGCCCAGCACACAGCCGGTGATCCCCGGTCCGTCCGCGTCGAGCGCGGAGCAGTAGTCCGCGGCGTCCTCGTCGGAATCGAAGACGAGGTCGTCGCCATCGCGCCGCCCCAGGGACAGCGCGGCCCCCTCCGCCGCGGCAGCGCCGAACAGGCCCGCCGGAGCTTCCGCGAACAGGCTGGCGACAGCGTTGTCGCCCAGCAGCCGCTCCGCGACGGCGGCGTTGCCCAGGCCGTCGAAGCCCAGCCCCGCGATCTCCGCGAGGTCGCCCGCGGCCACGCCCTCGACCACCTCGGCGCACTGCGCGCGGCCCAGGGCGCTCACGACGCACCGCCCGGCCAAGTGAACCCCGGGATGCTCACGGCCAGCCGCCCCCACTCCTCGGCGGGAGCGTCGGGGGCCGGGATCTTGAACTGCGCGGTCATGGCGACACCTCCGCCGCCCACTGGACGGTCTTCCGCGGGTGGAGCAGATGCGCGACCTCGACGCCGAACACCTCGTTGATGCGCTCGGCGTGGCGCGTCCGCAGGTCTGCAATGGTCAGGCGGGGGCCGGTCTCCAGATCGCTCGTGCTGTACCGATCAGCCCTGCCCAGGGTCAGGCGCCCAGCCGTCCAGTCTCGCGGCTGGCCTCGGCCGCTCCACGTCATGTGGCCGGGGGTCCAGTAGAGCTGGTGAGCGCCGTTGCTTGCGAGCAGCCACCGCGCGCGGCCGTAGTCGATCCCACGCTCAAGGCGGGGGAGCATGACGCGGTCAGTGACCCTGAAGTCGGGGGCGTCGTCACCCATGAATCACCTCCTGCCCGTCCGCCCCGAGGAGCTTCAGGGCGCCCAGCGCGCTCGTGCGGTCCGCCAGGGCGAGGGCTGCGCTGACCCCCATCGCCTCGCGAGTCAGTGCCGCGGCTACGACCTCCCCCACGAGGCCGTGCGGCCAGTGGGTCTCAGCCCCCGGCGCGAGCAGCCGCCACAGGAGATCCGTCCCCGCCCCCACGGCCTTGCCGTCCCAGGCCAGGACCAGGGCGACCCCGGGCCACGCCCCCGAATCGGAGTTGGCGTAGTGGTAGCGTCCGGCCTCCCAGCGAGCGTAGGCCGCGGCCTTGACCTCGCCCGCGGACGGGCAGGGCCAGCGCATCCCGCAGGACAAGCAGACCCCGGGCCGGTCTCCTTCCTCCTCGCTCTCGGGCTCGTGTCGATCCTCGCGCACGACGGACAGGATCGCGAAGGGTGGCCGGGAGCCGCACGGCCCGGGGGCGAGGAGCTTCCCGCGCTGCCCCTCGTGGGGCACGAGGATGACGTGCTGGATCTCGGGATCAGCCATGGTTCCCTCCGAGAATGGCGCGGAACTGCCAGCCGCCGGTCCCTCGATCCAGGGGCGTTGCGTCGGCGGTCATGGCCGCTCCATCCACTGGCTCTGCGGGACGATGTCCACGACCATGATCCCGATGCCGTCGTAGAGGTCGCACACGAGGAGCCAGCCGGCCTCCGTGCTCAGGTAGTGGCGGCTCGGGGTGGAGTCGTCCGAGGGGCGAGAGCGCAGGCGATCCACCCCGGCCTGCGTGTAGAGGGGGCGCGGCGGGCGGGTCGTGAGGCCGACGCCCAACAGCAGCCGCTCGGGGTCCACGATCTCCCCCCCCAGGGTGACGCCCAGGGCGCAAAGCTCCGGGGGGCCTGCGATCGCAGGGATGACCGGAGGGGTGAGCACGCTCGGGTTGCTCCAGGCTACGGACGGGTCAGTCATCGAAATCTCCTACGGACGCGGAGTCAGTGAACACGGGGGGCAGGTTCGTCGGCCAGGGACGGTCCCCGTCCATCACCGCCTGGATTCGCGCGATGGTCGTGTCGTCCGCAAGGGGCTCGACGCCCACCCGCTCAAACGTGGCCAGGACGCGGTCGATGGCGGGGAGCTTGCCTTCAAGGACTCGCGCGACGGCCGCGTCGTAGCCCTCGGGCCGGGACGGGATCGGGTAGTTCACCATCGGCAGCGAGTAGGTCACCGGCAGCGGAGTCAGATCCTCGACCAGCCCTGGGTAGACCCCCTCGGTGTTGCCGGTGAGGGCGACGTGCAGATCCACGTCGTCGGGGTCGGGACCCGGATGGTCCGCGTTGGCCAGGATGGCGGTCACGCCTCCCTGGACAGACCCGCTCAGGACGGCCCGGTGCCGTCGGAGGAGCGCCGCCAGCGCGAGCCGGAACCGGCGCTCAGCCGTCGCGGGATCTCGCGGGTCAGCCCTCATCGGAATCTCCAGCCTCGATGATGGTCCAGCCCGCGGGCTTCCGGCCACGGGGCTTGATCGGGCTCGTGATGATGACCTGCCCCGGGGCGTCGGACAGCGCCCGCATGACGGCGGCGAGCGTGCTCCCGTCGTAGGCACGCTCCTCGGGAGAGAGGATGGCGAGGACGTTGTCGTCCTTCGGGATGCAGGCCGCGCCCAGGGCGAGCGTGAGCCGGGCCCACTCCGCGCCGGAGAGGGTGGTGTGCAGGGTCCCGTCGCTCCGGTCGCCGTTGCGCCGGAATCCGAACATGCACACCTCGCGCTTGTTCTCGCGCAGGACGAGGTCGAACACGTCGCCCTCGGGGAGATACCGCTGGACACGAGCGATGAAGCCCTCGCGACCCTCCTTGACGAGATCGTCCGAGAGGTCGCCGCAGACGGTCGCGAGATCGCCCATGTGCTCCTCGCGCTCCCGCAACGGCTTGATCCGAGCCTTGGCCGCCTCGATGGCTTCGGCCTGCCCCCGGGCGCGGGCGATCTCCCCGCTCCGCTCCTCCGCCTCGGAGAGCGTGCCGTAGGCCGCGCTCACCTCCGTGTTGCGGTCCAGGGCCGTCCCCCCGGACTGCGCCGCATGGGCTCCCTGGTAGGCCGCCACGAGCTTCGTGGTGCTCGCGGTGATCTGCTCCAGGCGGGTCTTCGCTCCGGGGAGGAGCCGGCGGGCCTCCAGGGCGCGCTTCTCCGCATGGTCCGCCGTCGCCAGCGCATTCGCTCGCGCGGCGTAGTCCGCCGGATCGATCTGCGCGGTCTGCCCGCAGAGCAGGCAGGGCCCCTCACACGGGGCGGGGGTGTGGGTCGCGGTGAGCGTGAGCAGCGTGTGCAGCGCGTGCCGCGCCGCCGCCGCGTCGCCGGAACCCTCCTCCGCCGGATCCTCGCCCGCCGCCGTGCGCAGCGCCGCCACCTCGGCCTCCTGCCGCTGCATCCCCTCCAGCGCCCGCACGGCCTCGCCGTGCATGGCCACGAGATTCACGCTCTCGGGGAGAGCAAGGGCAACCTCGTAGGCCGCCGACGCGGAGCGGACCGCCTCCCGCGCCGCCGCCACGTCCGCCTCGTCGGGGGTGTCGTCGGGGGCGTCGCCCACGATCTCCTCCGCTGCCGCCGCGTCGTCCTTCGCCTTCTTCGCGGCCTTCTTCGCGGCCTCGCGGACCACGACCAGGGCGACCAGGGGGGTCTCGATGCCCGTCTCCTCGCGGAGCGCGAGGAAGTCGTCTCGCAGCTTCGCGGGGATCTTCTCCGCCAACCCGTCGAGGGTGATGTCGAGCCCGCTGTGCTGGAGCACGAACGTGCGGGCCGTGGTGACGTTGCCGCGCAGCGCCTTCACCACCGCAGGAGCGGGGTAGACGACGTGGAGCCCGGCGATGGGGTCCGGCGCCGGCTTGCTGGTCTTGCCCCCCGGCTTCCGGGCGACCTTGAAGCTGCTGCTACGCCCGTCATTGAGCGTGGCGACGGCGTGCAGGGGCTCGCCCGGAGGGGCGAGGGCGATCAGGTCGCTCCCCGACTTCATGTGCGGGCGCCCCACCACGTCGGAGGCATACCCGCTCAGGGCAAGCTCCAGGGCGTTCACGACCCGGGACTTGCCCGCGCCGTTCACGCCCACGATCAGGGTCTTCGGGCCGAGCGCAACGTCCACGCCCCCCTTCACGGTGCCGCGCACATGCGCGACATACAGATCAGCCTTGGCCACGAGGGACCTCCTGGGTACGGGCGTCTGCCCGGGGATGAATGTGTGTGTCGGTGTGTGGCCGAAACGCGAGCGCCCCGGGCTCCTTCACCGTAGTCAAGGGGGCCCGGGGCGTCAACATTATCGCGGTGTCTATTTGACCTCGGCGGGTCCGCTACTCCTCGAAAGGAGGCATCACAAGCCCGTTCCGGTCGGGGCTGATTTCCGGCAGCGGGGTCTCCGCCGGCTCCGGTGAGGCCGTGGCGCGCAGGGCGACCCGCTGGTCACGGATGGTGCGCGCGAGGCTCGCCAGGAGCCCGAGATCCACCCTGACCTGCGCGCTGACCGGCGCCCCCGCCTGGAGCGCGCCGCGGCACTGCTGGAGCACCGCCGCGAGAGCTTCGTCGGGGATGGCGGGGATCTGGTCGATGGGGTTGAGGCTCACCACGCCCGAGGGCGGGTCGCTGCCGTGGATGGGGTTGCCGTCAGGGCCGAGGATGGGCATGGGACCTCCGGGGGGTCAGGTGATGATGCGCCAGCCGTGGGTCCACGACTCGGAGCCGGGGACTGCCTCGACGGCGCGGACAGGGGCCGGCGCGGAAGCTCCGCGGGGCCAGTAGATGACGCCGCGGTTGGCGGAGAGCGCCGCCGCGACGATGTGGGCGGTCACGCGCCCCACGAGATCCGTGAGGATGACGTAGCCGTCGTAGGTGGGCTGGCCCTGCCAGTCGTGACCGGAGCCGACCATGTGCGCCCAGGAGAGCCAGCCCCCGCCGTCCGCGAACGTCTCGCGGTGGGCGTCCCGGGAGAGCACGACGGACGCACCGGGGAACCGGCTGGCAATCTCGGCGGCGAGGTAGCCGACGTGGGCGTCCTCCGCGGCGCCCTTCGCGTGGGCGAGGAAGATCCGCATCAGTTGGGCTCCCAGGCACCCGCCAGGATGACGTTGGCCGGCAGGATCTTCGTCGTGTGCCCGCTGCACCACTCGACGGTCAGGAAGCCGGAGCATCCATGCTTCGGGTCGGCCGCCTCTCGGACGATGCCGTCCTTCGGCACGTCGAGCAGCCACCCGATCGACTGGAGGAAGGTCCGCCGGTAGCGCACCCGGTCACCGACGCTGAATCGAGGCTCAGCCATCGGGATCCGCCTCCGCCTTCGCCAGCTTCTTCGCCTCGCCCAGCACGTCGTAGCCGCGCATGGTGATCGCGTAGTAGCGTCTCCGGCTGCGGCCGTTGCCCGCGGCCTGGGTGACGAGACGAACGGACGCGAGGTCCCGGCATGAGGGGCACGAGGTCCCGCAGTCGCCGGCCACATGGATCAGGTGCTCGCGGAGCGCGGGAGACAGCCGCGCGAGGTCAGCGGACTCCGCCGTCGAGGGCTCAGACATCGGAGCCCCCGACCGCGCCTTCGATCAGGTCGTCGGCCTGCTCGCGCAGGCACGCCTTCCAGTCGTCGCTCGTCCAGAGCACGAACGCGGGGCGCTGCTGCTGCTGCTTCGGGGTCGCCGTAAGCTCCCACCGCTCCGCCTCCTCGTAGTCCCCGGAGAAGCGCGGGTGCGGCTTGCGGCCGTAGGAGTCGGCGGACAGGTAGTGGGGGCTGCTGAACAGCACCTCGTGTCCCTTCTCGATGGCGAACCCGTAGTCCACGTAGGCCGTGCGGAACATGCGCAGCGTGTAGCCGTCGTCAGTCGTGATGCTTGGCATCGATCACCTCCTCCTGATTCTCAATGTGGAACAGCGCGTCTCGCACCTTCCTCCCCGTGGCGTTGAGCGAGTAGGCGATCGTCGTGGCCCGGAACCCGCGGAACGTCTCGCGCTTGGCGAGGCTCCGGCGGGCGAGGGCTTGGCACCCTGCGCACGTCGAGTCCCCGGAGCACCCCTTACGCCGGTCCGTCAGGTGCGATCGAAGCTCGGGGGGCAGCCGGGCGATGATCGGCTCGACCTCGACCCGGTCGCGGGCGTGGATCGCCTCGATGGCACGCCGACGCGCACGGGTCTGGTCCTCCTCCGCGAGCTTCAGGCGGACCTCCGCCTTCCCCTCCTCCTCCGCGCTGGTGTGGACACGCATTTCGGCCTTCGCCAGCCGCGATGCGTGCTCCCGTTTCTGCTTCTCTCCCCACCGCTTCACTTCAGCCATGATTCCACCTCCTTTTTGCGTTGCCTGTGCTCAGCCTCTCTGGCCTCGTCTGCGATCTGGCCGGTCCCGGTCCCGGGCGTGTGGGTGGTCATCGCGTCCCCCCGAGCGGGAGCGTGGCCGCGCTACCGGACAACGCCCTCATGTAGCGGCTCTGTGTTGCTCCCAGGGGGGCGGTGCGAGGCTTTAGGATCACCATTTCGGTGCGGGCAGCCTTCTCCTGGCCCGCGCTGACCGACGCATGGATATAATGCACGCTCCATCTGCGATCTTTCGCATAGACCACGCACCAGGGCTCCACGTATCCAGAGATCATCACAGGTCCGGCCATTGCCGAAGCGTGCTCAAACATTCTCCGCTGATCGTCGTGGCTCCACCCGGAATAGTGCCCCTGGTTTGCGCCAAGGTAGGGCGGGTCCAAGTAGTGAAGGGTCCCCGGAGTGTCCCACCGAGTCATGCTGTCCCGGTAATCCACACCGTCGAGATACACCCCGCGCAGGCGCTCCGTCCACGCATCCACCAGCGCCCCCTTATTCGCCCAAGTCATCGCCGGATTCTCGGACGTTCTGCCGCGCTTCAAGCCTCCGCCGCCCTTGCCTCCAAAACTGCTGCTCCAGTAGAGAAGCAGGTAAGCGGCCTGCTCTACGGCGCACGAGCAACTCTCGCCAGCATACACTCGCGCAGCCCTCCGGTATTCTGCCTCCCCATAGGGCATCAGCGCGAGCGCCCGCCGAACTTCCGGGCCGCTATTGCGAAGGGCGCGATACACGCTAACGACCCTGTCATTGGTATCGTTCAGCACCTCCCGATAGTAATCGTTGTTGCTCACCAGGGGGCGGCCCTTGCCCCAAAACAGGCCAGCCCCGCCCGCGAAATGCTCAGCGTAGAGGCAGTGGTCGGGCATCAGGGCGGCAAGCCTCGCAGCCAGTTTCTTCTTTCCGCCGTAATAGGCGAAGGGTGCTCGGGTTCGGCGTGTCGTGGTCATGCTACCTCCAGTGCGGGGTCGTTGCCCCATGCGTCCCAGCCCGGCCGCTTCTGGCGGGCGAAGAACTCGATGCGCGGCCCGATGCTGCGAGCTTCGATCAGGTCGTAGCTCTCCACGGGCTTCGCGCTGTGGACGAACTTGCCGGTCGCGGGGTCGCGGATCCGGGGCGCGGGGGACAGCCAGTCCGTCCGCACGTCGCTCCGGCGCTTCCCTTCCTTCGGGTGCCCCGGAGGGTAGACCGTGCAGGCGTCGTAGCCCTTGCCCATGACGCCGAACAGCAGAAGCTCGTGGCAGCCCCGCCCGTATTGGCCGATGCCCATGCGACCCCGCTTCTCGCGCGTCCCCTTGACCCAGGGCCAGTTGGTGACGTACCGGAAGCCCAGGGCCTCCATGAGCCAGAGCCCGTCCGCGAGGTAGTTGTTGGTGACCCAGCACCAGAGGTGCGCGCCCGCGGGGTCGGGGCTCCAGTGGCCGCTCCCCAGGACGGCGTCGCGGATCGCCTCTTTCTTCGCGAGGGGGTAGTGCCGGTCCGCGCCGCGCTTCACCTTCCCGCTGCCCCGCTCCAGCCAGGGCGGGTCCATGAGGATCGTGCGGTAGAGGGGGATGCGGAACTGCTCGTGGATCCGCCGCGGGGCGATGGACAGCACGGTCGCCGGGAGCCCCAGGTCGGGCCGCGCCCACACCTGCACCCGCCAGCGACCGTTTCGGACGCCGAGGACCCGCGCGTGCCGCCCGGAGCTTGCGTGCTGGACGGACAGGCCCGGGTGGATCTGGTGGATGGCGTTGGGGTCGGTGTCAGACATCATCGGCACATTCCAGGCGGGCCCGCACGAGGCGGACGTACACGCAGCCCTCGCGGTGCTTGGCCAGGGGGAGGTCCCCGATGGACTCGGGGGCCACGGCGCGGCAGATCACGCACTCCTCCCAGGAGACGAACTTGTTGTGCATCTGGCGGATCCCCACGGCGAGGACGGCGTCTGCCAACTCCTCGACCGTGGGCGGGGCGGTTCGGGGAAGCTCAGCCACGAGACGCCCCCTTCGCCTGCACCCAGGCGTGCAGATCGGCCAGATCCCGCAGAAGCTCGTCCTTGTCCGCGTAGTAGGCGACGAACACGAGGCTCGTCCAGCCCATGAAGCCGTGGCCGTTCCGCATCACGCGGAAGCCCTCGGGCGTGCCGGCGACGCCGACCCCCGCGTGCCGGCGGGCGTCGGGCGAGGTGCCCGGCGTGAGGAGGACGTAGGGGTCAGTCATCGGAGGATTCCGAGGATCGCTCTCGGTGACGGCGGATCACCCGGGCGATGCCGGACGAAGGATCGACCGGAAACTCCATCCATCGGCCCCGCCGATAGACAAAATCCTCCAGATCCAGGGCCAGTTCGTCGGTGAGCGCGTTGGGGGAAGCCAAGACCCAGGGCGCGAGCCTCCGCTGCGCTTCTTTCGCGGAGATCACGATGGGGTCCATGAGCACGCCATCGTCGCCAAGGGGCGTATTCTCCAGCATCCAATCCACCGAGGGTTCCGGTGTCTGTGCGATTCGGCTGTAGTAGCGGCGCCTCTTTTCCTCCCTCGCTTCGATCTCCTCCTCCGTCATCGGGCGCAACCAGGGCGCAGGCGTATCGAACCACAACCCGCCGCTCCCCGCAGGCCAAGTCAGCGTCACTTTGCAGAAATCACAAGTCACAGCCTTTCCGTCATCGTCAGCGAAGCGCGCTCCGCTCTGATGAAGGCAGACAGGGCAGGGGTAGCGGATATATGGGCAGCGATGTTTGAGGGACTGGAAGTGAGCGTGAGGCCCGTGACCTCCCCACAGTTCCTCGTGGCAGTAGGGGCACGGCCAACAGTCAGGACCACTCGCCATGCTCTCCGCCATCGCGGAGTCGAAGGGACCCGTGTACTCGGGCGCACCCCCGTAGTAGTATTCGACCGGGTATTCGACCGGAGCGGCGGCAGGTAGAACCTCCTCGGGTAGAACCTTCTCGGTATTCTCGGCGTCGTGGTCGGCGTCCAGTTTGGCCCCGCAGTCCGCGCAGAGGTTGATGAAGTCGGGGGCGCAGGGAGCCTCCCCGCACATTCCACACATTCCAGCAGTCATCCGACCTCCTTCCATGTTTTGCCGATCTCGGCGTTGGCGGTGAACGTCACGCCCGGAAATGCCGGGTGCGTCGTGTTCATGTGATGGTTCATGCACTCGACCACCCAGGGCGCAGCCGCCGCGGGGCATTCGACTACGAGGGCATCGTGCGTCTGTGTGAGGATGCCGGTGCCTGGACCCCACTTATGCAGTGGAATGTCCTTGTGCAACTCCGTCATCGCACCATTCACGATCGCGGACGCACCAAACTGGATCGGAGTGTTCACAAGCTCGTTGGGGTTCTCGCCGTCGAGGAAGAATCGCCGCCGCCCGTGGATGGGCTCACCCACCCACCCGTAGTCACGGAAGTGCTGGATCTCCGAGTCCCAGCCGCGAGGAAGCCCGGGGATCCCCGACAACCACGCATCCCGCATCTGCCGGACCTGCTTCACGCTCAGCCGGGCGTAGGGCAGGACGGGGTCGCCCGTCTCCGGGTGCTCGAACTCCGTGGCCTGGATGATGCGCGCCCCCGTCTCGACGGAAGCCTTGTACTGGTAGGCATACTGGATGATCTTCGCAAGCTGGCGCATGTCGTGCGCGTCGCCCGTGAACTTCGTCCCCGTCATCCA
>Ga0233415_10000529_pt1 | contig 17838 bp, 15 predicted proteins | sample Na_anoxic_12_MG_FD_188631 | JGI IMG/M metagenome (GOLD analysis project Ga0233415, IMG submission 188631) | Seawater microbial communities from Saanich Inlet, British Columbia, Canada - Na_anoxic_12_MG | ecosystem: Environmental > Aquatic > Marine > Inlet | place: Canada: British Columbia... | reverse complement strand
TTAAAACCCTGCAGGGAGTACTTGAAGCTTCATCGACAGCGCTTTGTGAAGTGCCAGGGATCGGCCCTAAGAATCTTCTGGGAGTCAAGCTTATAAAAGCGGTTGCAGATCGTTATCTTGAGAAACGGTTGATACATAAAAACCCCTTGAACAACTCCAGGGAACTGTTCGATTATCTTTACCACAGCATAAGAGAAAAGAGTCGTGAATGCTTCAATGTTCTTTTTCTTGATGCCAAGAACAGGGTTGTTGCTTCGGAGACCCTCTTTGAAGGAACTTTGACTGCAAGTTCGGTTTACCCCAGAGAAGTAATAGTTGCGGCCCTTAATCATCACGCTGCAGCTCTTATTTTTGCACACAACCATCCTTCAGGCGATCCCAAGCCGTCTACGGAAGATATTTCCATAACACGCCAGTTAATTTTTGCATGCAGAGTAATCGGTATAACCGTTCACGAACATTTGATCATAGGAGACAACCGGTACTTCAGTTTTGCGGATCAAGGTTATATTGCAAGGATGAATCGGGAATTTGATGTGCAAAAAAATGGCCAATAAAGATCTGGATAAAAAATTTCCCGCCTGCTTTGGCGAACTTGAAACTGTTTTTCCAAAAAGCAGGAACGGTTTGCGAAATACTCCTGAGGCCTGTCTTGTATGTCGCCACAAAACAGAGTGTTTAAAATCAGCCATTGATGGAATCGGCGGGCTGAAGGTTCGGGAAGAATTTGTCGACAGGGCGTATACGTCCGGTACTATTGGTTTTATGGAAAGATGGTCGAAAAAGAAAGACATACAACGCAGGTTGGAAAAGAAAATCAAAGGGAGTCGATAAGGGAGGAGAAATCATGAGAACCATTCAAGATATAGATCTTTCAGGCAAAAAGGTCTTTTTTAGGGTAGATTTTAATGTTCCCCTTGATGAGCATCAGAACATCACCGATGATTCCCGGATTCGTGCTGTTTTGCCGACACTGGAGTACGCACTGGACCATAACGCCAAGCTGATCATCACTTCACACATGGGCAGACCAAAAGGAAAGGTCGTGCCTGAACTCAGCCTTTCTCCCGTAGCTAAGCGCTTGGGCAGACTCCTTAGAAAAGAAATTATAATGGGAAAAGACTGTATCGGTTCTGAGATAAAAGAGCTCGTAAATAAAATGAAAAGGGGCGATGTTGTGCTCCTCGAAAATTTACGATTCCATCCCGAGGAGCAGAAAAATAATGATGCATTTGCAAAGGCGCTGGCCGAGCTTTGTGACGTTTATATAAATGACGCCTTTGCCGTTTCTCACCGGGTCAATGCGTCGGTTGTCGCCATAACAAAATTCGCACCCATATCCGGAGCCGGTTTTTTGCTTCAAAGGGAACTTGACTATTTTAAAAAGTCAATGGATGATCCGCAACGTCCCGTGGTTGCCATTGTGGGAGGTGCAAAGGTTTCGAGCAAAATAGGGGCGTTGGAGAATATGCTGCGCTATGTTGACAAGTTAATCATCGGTGGCGCCATGGCAAATACCTTCCTTAAAAGTACCGGCCACGATTTGGGAAAGTCAAAAGTAGAAATTGATCTTATTGAAGTGGCTGCATCTGTAATGAGAAAGGCGGCTGAAAACGGTATAAAGTTATATCTTCCCGTGGATGCGGTAGTGGCAAGCCATTTTGATGCCAGAGCTGAAATCAAAATCGTACCGATGCAGGAAGTCCCTCAAAACTGGATGGCCCTGGATATCGGTCCCGCCACATCTCTGCTATATTCTCAGGTTTTGTATGATGCCAAAACTATTATCTGGAATGGTCCTATGGGCGTGTTTGAAATGGATGCATTCAGCCGGGGGACATTCGCCATGGCGCATAGCGTGGCCAATTCTTATGCACTTTCAATCGTTGGCGGTGGAGATACAGATGTCGCCGTACACAAGAGCGGCGAAACTGACAGAATAACATATATTTCAACAGGCGGAGGAGCCTTTCTCGCCCTTTTGGAAGGTAAAACCCTGCCAGCTGTGGCTGCGCTGGACATCTAGATTGTTGATTGTTTGGATTGTTAATTGATGATTGAGCAGGGATCAGGGTTCGGGGACAAATGACGAATATCGAATATCGAACAACGAATGTCCTGTGACGAGTGATAAATAAAAATATTCGAAGAACAATTACTGTTGTAGTTGTATGTATCCTTGTTTTGCTGGGATATTTATATCGCATACCTCTGTGGGAAAAGACCACCTATTTCTATGATCTTTTTACGGATAGAGAGCAAATCAAGGCTTTTGTCACATCCTTTGGTTCTGGTGCGCCTGTTGTTTTTATAATCATTCAGATTCTTCAGGTTTTGCTGGCCCCTTTTCCAGGTGAAGCAACAGGCTTTATCGGAGGATATTTGTTCGGGGCTACAAAGGGATTTTTATTTTCGAGTATCGGCCTGACAGCAGGATCGTTGATCAATTTTACAATCGGTCGTTTTCTGGGAAAACGGTTTGTAAGAAAACTTATCCCCACGGCTCAATTAGAACGGATGGATAATGTTGTTAAACGCCAGGGCGTCATTATTCTGTTTGTTTTATTTATTTTCCCGGGATTTCCTAAAGACTATCTGTGTTTATTTCTCGGGTTAAGCGCCATACCTTTAAAAATCTTTATTATACTTACAGCCATAGGACGAATGCCAGGGACACTGATGCTCAGCCTTCAGGGATCGTATGTTTTTGAACAGAGATACGGGTGGTTTGTCTTGATATTAGGCTTATGCCTTGTACTTATCTTTTTTGCATACAGGTATCGGGAGGCTTTGTATCAATGGATTGAGAAGTTTAACGGAAAATGAAGGTCATATGCTGTTGACGATTGTTTAAAATAGTGCTATTATAAGAAAAAATAAAAAAAGAGTATCCGCGTGAGGCGGGCTGTCAGGGGGCAAGATTGGCATTCTGGAGTGTAAGGGAAGAGCTTAGCCAGGAAAATAGATTGAGGCGTTCTTATTATGAGCTTTTGCGGGATGATCTGGATCAACAAATGCTCAAGTATGCGCTGATAGATTCATATAATAATTTTCTTTGTAAAAAAATCGATTACCCGTTTGTAGAAAAACGTGAATTGAAACCCCGTGCGCGTATCCCGGCTGTGGAGCATGAATGCCAGAACTCTTTTTTAGTGATTTTTGTGGAAGATACAATCCCTGTGACTCATAAAAAATATATTCGGTTCTTTGATGTGAACAAAGCCACCAAAACCAATCTTCTCCGTTATGAAACGCTCCGTCTCTCAAGTAAATTTGATTCAAAGCAGAAATATTTAGAGTCGGCCCATTTCCATGATTTGTTAAAGACGTTGCTTCCCGTGGATTATGCACTCCTTATTCAAAGAGATCCGGTCGGCAGGGCAAAGAATAGATTTAGTCTGTCACATTTTCATGTGCGTATCGACTGGCCGATTGCAGATGCAGCCGAAGACATGGCCCGCAGCCTTCGCTATGTATCGAAGGATTTATATGAAAAAGGAGATAAATACGCAGAAGACATCCAGAAAAAGTTCTTCGAGTATTATTGTCTTCCCGTGGATGTCGGCGGCAGAAGGACTGCAGCTATTGTTGCGGCCCAGTATCTAAAAAGGATCCCCTGTATTACTACGGTTTATGCAGGAAGCAGCGAGTCCAGGGCATTGATACGGATTTCCGAAAGGGGCGTTTCAAAACTGCTTCTGATGAAATTTAAGAACAGTGAAATAGACCAGATTGCAGAGGCAAATAATATTGCGGCCCGGACGTTCAAGAAAAATTATGTGGTGGCCCACCAAAAAAAGGACGGCATCTGCATATTCCAGGCAACCTATTCAGTTACCAATCGTGCCAGGATGCCTGACGACGGAAAATTACGTGAGATTAATCCGGATTTGAACTGGCTGAGCGTCGGAGGGCAGCATATTGTTCCAAAACCGGGTGTGTGGAAGTATCCTCCGCTTTCCTTGAATGTTATTTATACCTGATTCAGATCTATTTCTTTCATCATTGCTGTTTCGTCGCAGTCCGGAAATTTCACACACATGATACAGTCGGCCCAGATTTTTATCGGGAGCTCTGACCTGTTTATTTGCATAAAGCCGAATTTTTTAAAAAATCCCTGGCGGTAAGTGAGTGCAAACACTTTTTTTACCTCAAACGATTTTGCCTCGGAGAGTATTGCTTCTACAAGCTTTGATCCTATTTTTTTCCTCAGATGTTCAGGATGTACGGCAAGAGATCGTATCTCAGCAAGATCATCCCAACAAAACTGTAATGCACAACAGCCGATAACGTCATCATTCCTTTCATCCACGTAAACCGAGAAATCCCTCACATGGTCATATAAGACACTTAAAGGGCGTGGAAGAAGCTCTCCCTTGATGCCGTATTCTTGAAGAAGCTTGTGAATGGCTTTAATGTCTTTGATTGTGGCTTTTCTAATCATGATAATCCTTATATTTTACAATGTTTCGTAAGTCAATAACGGGTGTCTTGATTTTCAGCGAAATCTTGTAGGTTCTGTTCCTTTTTTGAAAAGGGCTGTGACCGCTCCGGGTGAATCCTCAGATGCAAGAAGGCCGGTTAACGAATCCATGCGAATCTTTAAAAGATCATCCGGCATGTCAAAGTACTGAAAGGATTTTCCATCAAGCGCTTTGGTCATGAATTCTATCCATATGGGGAGAGCTGCTCTGGCCCCGGTTTCCCATTTGCCGAGGGTGGTAAACACATCTTGTCCCATCCATACCCCGGTTGCAATCGATGGTGAGAAACCTATAAAAAGGGCGTCTTTATATTCGTTGGTGGTACCTGTTTTCCCGGCAACAGGACGGTTAATTACACGTGCTTTTTTCCCCGTGCCTTCCTGGATAACACCTTTGAGCATATCTGTCATGATGGCTGCACCTGCTCGAGACATGGCCACTTTTTTTTGGGGTTTTACACGCCATACAAGCCGTCCGCTTGGATCAAAGACTTCCATGACGCCGTAAGGTTTGATCAACTCTCCTTTGTTGGGGAAAACCGCATAGGCTGCCGTTAAATTTATAAGCTTTACTTCCGATGTGCCGAGGGCAAGGGAAAGATTCGGATGGAGTGTTGATTCGATGCCGAGAGAGTGTCCAAACCTGGCCACCGATGAAGGCCCCAGCATTTCGATTAATCTGACCGCAGGTATGTTTTCCGAAAGTGTTAACGCCATTCTGATCGTCATCTCACCCTTGTAATCTCCTGAAAAGTTTTCCGGCCTCCAGTCATTTCGCCGGTTTGCAATTTTAAAGGCTACCGGTGCATCGAGAATGGTTCTGCTTTGAGGAAAGCCATGTTCAATGGCATAGGCATAGACAATCGGCTTGAATGCGGATCCGGGCTGTCTTCTGGCGCTGGTTGCCCTGTTAAAAGGTGTTTTGTAAAAATTCTTGCCACCTATCATGGTAAGTATTCCACCGGATTGCACGTCCAAAGAGACCAGAGCACATTCAGGCGCAGGATTTTTTATTTTCTGCTTTTTCATCCTGTTTTCAAGGGCTAAAAACCCGTTTGCCACTGCATGCTCTGCCGCCTTTTGCAGCTTAGAATCAAGTGTAGTATAAACGGTCAACCCTCCTTTATAGAGTCTTGATGAACCCAGAGTTTTTTCAAGGAAATTCTTGATATAGGCCACAAAGTATGGTGCTTTGACCGGATTATTGTTTTGTTTCCCAGGACAAAGCTGTTCTTCTCTTGTTTTAGTAAAGGCTGTTTCCGATATGATACCGGTATCTCTCATCTGCTTTAAGACAATATTTCTACGTTTTATCGCAAGATCTTTGTCAATTAGAGGGGAATATCGTGACGGTGCTTTGGGGAGGCCTGCAATCAGGGCGCATTCGGCAAGATCCAGGTCTTTTGCCTGTTTGCCGAAAAATATCCTTGCCGCCGATTCTACGCCGTAGGCACCGCTTCCGAAATATACCTGGTTAAGGTACAGCTCCAGGATTTCATTTTTTGTATAACGTCGCTCAAGCTGAAAGGCCAGAAATGCTTCCTTGGTCTTGCGCAACAAGGTTTTACGGGACGTCAGAAAAAGAGTCTTGGCAAGCTGCTGTGTGATGGTGCTGGCTCCTTCAACAAATTCTCCGGCCCGGATATCACTTATGAAGGCTCTGAGAATTCCTTTCGGGTCGATGCCGCTATGTTGATAAAATTTTCTGTCTTCAGTGGCGATCAGCGCTTTCTTAAGATAATCGGGTATGACTTTGAGCGGAACCGGATCTCTTTTTTCTACAAAAAGTTCTGCCAGAAGAACTTTATCCGCCGAGTAAATTCGTGTAACAGAAGACGGTCTAAACGTTTCAAGGCTAAGGATCTGGGGAAGATCATGGAAAAGGGCAAAAAATGCCCCTGACAAAATCCCGAAAAAGAGGCCACAGGTAAGGAAGAGTAAAATGGCGACGTTCTTTTTATTAATGTATTGACTGTTACTGTCCATAACTGTAAATACAGACCACGCAAGTTATCGTCTCGGAATTTCTAAAATTTAATGAAAATATAGGCCATTTTGTGAGGCTTGAATGCTTGCCTCGAATATGGAATAATGGAAAAGTGGAATACTGGAAGGTTGGTTTTTAAAAGGATATTAGCTATTTTTAATTTTATCGTCAACACATATTTTACCATTCACCCAATATTGCATTATCCCAGAACCCATTATTCCACTATTCCATTATTCCAGCATTCCAATTGGGGCGAAGCCCCTAACTTGTTTCCGAAACGTTCATTTAAGGAGAATTCAAATGACACATCATCATCACCACCACCACCATGACCATGACCATGAAATTGAGAGCACTTTATCATTTGACGAAAAAATGATCAAACTGCTTGAACACTGGGTAAAGCATAATGATGATCATGCTGAAACATACAGGGGTTGGGCAAAAAAAGCAAAAGAGAAAAATATGGACGAAACCGGCTCGTTGCTTGAAGATGCAGCTGAGATGACCCTTGAGATCAGCAAAAAGTTTGAAGAAGCGGCCAGGATCATCCGAAGATAATCGGTTTTTGTGCAAAGACAGGAAGTTGATCAGGAGCAATTTGCATCAACTCTTCTAATTAGATCATTGGATGTGTAATAGTTGTTTAGTGCAACGAACACATTGCTGCACGGCTGGGCAAAAGGTAATGATTGTCCATCCTGATCGAAAATAGCGTTTATCTTATCCTGTTTTGCAGGACCTTTTCTACCGAGGACTTCAATAACATCTCCTTTGAAAACCTTGTTGCGAACTTCAATCTTTGTACCAAGTTGTGTTGCACTTTCTGTGACTTTTCCGATAAACGTATGTCCGGTATCTTTTGTTTTTTCATAGGCCGGGGATATCTGGTCAGGGTCGCCAAAATAGAATCCTGTACAGTAACTTCTGTGACTGATTCTGCCAAGTTCTTTAAGCCAGTCTTCTTTTACACTGTAATTTGCTCGATTCTTATAATAATCGTCGATGGCTTCCCGGTAGACCTTGACTGTGGATGCCAGGTAGTTGATTCCTCTCATTCGCCCTTCGATTTTCAGAGAAACTATACCGGATTCGATAACTGCAGGAATATGTTCAATCATGCAAAGATCCTTTGAATTGAAGATATAACTGCCGTGGTCATCTTCGGCGATGGGCATGTATTGGCCGGGCCTTAACTCTTCTACTATCGCATATTTCCATCTGCAGGATTGAGAACACATCCCTCGATTGCTGTCACGATTGGACATGAAACTGCTCAGAAGGCATCGACCTGAATATGATATGCACATGGATCCGTGGACAAAAGCCTCAATTTCTAAAGCACAATTTTTGACAATTTCTCTTATTTCATTTAAAGACAGTTCCCTTGCGACGTTTATTCTTTTAACACCGAGTTGTTGCCAGAACAGAGCACTTTTGTAATTGGTTGTGTTGGCCTGAGTGCTGAGATGTATGGGCAGTTGCGGTATGATTTTAGAAGCCATCCTGAATATTCCCGGGTCTGCTACGATTAGAGCGTCCGGACCGATTTCTTCCAGTATATTAAGATATTCTGCAATTGTCTTTTGATCGTCATTCCGCGGGTAAATGTTACAGGCCACATATACTTTGACACCGTGTCCGCGGGCAAAATTGACAGCTTGTTGAAGTTCACCGACGGTAAAATTTTCGGAAAAGTTCCGCAGGCTGAATTCCTTACCTGCAAGGTAAACCGCATCGGCTCCATAGTGGATAGCGATCTTTAGCTTTTCAAAATTTCCTGCCGGCGCAAGGAGCTCTATTTTTTTGGGTGTTTCAATCATTTTATAATGGGTCTTCACAGGCGGCTTTGCACTTTTGATCGACTTTTGAAATTCTTATGATCTATTTTTTAGAAAGGGAAGTTGTTCCTCAGTAAGATCAGAAAGATTAGGATACTGTTTATCCTTTTCCGAAATGATCGGATCTTCAACTGGCCAGTCAATACCGATGTCAGGATCAGACCAGATGATTCCGCCCTCGTCATCAGGCGCATAAAAATCCGAGCATTTGTATAATAAACGGGCGGTTTCGCTCAGCACACAGAAGCCGTGAGCAAATCCTTGGGGAATAAACAGCTGGCGCTTGTTCCGATCCGAAAGATGAAAACCGGTCCATTTGCCGAAAGTAGCGGAACCTGGCCGGATGTCAACCGCCACATCAAATATCTCACCGGTTATTACCTGTACCATCTTGGCCTGGGGGTTTCTGATCTGGTAGTGAAGTCCCCTGATGGTGTCCTGCACGGAATAAGAAATATTATCCTGGACAAATGCCGTATCAATGCCGGCTTTCATGTATCTGTTCCGGTTGTATGTCTCCATGAAAAAGCCGCGGCTGTCTTCAAATACTTCAGGCTCAATGATAAGGATGCCTTCTATTGATGTTGTGACGATATTCATGATCCTCAGTTTTTAAATCCAAAAAGGTTATATGGTTGTTTCGTCTTCGTCCTCAAATTGTTTTTTCAGCTTAAATGATTGTTCCAGATATCGTTTAAGCTTTTCCTGTACCTTGCCGTAAACGGTTCCTTCGGGAAAGTAGCCCTCTTCGTCCGGAGTCCCTGCCGGAACATCTGTTAATATTTCTATTCCTTCTTCAATCGTAGAGACCTGATAGATATGAAATTTTCCTTTTCTTACGACATCGATCACATCTTTTTTCAGCATCAGATTTTTTACGTTGGCCCGGGGAATTAATACTCCCTGTTTGCCGGTAAGTCCTTTGCTTTTACAGACGTCAAAAAATCCTTCAATTTTCTGATTAACCCCGCCGATGGCCTGAATTTGTCCTTTTTGATTCACTGAACCGGTTACTGCGATCCCCTGATGGATGGGAATGTTTGAAAGGCTTGAGATAACAGCATAGAGTTCCGTCGAAGAAGCGCTATCGCCGTCGATGCCGCTGTAGCTTTGCTCAAAAGTGATGCTTATTGATAAACTTAATGGGTAGTTTTGTGCGAAAGTTCGTCCCAAATAACCGGAGAGAATCAGAACGCCTTTGTCATGGGTCTTCCCGCTCAGCTTGGCTTCACGTTCAATATTAACAACCCCCTGCTTGCCCATATATGTTTCGGCGGTGATTCGGGAAGGACGCCCAAACATGAAGTCGCCGATTTGAAATACGGAAAGGGCATTTGCCTGGCCGGCAACATCCCCTTTCACATCGATCATAATGGTATCATCCACGTAGGATTCGTGTATTTTTTCTTCATAAAGGTTATACCGAAATCGGTATTCATTGAAAGCTGTGATAACATCTTTGTCTGAAACCCGTTTTGCATCCCTTTTCTTTGCCCAGTAGTCAGCCTCTTTTAAAATTCCCATAATCGCGCCGAATCTGAGTGAAAGCTTTTTTTGGTTGGCGATATATTTTTCACCATACTCTACAATGGCGGAAACACCTTTTGGGGTTAACGGCAGTAGTTCCTCTTCTTTGCATACACGGGCAATGAAGCGAGCATATTGTTGAATTGTATCCTGGTTTTTTTCCACCTCATGGTCAAAATCGGCCCTGACTTTGAAAATTTTATTAAATTTTGAATCATAGTTCTGGAGCAGTTGAAAAAGGTGATAGCTGCCGAACAAGACAACCTTGACTTCCAGCGGGATCGGTTCCGGCCGAAGGGATGATGTGCCATATCCAAGACCTGAAGCAAGATCTTCTATGAAAAGGAATTTGTTTTGTAACGCACGTTTGAGCGCTTCCCATACGAACGGGTTCATGAGGATAGACTCGATTTCCATTATCAGATAGCCGCCGTTGGCTCTGAGGAGTGATCCGGCCTGGACCATGCTAAAGTCTGTGATAATGGTTCCCATATGCGCTCTTTTTTCAATTTGACCAAAAACATTGTGATACGTTGGATTTGTTTCGAAAATAACCGGTGCGCCTTTTATAGCTTTTTGATCTACCAGAACATTGACCTTATAGCGTTGAAAAGAGGGTTTGGCAGACTGAAACATAAAGCCTTCAACGGGTGATTTTGCATCCTGGGAAGATATAAAATCCTTAACGTTCTCCAGGATATCCGCCTGCACATCGTCCAGATAGGCCAGAATGTCTTTGCACCCCTTGTATTCTTCCTTTACAATGTCTATCCGCTGTTTTACCACAAACAGAGCGATTTCCTCCATCAGCTTTTCAACTTGAGAAGTCATTACCTGGTTGATTTTATTGAGTTCTCGGATCGTGGCGTCGACTTCGGACTGAACCATACTGATTCTTTCCTCGATTTTGGTTTGTGTTTTCTTGGGAAGGGCCATAAACTCTTCCGGTGAAATCGGCTTTTCTTTAACAATGGGGATGGTTTGATACCCGGTTTTGGTCCTGTTAATCTTGATGTTCTTTTCCGCTGCCGACGCTTCGAGTTTCTGAATGATCTTTTTTTGTTGATCCGAATACTTTTTTTGAATTTCAGATTGTCTCTGGTGATACGATTCATGTTCAAAGGCTTTGGGCAGCTCCTTTTTCAGATCATCAATTAACTTGCTTATTGTTTTACTGAACCGGGTTGCTTTTCCTGTGGGCACGGAAATGGCTTTGGGACGGTATTCATCCTTGAAATTATTGACCATGCACCAATCAACAGGTGATGGAAGGGTTTTGGCTTGCCGATCAACGAGGTCTCTGATGATGGTAGATTTGCCGGTGCCTTCTAATCCCGTGACAAAAATGTTGTATCCCGGACTTTTCATGTTCAGGCCGAAGTTTATGGCCTGAACCGCTCGTTCCTGCCCGATGACTTCATCCAGCGGATCTACTTCAGCTGTATTTTTAAAGGTGAAAATTTTGGGATCACATGTACATCTGAGATCCGAAGGCTTTAATTCACATATTTTTTTCATGATATACTCCTTTTCATCCCCTCACAATTCCTTCCCATTCATAGGAGAGTATAGTGTGAGGATAAATTGAAGATTGTATCTATAATCAGGAAGTGTGTTACTAATGCATTAAACTATTCATTTGTCAATAGTGCAGCATTGAATCCTTTCTCTTCTTGACAAAGAAATGAATAGACGATATGTTTTCTTATAATATATTCACCATTATTTTTTATCATGAGGTTAAATTATGGCCGAGGATCAAGTCGGTGTGGTTATCAATTTTTATGCTAAACTGAGTGTTGCTGCCATAAAGGTGACCGGCGGGAGCATTAGAAAAGGTGATCTGTTGAAGTACAAGGGACACACCACCGATTTTACCCAAGAAGTGACCAGCATGGAAATTGAAAATCATCCTGTGGAAGAAGCCAAGACAGGTGATTTAGTGGGATTGAAAGTAAAGGAGAGAGTTCGAGAAAAGGATAAGATCTATAAAGTGATTGAATAACTTTTTACGAGACCGTCGAACCTTGAGACCTTTGCAAAACGCCCCCTTTTGCCCAGAGAAATACGCTGCGCTGTTGCTACCGCAAATTCCACCCCGATGGAATAAAAGACGAAAACGGATTCCATTGGGCAAGCAGTGCAGGCGCAGATATTGGCGGAAAAGACAGTTTTCGTTCAGGCACTATATATAGTCAAGAATTTGAGCAAGATCGGTTATCACAAGATCGGCAGAAAGATCTTTGCACTTGGGATCATTTTTTCTCAACCTCAGCGATCTTGCATCACCTGCAAAGAGTCCTGTTTTGAATCCCGCCTTTTTTGCAGGATAGATATCGTTTAACATATCATTTCCGAAATAGATGGCTGAATGTGCAGGGACATCCATGTTTTTAAGCTTTTCAGCCGCAACCTGGAACATGAAAGTCGATGGTTTTGCATATCCGAATTTGTATGAATAAAGAATAAGGTCGGGATGAAATCCAAGAGCTTCCGGGTTTGAGTCAAGAAACCAGTTAAACAGATATGGGGTATAAAACTGGGCGTTTGATATAATGCCCATCGGCACCTTCGAATCCTGGCAGACCGAAAGCACCTTTTCAAGGTGCGGCATGGGATATACGGGATTTGCAATCAGTTCAAATTCTACGGCAAATGTCCGAACGGTTTCAAGGTCATTATTTTCGAGCACACGCATCCATATCTGGTCTATTTCTACTTCCGGAAAATCAACCCCTTTTCTTTTGAGTATTTCATGTTGATTCTCTATGGCAGCAAAAAATTGCTTTAAAACGGTTTGAGGTCCCTTTTTGATTCTGAATTTTTCAAGTAATTTTTCAAGTTTTTCCGTTTGCGGTGATTTTTTCTTTGCCATGCTTATGTCACCTGATCTGCTGATAAAGAGTGTGCCATACAGGTCAAAAAGAATAGCCTCGACCTTTTCTTCTAGTTTTCCGCTTTGACCCAAAGAACCCGAAAGCGGGGAAATAGGCCTTATATATTCAGAGATCAGATCATTTTTTTTCATAATTTCACCATTTGAGAAGGCTGAAATCTTCCAGAGTCAGAAAATTTGAAAGAAGAACTTTTTTGTCTATTTTATGGCAAACGTTATCCTTGATCACTCTGGAATAGATATCAACGAGTTTTTTCCTGTATTTAGTTTTGTTGTAATTGAGCAGCACAGCATTCATGTTATTTTGTATCAGAGCATCTTTGTCTGACACTTTTCCTGGGTTTAAAAGGAAAGGGTTAAGATACATCAGCCTGTCTCGATTCGACTTATTGGAGAGCACATTAGATATTATAGTTTTTTGAAAGGCTTCATCAAGCAGTCCAAAATCGATGGTTTGGTTTGCTGTTACTTTTTCAAAAGCGCTTGCGATTTTCGTTTCATCGATAATTATGCCGAACATGGAACAAGCTTTTCGTATGCACGCCCGCCAGGTTCTAAATAACTTATCTTTGCCGAGCCATTCCACTGGAACCGCCAGCCGTGTGTAAAGGTGATCCAGCCAGACCCCTTTTTTTTCAAAGTCATGACATATTTCCGGTAGTTTCCTTCCCCAAAGGATTTTTTTTGCGGTCCAGGGTTCGAGAAATGAAAACCCGAATCCCTCGGTAATGCTTGTGGTGATAAGAAACCTGGCGGACATGACAAGTTCCGAAAATTCATGTGATAAACCGGCTTCAAATATAACATTCAGATTCTTTTCTTCCACAAACGCTTTCCATTGCGCATGGCTTTCGAGATCTGCCGGGCTGTTGGGCGGGAGCGTAATTGCAAGGGTTTCATTGTTTTTGAAAAACAGGGAGATAAGGATTGCTTCTCCAATATTTTTTCTCCGGAGTGCTCGAATAGGATACAAAACGAGGTTTTTTTGGGTTGCGCCCGTTGTGCTTAAATTAAAAGGCTTTATGGTGTTGAAAATTTTATGTAACCCCTTTTCTTTTAACCCTGATCTGAGCAGTATGTTGTAATCCCTTGAATTAATTACGCCGTAATGGGAGTCTTGAATATATTCATCTTCAGAAAAGTATGCCAAGGGACGTCCGTCTTCCGCAAAGTCATGGATCTGAAGAAAAAGTTTGATCTTTTTGTTTTGGAGCGCTTTGAGAATTTTCAAGAAATCGCTGTTTTTCGCCAGTGTGGGGTTGTGAACGTGTACAAGGTCACATCCGCTTTTCCATTTTAAATCGATCGCTTTTGTAATGGAGGCCGCAATATCTTCGGGGTTTGATCTATTTTGATCCTGGCTATCGTAACCAAGTCCAGATATATGAACGGTATCGCAAGGAAAGGCCGATTCCGGGGGGGCGCCTGTCAAAACCAGTACGTCACAAGTATCACGGAGAGCTCCCACCTGCTGTTTTAAAACCGTTGTTACGCCGCCGGCTTTGAGATGATAATGAATAAATGCTATTTTCATTTTAAGAAATATAGGACAAGTAGATTTGAGTGTCAAAAAAATAATAAGGGTTCAGTGAAAAGTGATGAATGACAAGGGACAGAAGTCAGAGAAAAAACAGTTATCAGTTAAAAGTCAAAAGTAACAATAACGAATAACCAATGATAAATGCTCAATGATAAATGACAAATGATCAATGCTTTTTCGTACGGGCACTAACCCGTGGAGAACGCCGCTCATCGGGAAAACAGCTATTTATGAATGGAAACTAACTATTATCTTTTAAAAGCATAGTGGCAGGATCAAGAAACAATGCAGGCCGGTCGGACCCCCCCGGTTTTCCCTTTAATGTAATAACATGGATTTTTTTGCCTTCAGGCTGGAGCTGGATAACCATGTCAAACAGGTCGGAGACATCCAAAAGAGGAGCCGGTATGCCGTCAGGTCCGGATTTTTCATGACGATGGGTTTTCACGGCAAACCAGACATGCAACCGATGGTTTTTGGCAAGTCTTTTTAAATCAGAAAGGGATGTTCTTGCGGTTTCATTAAAGTGAAACCCGTCAATCAGAACCATCTGGGGTGAAAAAATATTCTGTTCCTTCAGGTCGGTCAGCCTTTCTTCAAGTTTGGGCACACTAAACCCCTCAACTTTGAAAGTCATAATGAACCTGTGCGGCAGTAAGTCTTCCCATAGCTTGTTTATCTTTTTGGCATCGTATGGTTTGGTTAGATGACGGAAGACCTCCTTGTACCACAGACTAATTTTATTGACCGGATCGTCGAGGCTGATATGAAGAACATATTTACTTCTTAAAAGTGTGTTCAAGGCAAGCTGGACCAGCAGCGAAGTTTTACCGACTCCCGCGCGTGCAAGAACAGCACCAAAGCCTCCTTCAGGGAGGATATCTTCGGTTTCATCCCCTATGAACCTTAAAGGGTTTTGAAGTATAAGCTCCTTTTTTATCATAATCATTTTCCTTTCTTTTCTTTTTCCGCCTTTTTGGCCAGTTCCTCGGAAATAGATTCCGGCACCTGTTTATAAGAACCCAATTCCATGGTAAACTGGGCTTTGCCCTGTGTCGATGATCTTAAGACGGTTGAAAATCCAAACATTTCAGCAAGGGGTACCCGGGCTTCAACAACGCACAAAGGACCTTCATCCTGAGAACCGACAATTATTCCACGGCGTTGGTTTAAAAGCCCCATAACCGCACCCTGGAACTCGGATGGTGTTTCCACGGCCACTTTCATGACCGGTTCGTGAATCACCGGTCCGGCCCTGAAATAACCTTCACGAAAGGCTCCTCGGGCCGCCGCCATGAACGCCATTTCAGATGAATCAACCGAGTGTGAAGCTCCGTCATTGATTACCACTTTAATGCCGGTTACGGGAAATTCCATTTTTGGTCCTTTTACAATGGATTGTCTGAAGCCCTTTTCGCATGAAGCGATGAACTGGGTTGGGATATTACCCCCTACGATTTTATTTTCAAAGACGAATTCGGTTCCGTTCACAGGTTCCATGTAACCTGCCACACGACCGTATTGCCCGGCTCCACCGGTTTGTTTTTTATGAGTATAGTTGAATTCGGCTTTGCGGGTTATGGTTTCCCTGTAAGCCACACGCGGTTGACCGGTGGTAACCTCGGCGGTATATTCACGGTGCATTCGCTCCACATAGACCTCAAGGTGAAGTTCTCCCATTCCTTCAATAACGGTCTCTTTGGTTTCATCGTCAACATAGGTTCTGAACGTGGGGTCCTCTTTGCTGAACCGGTTCAGGGCTTTGGACATATTTATCTGGGATGTATTGTCTTTGGGAACAATGGCAAGGGAAATAACAGGGTCGGGGACAAACATGGATGTCATTGTCAGGTTGATGCCGGGACCGACAAAAGTGTCTCCGGATGCGCAGTCAATTCCGAAAAGGGCTCCTATATATCCCGCCGGGATAGTTTCAATGTCTTCCATCTGGTCTGCGTGCATGCGGACGACCCTGCCTACCTTGATTTTTTTCCAGTTTCGGGCATTGACGATGGTATCACCTTTTGAAAGAGAACCCTGATATACTCTGATGTAAGTTAATTGACCATATCGTCCCTCTTCGAGTTTGAAGGCCAAGGCGACTAAGGGTTTGTCCAATTCACTTGTCAGGGTAACCGGCGTCTCGTCATTATCCATGTCAAGGGCCTCGTTTTCTACATCAGAAGGGCAGGGGAGCAATTTAGTGACAGCGTCAAGGAGCGGTTGAACACCTTTATTTTTATAGGCCGATCCCATGAAGACCGGCGTTAGTTGGCGTGTCAGGGTTCCCCGGCGCACAGCCGAGATGATAATTTGTTCGGTAACCTCTTGTTCTTCAAGAATAGCTTCAGTCAGTTCGTCCGAAAACATGGAAGCCGCATCCATAAGTTCTTCTCTTCTTTGAATGGCTTCGCCAAGAAGATCCTGTGGTATATCCTCCATCCGGACGTCTTCTCCGTTTGCACCGGAAAAATAGACGGCTTTCATTGATATAAGATCGACAACTCCCTCAAGATCAGCCTCCAACCCGATAGGAATTTGCATTACTACAGCATTGTGCCCCAGTTTTTCTTTGAGCTGATCAATGACCCGAAAGGGATTGGCTCCGCTCCGGTCACATTTGTTGACAAAGGCTATACAGGGCACTTTATACCTTTTCATCTGCTGGTCAACAGTGATGGATTGGGACTGAACACCGCCTACAGCGCACAAAACCAGTATGGCACCGTCCAGTACCCTCAAAGACCGCTCAACCTCTATTGTAAAATCGATATGTCCCGGGGTATCGATAATATTGATCTCGTGGCCAAGCCATTCACAGTAAGTTGCGGCTGAAGCAATAGTGATGCCGCGTTCTTTTTCAAGCTCCATGGAATCCATGGTTGCACCAACACCATCTTTCCCTTTTACATCGTGGATAGCATGTATTCTTTTTGTGAAATAAAGGATTCTTTCGGTGAGTGTGGTTTTTCCGGAATCAATGTGCGCGCTGATTCCTATATTTCTGACCTTGTTAATAGCGTTTTTCATCGTACGGGCACTTTTCTGTTTTTTGAATAAAAAAACCCCTCATTTGGAAAAGTCATGGCATATGGGGGATTTTGGATTGATGTTTTTTCAAATAAATACGGTGCAAAGTAATTGCATAAATGTGTTTGTCAAGGAATTCTTATTTAGAACTTTTTCTCAGTGAGCCCCTCTTTATCATCCTGCCGATGGCTCAACAGCTCTTTTACCCCTTCCTGTTGCGTTTTGTCAGGGGACGCTGCCGAAGTAGAACATAAGTTGCCCCTGCACCGCCGTCACAGGATTGTGCGCTTGAAAAAGCAATGACCCACTTGCGCCAGGGGCTGGTGGTAAGCCATTCAATAACCCTGGTTTTCAAGACCGGCTTGTCAGGCGAGGAAAGGCCGCGGCCGTGAACAATCAGAACAGCCTTTTTACCGGTTGTTATCGAATCTGTTAAAAATATTTCAAAAGTATTCCGGGCATCTTCCACTCCGAGTCCGTGGAGATCAATATGCGCCTGTATTGAAAAATCTCCCCGGTGCAGTCGTGTTG
>Ga0233415_10000528_pt1 | contig 17840 bp, 21 predicted proteins | sample Na_anoxic_12_MG_FD_188631 | JGI IMG/M metagenome (GOLD analysis project Ga0233415, IMG submission 188631) | Seawater microbial communities from Saanich Inlet, British Columbia, Canada - Na_anoxic_12_MG | ecosystem: Environmental > Aquatic > Marine > Inlet | place: Canada: British Columbia... | reverse complement strand
CCGGTAGCTTGATCTAGGACGATCGGCGTAGATGGCGTTATCTGCGTGTTTGCGTCTGCGCCGAATACTCCCCCTCCAGCAGTGCTAAGTGGATCGTAAGATATGAGTCCCATGCTATGCGGTTGTTGCGATTAAGAATTCAGTCCCAGATGCGTCCCATGAGATCGAGCCTACACGGTTATAGGTGTTAGTCACAGGATCAAGATAGGCCTTGAAGGACACTGTGGCCCCAACTGGTAGCCGGGCACCGTTAACGGTCCCGTCAGCGGTTCCGATATTTGAGATGCTGATAGACTCTCTCGACGCATTGATCGTCGCCACAACAGTGGAAACAATCACTCCGGGAGTGAAGTCTTGGACTGCCGCTGGCGCTGGCGTTGCACCTTGTGCCTCGCAGTTCGTGAGGAGCATCTGCAGCTTCGTGCGGTCGTCCGCATTGGAGCATGCTAGAGCCTCACAGATTTGATCCGAAGTGAGGGAACAAACGTCTAGCGTTCCGTCGAAGATTTGTCTTAATATTGCTGAGCAGGCCATTATGCGTTTCGGTTAAATACTAGCATGGTTCGACCATGCCCAGTTGAAAGATCCTGGCACTCATGTGTCAGGTCAGGGTTTAGGGTGAAGAATGGGCGTAGGACGTCGATCCAGTATTGCTGAGGCTTGCAGTTGACGTGGTGCCAACCGGGCTGTCCTGGAAGGGCGTGTGTCATTGCCAGAGTCTTACAGTGAAAGAAGGTGTCTAGGAGCCGAGGAGCGTAGCGATCCTCGATGTGCTCGACGACCTCAACACACCAGCCAAGGTCGAACTGCCCACACGAGTAGAGGTTACCCCACGTGTAGTCGTGGATGTCGCACGGGATGCCGCGGGCTCTTGTTGCGATGGCCCCTCGTTCGAAGCCCTCAACGCCTTGAATCACGTCAACCTTGCCCTGCCACCAAACCGTAGACGATCCGTCACCACAGCCGATATCGAGGACCGACTGAGGCTGCAGCTTCGTTAGGAGGTGGATCTTGATGTCCTCCTCCTTGGTGTATTCGTCACCATCGGGGATGTAGCCGCCAAGATGTGGACGCCCTGGATCGGTTGCGAAGACTGAATTATCCATGAACTTTCCCTTCTACCCAACTGCCGACCCAGTGGTGCGCAGCATAGCCGCCAAGATGAGCGTAGTTAGGTGGTGGGTTCTTCCCGTAAGGAACTCCCATGCGCTCGCCGACAGTCGCCGAGTATGGGAAGAAGTAGCTGGGAGGTAAGATCGTGATCGGATCGCCAACGTGGTCCTTGTGACCGTGCCATGCATGATCCCCAAGAGTGCCAAACTTCTCACCACTGCAAAGATCAAGATCCTTGCGCTTCCACAAGAGCTGAAGAGCCTTCTGAGCGAAGTTGTGACCCGGCTCGGCACCAAAGACGCAGGCAACCAACCCGTTAGTCTGAGGGTTGCACCGATCAAGGTATTGAGAGATGAACGCCTTGCATTGCAGGAGGTTCGTGACTGGCTTGTACCACTCAACGTCCGTGTCTGTGTAGACGCCCCCGTAGCGGTTGACGGCATACCATCGGACGATGTCACTCTTCTCGGATTGATTCGCCGCACTCGCCCACATCTCTTCAGGGATCTCCAGAAGCTCGGTAGCGCTCTCCTGCGTCCACAAGAAGACCTGTGCGTCAGGGTTGAGATCGATCAAGCCTAGGTGCCAGGATGCGTAGGGCTCCGGCATATCGCAGCCGTCCCAGTATGCGTGAATGATGTTAGGAATCATTGTGCTACCTCCAATCGTTCAGCTAAAATAACCTTACCAGACTCAGAAGGGTAGTGGTCGAACCAACGTTCGTCCTCCCGGCGATGTTCCAAAGGAGTGACGTTCATCCAGTTCCACTCAGAACCAAGCCAGCTGATGTCACCCAGCATCCTGTAGTGCTTCATGCAGTAGTTCCATGTGTGCTGCTCGTAGGTCCCATGGTTGATCTGCTCAGTGCGAGTCAATCGCTCTAGCAGATCTCTAGCGAACCAGCGTTCCATCAGCATCACACCTGTATTGAAATAGGGTTGGCAACACGTGTCAAATCCGTGATTCTGGCTGCACCAGCGTTCGAACTCCCGGGCCCACCGATACTCGATCAATGGATCTCTTCGAAGATAGTTACCGTGTGGGTGGGTCTCGAAGATGCTGGGGGCGTTATCAGCCACGATGATGTCACAGTCTAGGAACAGCAGCCGCTGATGCTTAGAATCGAGGAAATCACTCAAACAATCCTGCTTGCCCCAAGCGGGATGAGGGTAGTCGGGTTTGTGTTGGGGGGAGACGTGCTTGTGCGTGGCGCCAATGCGGTCTGCATAACGCTTCACGGACGACAGGCTGCGGTCCACGTAATCCGTGGTCGGTCCTGCCCAATACGTCATGATGATCTCCCCCGCCATTAGTTGATATAATACCCGGCTGGGCTCTCGATCCGGACGGTGTTGTTCTCGATGGTTACGTCTAAGGTCTCAGACCAGAAATGGAGAACACCTTCCGGAGCTAGAATTCCGGAGCCTCCAGTGATGTCTGTCTCGCCCGTTCCTGCTGTGATCGTGATGTCACCACAGACCAAGAACTCGCGAGCCTCTGTGCTACACACGACATGTAGAACATCACACTGAGGGATCATAGCAACGCCACTGGGTAGCGTAGATGTAGGCTCGAACTCGTAGTCGTAGCAGTCAGGACAGCTCAGTGTCGCGGCTACCACAGTGACGTGGACGTAGCCAGGGTATGAGCTGTCTGAGTAGATGCCTGGGCGTGTCACCAGGATAAGCTCTTCCCCAACCCCTACTAGCGACAGAGCGCTATCGCAGGATGAGATGTAAGGCCAGCATGTTAGTTCAGTATTCATGAGCAACCGAAGCAGAGCACTTGCTCCTGGGTTAGTACTGGGGTTCCGCTAGCGAAACCTAGAGTATAGTTGAAAACGTTGGGGTTACTAGGCTGCCGCTCAACGCTGACTACCTTTGCCGTTATCTGACCCGAAGCCTCGACCGTCGTGGGGACGTAGATATACATTAGCGATCCGACCACTGCGTAGCTCTCAGCGAGATTCACGCACCGGCAGTCGCAGTTATTCAGCTGCCCTTGGGTGATGAACAGCTGCGTGTGGGAGACCGTGATATCTGCTATTGTGGAGGTCATTAGATGAGAGTTGTTAGTCCAGTGCAGCAGAGATCTTCTGAGGAAACCAGAATACCAGCATCATCGAAGTCCTGCCGAAGAGTATCTACCTCACGCCGAAGCTCATTACAACAGCTCTGCGTGCAGCCGATTGAGCAGACGTGGCAAGTTGCCAGTGCCGTCAACCCTTCTGGAAGCAAGCTGTCTGCGAAAGTAAAGGTGTAGGTCCTATCGTAATTAGATCCCCCTGGCCCTTCGGATACGAATGTCGCCGTGATCGGATCTGTATAGGTGCCAGAGAAAAGTCGGGTGTTCAGATTGAGGATGTAAGTCTCCCCAACATAGGGTTCGCTGCCTACGCCACAGGGCGGGGCTCCATTCCACTGGATGATTGCGTTAGCCATTATGGTTTTGTGATTAAGACCTGATGCGGTGAGGTGTCATCAACACTGCTGACGATCTTAGCCGTCAGATCGTTGCCTCGTGTCTCCAAACTACACCAGTATCGAGTCTCCCCGGTAGGATTGCCAGCCCCGTCGACATCGTAGGTGTAGTTTAGAACGACGCTGCCAATATCAACGAACGGCCCAGCCGGATCGATGACCAGTGGAGGGCGAACGGCACTAGAGGCGTTGATCAGTGGGATGGTTCCGCCACTAGGACCGGTGTAGTCCATTTGAGTAGTCGCATGGTTGTGACCGTTCAGGACGAGGTCAATCCCGTGCTCCTCAAAGAACCAGTTCATCCTGGGATCATCTCGGTCCATGGCACTGGTCCCTGTGGACCTCGATGCTACAGCGTAGCCATGGTGGAAGAAGACGACTTTGAACTTCGCAGTTGACGCTGCAGCGGCAGCTACGAACCATTGATGCTGAACCGATCCGACTTCGTTGCCATCTGGTTCGTATTCATTCGAAGCTGAGTCTTTACCAGTGGTGATACAGAAGAATTCAATATTCCCTTCAACCCAACTGTAGTAGCGACGATTCCCTGGCAGGTAGTAGAACTTGTCAAATTGAGGAACGTGTGGGTCTGCTAGATTATTGTCGAGATCGTGGTTTCCGTAGCATGCAATGAGCTTCTCCCTATCGAACCACCTCTGGTAGACATCGATCCCGTTGTCTAACGTTGCTGCCTCACCAAGCGGGTAGTTGTTGTCGCCCCCAATGAGCACCAGCTCAGGCTTGAACCGCTCCATCGAGTTCGACATATACATGGCTGCTCCGTTGTCGTCCCCTGTGTCTGCTGCGAATGCCGCTCTGAAGACACGGACCACATCCCAAGTGAACGACACACTAACAGGAGCCTTCACTGACAGGTAGCTGATCGTTACAGGGTAACTAATGGCTGGGGCTGCGGGGGTTGGGTTGGCACTGATATCGATCTGACCAGTGATTCGCCCGCTCCCTTCATCCATATTGATTCCTGGAGGGAAAGACCCGGATGTAACAACGTAGCGGCCATAATTACCGGCTACGGAGAAATAAACAGAGATATCCATATCCCCACTCTCCCCTGTCCCATCCGATCGGTTAGGTGGCGTACCAGTGACGACTGGTTGAGGGAGGTCCGCTGGTAGGGGTAGTAGATCTATCATGGTGTCAGGAAGTTGTCCATGTCGAAGCCTCGACTCGTGATGTTGCGATAAATAGTGGCGTTCCCAATGAAGTCGTCCGCTGCGTTGAACGTTCTTCGATGATCATTGAGGACTACAAATGGGGTGCTAACAAATCCGGCATATCCTCTGAGATCCACGATGTTGTCGCACATGACGAGGTTCTCGATCACCTCTAAGTTGGTCGAGGAACCAGACTCGGCAGACATCCAGAGGAAGTGATCCCGCCCTGCATCATACATGAGACCCTCCTCGTATCCTACGTTGTTGTCTTTGATGACGACCGACTTTGCTGCGAAAGAATCCCCTCCTGTCAGCACCACTACAAAAGAGGCGTTTCGATAGTCGCCAGCTGGCAGCCTCTGAATCGAGGTGTTCCCTTTGACCATCAGTTGGCCTAGTGCTTTGGCCGGGGATGACTGCCGAAGGATGATCGCGAAGCGCGAGTCTTGGAAAACGTTGTCTTGGACGAGCAAACGTCCGTAGTCCACCCTAACAGACTGAGTAGGTGGTGACTGCACCTCGAAGTAGACACAGTCGTCGACGCCCTCAAAGTAGCAGTTCTGGACAACAGGTGCCGTGACACCATGACAGACAGAGAAACCAGTCTCAGATGCCTTCATGTCCTGAAACTGGCAGTTGGTCACGATGTCAGATCCGGCAGTAAACAGTGGATTCCCTTCGCCATCCCCATTGTGACCGACGATGAGGGCTGTGAGAGGACCGACGTTCCCCGTCTTGTGGGGGCTGTGGAATCGGCAGTGCGACACCGTATTCATCCCCAACTCCTCTCTGGAGTTCCAGTTCCGAGTCCGACCAACGGCCATCGGGAAACACTCAGCACCGTTTGACGTTCCGAAGCCAATACACTCAACACGTTCGCACGTGATGCGATTCCCCCAAACCTGAACACATACAACAGGGCCGTTGCCTGAAGTGAACTTGGGATTCCCAGGGGCGTTGGCATCTAGAGTGATGTCCCGGATCGTTACGTTAGACGTAAGTCCGTCGAAGTTGTTACCGAGGACAGCCCCATCAACGGTGCTACCTCCTGACGAAGCACCAACGAGCTGCAACGTCGTCACCCCCATACCAGACCCGATATGCGCAACATTGTTCAATAATTGCTGATCCTCGTCTTTTTTCCATCCGAAAGTCTCAAAGACGCCGGGTAGGTATCGCCATGTTACGTCTGTTGGATACTGACGCTGGAGCGCTTGTAGTAGCTCTGGTGTTGATGCATCCATCGGATGCTCAGAGGACCCTACCTGGACAACATCGTCAGCAACAGCGTTCGGTGTTAGGTAGATCTCTCTGTTAGGCTCTACTGGGGATCTGAAGGGGTCAACCGCTGTACCAACCCCTATGATCGTTACCCCGTCAGCAACGGAGCCTTCGCCTGCCGATCCGGTAGCAACCAGAGGATCGCCTGTCACGCCAGTTCCCGTGATTGTGAGTCCGTCAGCGACTGCGCCTTGAGCGACAACACTGAGCGGGCTGGAGGTTGAGCCGTCACCTGTGAGAGTGGCGTCGGTGTTGATTGCAACAGCACCAAGCTCGATGGCGTCGATCTGCGCCTGCAAGGAGGCACAACAGCCATCCTCGCACTGCACGTCCGAGACGTGACAGCTTTTGATTTCTACGAAACCAGTAGGGAGCCGCGAATCCGCGAACTCGAAATTGTATGTCCGCTCGTAGCCCCGTCCTCCGGAGCCTTCTGAGACGAACGTTGCCGGGATTGGGATGGCAACACTAGAAGAGAAATACTTCTGATTGAGGATAAGTGAATATAACTCTCCTGCGTAAGGCTTGTCCCCAGCACCGCACGGGGGATTTCCGTTCCACTGAACTGAGACTCTGGCCATTTTAAGATTAGGTTAGAGAGTGGGGTTAAAGGGAGCTGGGAAGCGAACTTCCCAGCCCCCGAAGGACCCCAATCCCTTAAGCTGGTGTTGGTTCGATGGTCACCGTCACGGTGGCCGTTTCGTCAGTAGCACCTGTGGCTCCTGAAGGAACAACAGTGAACTGGACAGCCGCTGCGATATCAACGTCAAGAAGTGGGATATCCACACACTTGTCGCCAATCTCGCCATCCGCCCATGTGAGCGTAGTAGCGGTAGCCGTGAAGTTAGTGCCTGCCGTAGCAGTGCCATCCGTGGCTGTGAGAGTGATCTCAGCCACACCATCGTCGCCGTCAGAGCGTCGGACGCATACGCGAGCGATGGTATCATTACCCTCGACACGTGTGAGAGCTTGTCCGAATGGCAATGTCAGGATGCCGTTACCCGCTGCGAGCAGCACGCCACCACCAGAGGTGTCAGCAGAACCTTCACACTCAGCACAATCAGCGTTACCATGTAGGTCACACTTAGGTGAGTCGATTCTAACTTCTTTGGTAGGCTCCATAGGCTCGTCGTCAGGGCAGCAGTTGTTGACCAACGTGATGCAACGGTGGACTGGCTGGGCCAGGATAGCACCGTGATCGATCCGGTCAGGTCGGTTGAATAATCCGAAGACCACTCGCTGTCCCATCTGCTGGAACTGGTTGCGGTCGTTTGGACAACCCCCTGGAGTCTCCACAGCGTGTGGGGCAACCCAGTAGGTTTTGAACGCGGTTGGATCCGCGTAGACATTGTCCTTGATCTTCTCTTCGCCGGACGTCGGAATGTTCATCGGAGCGATGAACGGGACGTAGGAGATTGAGTCCTCAAGATACCAGTGCAGCACCTCGTACTTCGGAAGCGTGCGACCGTTGCAGTTGATCAGACAGCCTTCAGCCAACCCGTAGTTGGGGCGAGCGACGGTGCCATACTCAGTGCCTGCTTGGTGCACGTGCTGACGAGGACGGATGAATGAGCAGTGAGTGCCGTGATCCACCACGCCGACGTAGTCAGCCATGTCCTTGGAGATGTAGCGGATGCCATCATACTCTTGAACCATCTCGGCGCGGAAGGGCTCCTCGATGACGCGAGCACAGCCACGATCGATACCTTTCTGACGCTGATCGTCTTCGAGAGCTTTCTGGATCTGGTGATGTGATGCTTCGACAGTGAACGTCTTGCCACGGTTGTCAGGATCCATGAGGACAATCTCTTGAATCCGTTTGATGAACTCGTGGTTGAGATAGCCTTGTGGGAGATACGGGAACTGACCGTTTGAGAGACCACGGTCACGACCAAACTCCATCGTTTGAGCGATCGACGTGTTGCCAGGGCCACGACGCATAACGAGTTCCCACATGAGGAAGTCGAGATCGTTCATGACCATCTTGGGTCCGTCGTTGCGGATCGCCATCAAGGTGCCTTTGGTCTCCTTGGGGCTCGTGCTGCCAGCGTCCACACAAATGGTGGGGAACCGGCGCTCGTAGCTGTAGAAGGAAGGCTTGTAGGAATCCACACCGAAGGCGAATTCTCCACAGTATTGACTGGAACAAAGCGGATCGTCAGCGTTTCCGCCTTTGGTGTCGATGTCGACTTGGTCGCCGAAGCAATCCAATCCGGTTTGAGTCTCGTCGCTCAGTGTTTCTTCACCACAGCCGAGATCTTGGATCCGGCCAGGATCGACAGAGGACATTGAGAAGACCTCCTCGACTGGGCAGCCGCTACCCTGTTGGCCCATCAGCTTCTTGCTGAGTCGGGCGATCGTGCCTGTCTTCGTCGACAGGAACATGGTGCGAGTTTCAACGCGTAGATAGCGTTCTAGAGAGTTCCGGGTTTCCGAGAAACCGGGAAGGAAGGTCGAACAAGTAGCCATAATAAACAGTAGATAAGGTTTAAAAAAAGAGACACGTAGTGTTCCAGAACAATTTTCTGGGACGTCTCAGTTTGGAAACCTAATCTGCTCCAACAATTAGGCGAGCAGCCTCAACAAGTCCCTGCTTTGGATTTACGCAGCGCTACGAGATCAGCTTTTGGTGACCAGGGTCCTTCTTCCGACCCCTCTACGGGCACACCCAGATTACTACCTGGGGGCTCTGGTGTCAACCCTTTGGTTTACCGTGGTCCTCGTGGAACCCGTAGACGCGCTCCGCGGCCTCTCTCTCCGGGGCGAGGTTGGCTCAGCTTGGTCACTGGGAGGAGTGACTAAGCTGGTGGGTTGGTCGAGAGCTTGGTCACTTTCGGGAGTGACCAAGCTGGCTGCTGGGACCTCAGCTTGGTCGAATTCCTGAAAGGTCGGATGGCCATAGCAAACTCCTTGTTCGTGATCGCAGCGATGGCTTCATTCTTGGTGTTGAAACTCCCAAGATAGACAACCGGAGGTTCGCGATCCGGTTGTCCACGATGTCGTGGTTGATGTGGTCTATCTCAAGACGTGCCATCACCTCATGGACACCGCATCACCAACGACCAGAACCTCTGTTGGGCTCACAGTGTTGAAATCGTTCAAACGCTGCTCCAGGGTGGCCAACTGATCTGTCTGCTCGTTGAGTTTCACGCAGATACACTCCACATGCTCCATGGTCCCGGCGATCCCTACACCCTGCCTCGAGTAGAGGTCATACTCCCTCAGCTGTCGCTGTAGTCCAGTGATGTCATCGTGCAGACCTGCCGTTGAAGAAGCCATGCCCTCAAATTACCGGTAAAACACCTATTTCGCAAGGGGGCTTATGGTGCTACCATCCGCGCCCTTGTGAGAAGAATCCTTGATCTTTGACAAGTGCTTGAGCGCTCCACCCGGCTTTCTGTCTCCAGCTAAGTGCCGGACAGTGGCACGCATTGCCTCATCCCTAGTGCCTCCAGCTCGCTCGCAGGAATACACAGTGTCCCGAAATATTGTGGGGCTAATATTTAGCGCCTTGCCCCATTCGGCTAGGGTTGCCGTTTTGCCTCCAAGGCTAAAAGCCTTCTTCTTTTTGCGATTGTGGTAATTCAGAATTTGGCGAGTCGTCAGTCCACATGTGCGGTGAATCGGAATGCCGTAGCGCCTGCAAAGCTCCACGTTCGTCATTTCTCCGCCATCTGGCATTTTGTGAATTCTTGGTTTTTTCATAAATTGATCCCTGGACCCCACTACCTGCTGAGGCTGCCCACACGGGAGCCCCGCTTAGGGGCTACCCGTTGCAGGGCGGCAACCGCATCGATGCCTCCGCGATGTGACGACTCGGATTTATCCGCTTCGGGGGCTAGTTTTCGATCGACGATGCTGTAGATGAGACCACACATGGCATCGCCTTCGTCCGGGGATTGGTTCCGGCTGTGGTCCTTGAAATCATCTTTGCTCTCCAGGGCGAGCTTCTTGACAGACTGCCCCGACTTCGGCTCCACCTTCAGCCTCTGCTTCATCTGATCGAGTGCCCGTTGCGATCCGTGTGCATTCCTGATGTATCCGCCTTTGATCATGGCCACGGTCACGAACCACATGCAGGACCCCATGTTCACGTAGAGTTCATCCATCCGCATCCGTGCACGACGACGCTGCTTGCTTCGAGCATCGACCGCCCACTTGTATTCCGCAGGGAATGAGAGCTTGTTAGACGGAGTCGCTCCGTAGTAGATGCTAGTGCAACCCTCACCGAGGAAGAAGACCATCGAGTATGTCAGCGCACCTCGCATCGAGTCATCGTAGGCGAAGTTGCCGAATGGGATGTTGTTATCTAACAGATACTTACCAGCAGCCAAGGCACACTGATCGTAAGGTGTTATCAGCACCCCAGCCTCGTGCGTAGGTGCCAGGGGCTTACCAGCTCGAAGCTGCAGGGCGAACTGGATTGTTTCCTCATCCCAGACCTTCGTCTCATTGATAGGAAGCTTCATCTGGTCATCCAGCCGGATCTTCTTGTCGCCGGAGTGGTGGACGTTCCCCAGCGAAGCAGACGCGATGATGGCTGAGTCGCCGTGTAGGGTGAAAGAGGGGTCCATGAACGCAAATCGCTCTGTTTGGACCAGATTCACGTCCTCATACACCCCGCCACCCTGGATATCAGCTTCAGAGATGATCAGCCGGTTGATCGACGTGATCGACGGGAAAGCGTCGCCCTGGGACAGGTAGAACGGGGAATCGACACCGTAGCGAAGCAGGTCGTCGTGCTCCTCCTTACGAAGGAGATAGCGGTAGTAGTCCTTCCCTAGAATAAGGTTTGGCCCGCATTTCGCACGCAGCCGCACTGCGTAGCCACCGTTGACAGCGTTCCAGGTGTAGCTGGTCTCCCGATTCAATCCGGCCCATTCTGTCTCCTCCGGCTCGAAGAATTTACCGTCCAGACCTTCGATGCGACGGAAGTTAGTGCCCGTTCTTACACGCAGCCCCCGCTGGGATTTGAGGTTTGAGATGATCTCTAAAATTGAGTGGTTGGTGAACTCGCCAACCTCGTCCAGGTAGATACCCAGGTGACCCACATCGGGGTCCACTAACTTCTTTCCACGCAAGACGCCGACGGCGTGAAATGAAACAAGCGTAATGGTTCCTGGTCCGGTCCATCGATCCTGCCTCAATGAGATCACGCCAACTCTTCGAAAGACGGGAAAACCCAGTGCCTGGAGGTCGTCGGCGCAGTTGTTGAACTGGTTCCAAAGGAGATAGTCTGAGGAAGATCGATAGGGTGAGGCAACGAAACATTCTGAGTTGTGTGGGTGTATGAGGATCTCGTTGAAGGCGTCCAGGACCATGAAGTTGGTCTTTCCAGATGAGGCGTGCCCTACCATATGCATCATCTTGCGACCAGTGCCCTCACACTTTAACGCCTCACGTCTCAAGCGGACGATGTTAGGGTCATGGGTGATCCACGGCATCGCCAGACGTAGGAACGTCATGTAGTGGAACAGAGGCTCCTCGATATAAGCCTCCTCTCGCAAGATCTCCCGCTCGATCGCGAGATGGGTCATCTCCTCGTAAGCGGGTGAGCTGTCCCGGATGTCCTTTACATACTCAGGCTCTGGGATGACCGGCATGTCCTCCTGCGTCCTGCTCTCACAACCGCAGGGGCAGACCGGAAGCAGGTCGGCGTAGTGTTCAGGAATCGCCGCTCGGACGTCCATACTACCCTAGCAAGCTTAGAGACTTGTCCAGCTCGGCGCGGGCGTGTTCCCGTTCCGCATCTGGTGTCATCTTACCTCGTGGCTTCGCTTTGCCCGGTCTCTTCGGAGATGGCGTCGGCTTCACTTTCTTCTTCAAGCCTCTGAGTTCTGACAGCTCTTTCATGAGCATAGGAACCACACGGCGAGCCCACAGGCCATCCTGGGCAAGAGTTGGGAGGGTCTTCTCACGGTGCTCCGCATATTTTGCGGATTGGTCCGCATGGAGTTTCTGGGCTTCGATCCGTTCGACGTCTGACCAAGTGGGATCCACCTTCAGAGGTGGCGGCCCCTGCAGGGTCTTGTTGAGCAGATCGACATCGCTCTTGAATATCTTGTGGGCACGCTCGCCCTCTTTGCCGTCGTTCAACAGCCGGTGCACGAACGCCTGCATCGAGAAAGGGTTCTCCGCTACCTGCTCAGGGGTGACAGCGTAGTTGGCGACCACGGTGTCATAGAGCCCTTTGGCTCGCTTCTCGTAGCTCTCACGAGCCCAGGTCGACGCTTTCTCTTGTGAGGAACTCTTGAAATCCTGCGTGATCTTCATGGCCTTCACCTCAAACTCAGAAGCCTCGTCGACCAGACGCATGACTTCAGGGGCGGGGGCTCCGTAGCGGCTCGACACCATCTTCTCGAGCTTCTCCCGGGCCGCATCATACTCTGAGGCTGGGAGGGTCTCAATCCGGGCCCCTTCGGCTCTGAGCGACGTCTCGTCGGACGCCAGCTTGTTGCGGGCGTCGCCTGACTTGATCCGGCGCATTGCCCGCTCTCTCCAGGATTGGTAGTCCTGCAGGACCTCCTTGTAGGGCTCGTAGTCGTTGAGTTCGGTCTGTGGGGGTGCTGTCTGCTTGTCGAGGTATTCCTGCCGGAGCCGGTTCGTCTCCTCCTCTGCTTTGGTCGCTGTCGCCTTGGCCACCGTGATCTCCTGCTCCAGAGATGTCTTCTCAGCCTTGGCGCGTAGGAACTGCTTCCGAAGGTCCGACGTTTTTAATCCGTCGATTTCTGCCAGGGTCGCTTCAAGGTCGAAGGGCGATCCCCTTTCCTCAGTGCCTCCTTCTTCGTCGTCTTCGTCTTCGGTTTCTTCTTCAGCCTCTTCGGCAACTTCGTCCTCGTCGGTTTCATCTACGTCGTCGGGGTGTGGGATTTGTGAGAGATCAGGGAACTCCACATGGTCGTTGTAGGACTCGTCGATCTCATCTCCTGCAGGAACCTCTTCAGGTGTCGCCTCTTCGGGCGCCTCCTGGGTCTCTGCCTCTTTCGGATCGATGCCAAGACGCTCAGCGTCGACCTCCTTTGATCGTTTCTCAGCGTGTTGAATGGACGCATCTAACGATGCGGCGAAGTCGGTAAAGTCGTCAGCCATGGTTTATCTACTTGTTAAGGGCGGCATCTTCGCCGCTGGGGTGGGTCCTGGTCGGTCGTAGGCGGCAGCGAATGCCTCCGATATCATCGCGATAACGGCTACGGTTCGTCCTTTCTCTTCGTTGTCTATCGATGGGTCTCCAGCAATTGAGAGTGTTGATTGGGTCAAGCCTTCTCGCATCTTCCGCAGAACATGCCCCACCGCACGTGGTTCCACCGTCTCGTCACCGAGGACATCTCTAAGAGACTCAGTAAGACGGACACCGTGGCGGCTGAGGTTAGGGCTGGTTTCCGGCATTCTGCTTATCGAATCGATCCTGCGCTTTTTCACTAGCTTGCTGCGCAGCTCTCTGCTTTTCAAGATCTAATCGCTCTTCTTCGTTCAGCAAACGCCGACCTTGAATAACTTCGTTGAAGCCTTGCTGACGTGTCTTGCCTTCGATCTGAGCGGTGTCCTTCGATATCTTGTGCTGAGTCGACAGCGTCTCTCGCTGCTCCTTGGCGACGGCCAGCTGCATCTTCTGCCTCTCGATCTGCATCTGCGGATCCTGCTGAGCCTCCTGCGCTTGACGGAAGTTGTTGATAGGACCTGCAGCCTCGGTCGTGATTCTTTGAATTTCATTCATGAACGACTTGGCGAGGTCACGCTGACCACGCTGCTCAAGAACCTGCACTAACAACATCGCATGCTGGGCCATTGCGGTGAGTCCTGCGATCGTCTTCTCGGAATCGAACTGACCAGCCTGCACAGCTTGGTCGACGAGATTCTGACCGATTTGCAGGAAGATTGGGATCTGAGTCTCCGGCACGTCCTCCTTGGTGACCGGGAACGGTCGACCGATCTGCAGCATGTCTGAGGCTTTGCTCATGGCTAGAGCCTGCTGATTTGGTGAGGGGCTGTCTTCTTCGCGATAAAGGTCCTCTGCTTTCTGCCAATCGCCGGTTGTGGCGGCAAACCACTCTGACAAGACCATATTCCGCTTCTCAGCCGGAATCAATCCGATGTTGGCGATCAGCTCTTGTGAGATCTGCCTGCGGACCTGCGGGTCACCGTCACCGACCAAACGGCTGTAATCGATGTCTACGTTGTCTGGATGTATCCAGGCCATCTTCACACCGGCTTCTTTCAGGTCCTCCTTCAAACGGTCCATTCCGGCACCTTCTCGACCCGTAAACATCGGGGATCGCAAATCTTCGAGCAAACGGAACCCCACCTCGGTGCAAAGGGCCCGAATTCGCCGATTCATCAGTTCTCCGCGGTTTGAGGCGGCTTTGATGTCATTCTGCTGTCGGCCGAGTGCTTGGACCCGTAATTCGCCGGAATTGCCTTCAGACTGCCCCAAAGTCGATGAGGCGTTCGCATTCGACTGATTCTGGAGAAATCCGAGCATATTCAGCGCTTCCCCGACATTCACGCCCTGTTTTGACTTATCTACGAAGTTTGCGCCTGCAGGGATGATAGAATTCGCTCTGTAGCCATCTTTGATGAACTTTTCTAACATCTTCACGTCAGCGTGGTCCTCGACCTCGAGGAGTGGCGTATTCTGGTCGATCGCGTTATTCACGATGCTGGAAAGCAGCAAATTCGTCCAACGGTCGCTCTGATAGTTGATATGGCCCAACCCTTTGATCGTGCCCCAGCTCGGAGAGTCCACACCGATGTTGGAGTCTAAAACGAACGGAATTAGGGCGTTCTCGACGGATGGGTAGGCTGCTTTCTGCGTGTAGAGCAACGGATCGCTATCGTAGAAGTCATCCTCGGCTTTCTGACGACTTTGGACCCTAGCGACGATGTAAAGGTCGACCGGGGTCGAATCCGGTTGGCTGAAGTCCTTCTGGTAGAAGTAATAGACCAGGAATCGCGAATTGTAGAACTCCCAGAGGTTGTGGCCGACGTCACCGTGGTTCAGCCACTCCGAAGAGTCGTGGGCATAGATCAGATCCATTGCCGAGTCGAAAGTGGACACGTAGGCCGCCTCTGAGGGGTTCTTGTTGTCGGCGATGTCGTATCGGCGCTCCCAGAGGTCCCGGATGTAGTCTTCAGCCCCCGATTCCCAGTAGACTTGGTCGTTTGCGATCGAGGATAGGGCGTCGCCGATCTGCAGGTCTGCTTTGATGGCCCAACGGTTGAAATTGTCGTCTGACGGGTTCTGAGGGGCGTCTCTTTCGGTCAGAATCTTCCCCGAGTAGGGTCTCCACCCCTCTCCGCGTGGTGGAAGGAACATGAGGGCGTCGCCATGGGCAACTTGGCGGTCTACGGTCCTCTCGATCTCGTCCATGACCATCGGATCGTGTTTCCGGACGTGCTCGTCGATGATCCGGGTCAATTCGCGGCTCTGGAACTCCTTCTCGGTCGGTGTGCCGTCGAAATCGCGCAGTTTGAAGGATATCAGTTCCTTAGGCTTCAGAAATGCCGCCAGAGTCTCCTCTCGTGCCGCTACAAGGGCTTTCCGCCCGATCATTAGGTTCGCATGGTCGACCAATCCGAGCGTGTCCTGATCCTCGGCGTCCTCCATGACGGCGCCGGAGTAGTATTGGCTGACGATGGTGCAATCTGCGTCCCAATCGAGGTTTTCTTCCTCCCAACGGTTGGCGATGTCCAGAATCCGACGACCCTGGCTCTTCAGATTACGATCATTCTTGACAGCCATGCCCTCAAACTACCTGAAGAATAGGGAAATGTCTATCAACCAGTCCCATCGACGTTTGCCAGGAGCATACCCGTGTAGCCGGACGCCAATCCGAAGGGCACAGCGAATAGGATATCGAGGGTGAGCCCATTCAAGAGCAGGCTATAGATGAGGAACAGCCAGAAGCCGCACTGGCAGGTCACGCAGAACGTACAGAGGAACATCGCCTGGAAGAATTTGAAATGCGTGAGCAGCTCAGTGATAAACCACACCTTCCCGGCCTGGATGGCGAATCCAAGCCCGCAGGCAGCGAGCAGCAGAAGGAATAGGCTCATTTCTTGTAGCAGGGGGATCCGACACGGCTGCAATACTCGTCTGAGAGTAGTTGGTAGATCGTGCCCATGTTTACAAACGTGTTGGCAGCGAGGTGCTGGCCTGCGAGCCTATCCGCTGCCTCCTCAGGGGTGTTCGCACTGAAACCGAAGGCACCCCAGCCACCGGGGGGCTTGACGACTGGAGGGAATGGGAGCCAGCTACTGGCCTGCCGGATAGTGAGACCAGAGGTAGCGGTTCCCGGTGGTGCCGAGGTGACCGCCCTTTGACGCCTAGATGAACATGATCTGCAGCCCATAATGTTTACTTTGCTCTGCTTTTAGCACTTGTCGTGGCTTTTTTCAACCCCTGCTCGTAGAACCGAACCGATGCTATGGCCCACGGGCGATTCCCTCGCTCTAGATCCGAGATGTATGCCGGTGACAAACTCATCTCCTCGGCCTGCCTCCGAAGGGAGACGCCTGCATCCTGTCGTTTCTTTCGAGCCCACTCGCCAATCGACTGCATGACGACCGATCGCCGGGCCTGCAGTGCAGCCTGGGCGATGTTTAAGTCCTCGATCAATTCCTCTGCGTTGAAACTCATTTCTTCTTGTCCTTTCCTTTAGCGTGTTTGCGAGCCACACGCATGAGCGGCGACTCTTTGTCTTTCTTGATGCCTCGCTCTGCGTCCACTGCGTCTTGTTGCGCGATGTGCTCGGCCAGCTCGGCGGGGTTGGTACTCGTAATAAATCCGGTCATTGCCTGCTTCTTCTCAAGAGCCCGTTCCTCTAGCAGAGCCCTACGGTTCTCCTCCAGCTTGGCTTCGACTTTGATGAGCGCCTTGCCCAGAGCGGCAGCCTGCTCCTCGGCACCCTCGGCGCCGGAGATCTTGCGAAACTGCTCCAGGGCAGACGCCCGAATGTGGCAGACACTCAGATACTCGCGACTGACTGGATCGAGCGCCTTGAGCGCCTCCGTGCATTCGCGCATCTCCTCGGCCAAGGCGTTCTGCACATCCTTGAGGACGTCCTGCGTCTCTTGAGGGAGGTTCTCATAGGCCGCTTCTGGGCGAGGCATGCGGAGCACCGCTTCTAGTTCTTCTGACATAATTTCTTTCGGATTTGAAGGCGATAGTCTTTGGGTATTTTGTTAGCCTTGCGAGCCTTGTATATGGTTTCGGTCCCGACGTAGCCCAGCCGCTTGGCGATCTCCACGTCTTTCAATCCGCGGGAAACCAACACCCTAATCAGGATGGGGGCGACATCTCCCAACGGATCGACGATGTCGAATTGTTTGCAGGTCCGGAACCACTGCTGCTCGTCCCACATGAACCACGACGATTTCACCCGCTGCAGATAAGCGGCGGCGACAAGGTTGGGGCACACCCACGGTCTGTAGGACGTTCGTGTCATTCCTCTTCTAACGGTGAACTAGCGGATAGGGTCGGGGTCTCATGTTCGCAACGATACGCGTGTTTTTATGACACCGTCAACACCTATTTTTAACCTTCCCGGATTTTCAGTTTTGTGAATTAGTGTTATGTCTTTTAGCACAGTGCTATTTTATGTGACAGCTGCTAGGGTATTTGGTAAAATGTTATATGGTGGCACAATGTCAGGGTATTTGGTGAAAATGTTATATTGTGGAATAATGTCAGAGATATACTAACACTATTACCCCAGGGCACGGCTCATTGCACTAGCAGAAACCCATAAACTGCTCATCCTGGGGAAATTTATCCTAACAGGGCCACATGGGG
>Ga0233415_10000526_pt1 | contig 17851 bp, 21 predicted proteins | sample Na_anoxic_12_MG_FD_188631 | JGI IMG/M metagenome (GOLD analysis project Ga0233415, IMG submission 188631) | Seawater microbial communities from Saanich Inlet, British Columbia, Canada - Na_anoxic_12_MG | ecosystem: Environmental > Aquatic > Marine > Inlet | place: Canada: British Columbia... | reverse complement strand
AGCTCCTAATATAATTAGTAAATATAAAGTTCCAGAGGTAGTAACGCCAGGGATAGTTCCTAAACAAGAATATAATAGAGAACAAGGGGAGAATAAAATGGGTTCTAATTGGTTTAAAAAAATAAAAATATCTCAGGTAGCTCCATTATCTGGGATAGATAAAAATAACGATCCAGAAGTTAAGCACGGGCCTAAACCTGCAAAGGCTAAATACCAAAGAGGTATGACAGTTAGAGATAGGCGTAAGTCTGTATCTCAATCGCAAAATTATGGAAAAGTTGAAAGTATTCAGGATGGCAAGGTAAAAATAATATGGAATCCAGATCAAGAAGAGAAGAGAAGAGAAGAGATTTTTGATATGGTGGAAAATACAGAAATACTATCACTTATTGTTGAGGAGGTGTAGTATGTTTCTTCAAGCTGCATTGGGGGGATATTTTCTTGCAGAGGGTAGCGTAACTCAATTAATAGATGAGCCTGTATTCTATGAACCAGGGTTTAATATATTATCTCCTCTTGAAATTGATTCCTCTAAGGCTGATACGATATATATATTGATTAGATATAGGGACACCAATCTCGGAAACACATTTGCAAGTATGGACCCTAATCAAATGGTTGTATCTGTTACAGACGCTACCAATGGAGAATCTGTTGTAACCATGACAGAATCAAATACTATTAATGATGAATGGAATGATGATAATCCATCGATGCCTCATGTTCCAATTTTATTAAAGATTGATAGTCAATTGGATATTTTTAATCCTATTCTTAGAGTTAGAGTAATAGATTGTCTTATTAAGTATGCTCCTACCGATGATTTTATTAGTTTTAGGATAATAGTAAGTGATGACAGTCAATATTTTCATTATATTCCTGTTCATAGAAAATCTTTGTCTGATAGAAATACTTTTTCTATAGCAGGTAGAGAGGCGTATATAAAATTAAATGGGACTAGTGACGCGTATATATTAATATCTCCTTATGCTTGGTTAAAAGAGACTGATAATAAAAATATAGCATCTTTTTCTTATCCTCAGGATTCTATTCATTATTTAAGACAAGATACTTATAATAAAGAAGATTTTACTTTTTCTTTAGGTGCTTATCATAAGTCTTTTATACCTGAACAAATATCTATTATGAATATACCTGGTTATAGCAAAGCGTGTATTGTTTTAATTGATAATATGCTTTATAGTCATTTGCTTAAGCAAAACAAAGGAGAGTATGCGACAGTGCATATTATAGGAGAGGCAAGTGGGATTGTGGATAATTTTAGAATTAATTTTCATTTATAAGGGGATGAGAAATGAATTGGTTTAAGGAAGCTTCAGAGAATGCTTTTATTAGTAAAGTGAAAAATATTTTAAAACAACACCCTTTTACTAAATCTATAGTAGATTATTACCATATTCCTATTGATGAAATTGATACTCATTTACAGATAGAGATATGTGATCTTAATGGGAAATTTGCAGAAGGTAATGGTAAATTAATTAGAATTGATAAAAAATTATTAAGTAAAGATTTTTTTAAAGATAATTTTCACTTTGTTATACATGAGTTTTTTCATTGGCTGAAGAGGAGATCGGAAGATAAATTTTATTTTAATGATCCGGAAGAAGTTCAAAGTTTTGTTCTTCAAATAACATGGGATCTTATTCAGGGGAAAAATAAAGAAGAAATTATAAAAAATATATATCCTATTATAAAGGCACACTTCAAAGATTCATTAAAATTTAAAGAGATATTTCAGGAAATGATAAACAAATCTATTAATTTATGTGAAATTTATGAAAGTGGGGGAGAATTTACGATTTAATTATATTGAATTTTTTAGAAAGATTCTATGAGAAGATTAAAAGTAGTTCACTATCTTCAAGATCCAGCGCATTGTGCAGTAGCTGCAACTGCTTCTGTAGCTAACTATTATGATTCAAAGATAGATTATGAACATGTTAAACAACTAGCATATAAAAAAATATCTAAGAAGTTAAAAAAGAGAGAAGGAATTGATTCTTCCCAAATATGTATGTTGCTTAATTATCTTGGTTTTAAAAAAGTAACTCTAATTTCAAGTGATATGAGTATTCTTGATTACAACTGGTGTAATTACGGTAGAAGAAAAATGAAAGAAGTATTAAAATATTCAATGGATAATAAGAAGGATAAGGATGAAAAATGTTTAGCTAAAAATTTATATAAGTGGTATACATGTAAAGGATATAACAATTCTATAAAAATAGATTATAATTTTGGAAAATATATTAGGCAGCATCTTAATAAGAAAAAGCCAGTTATGATATCATTTAATTGGACAATATATATGAAATTTGCTAAAGAAGGAGTAAATGGAGAAGATGTTATTAATGGAGAGGCACAAGAGCATGAAGTTATATCTAATGGATATGATGATCATGGTATATGGATAGTTGATTCTCATCATAGTGCGTATAAATACAAAAGAAAAAAATATAGAAGAGGATTTTATAAGATGAAGTGGGAGCATCTGATGACCTGTATGGCTCAGGGAGATGTTATTTTGCCAGATGAATATAGCATAGATTAAGGTATAAATAAATGACAGAAATTATAATAGATGGTTTTGATCAATGTTATCCTCCAGTATGCGAAGAAGACATATGGGTAGAGATTACAGAGTGGTCATGTGACTCAAGTAAGAAATTCTATGTCGGATGGGTAATACATGATTTGTATAATAGAGATTTTGGTGCTCTGATTGTTAATGATGTGTTATGGTCTTGTGATAATGAGAATTTTGATAATACTTCTTCTAGTAATAATACTAGCAATCCTTATAGAACTAATTTTGATATTTCTACATGTAATGGAATGATCTATTATAAGGTAGAATTAAAAATACAAGAGACTACTTTTAAGAGTGATTCTAAAGTTTTTAACGTAGTTGATTGCGAACAATCGATAGAATATCTTCTTCAGGCTCATTGGTGTGGAGATTGTTTTTCTTCTATTACTCTTGCTCCATTATATAATTTATATATGAGAGAAGAAGAAGTGCCTTATAAACCATTTTATTTTGATTATGATGGATTTTGTTGGTTTATAAATGACATTGATAATCACATACCAGATGATCCTCTTCCTTCTGGAATTATTATTGATAATGTAGAATCTGAATCTATTTATCTGGATTGTGAAGCATGTTGTGCTAGACTAAATTGCCCTGATGATTGGGAAGATATTCCAGGTGACAGAATAGGTACATTTTATTTTGAATATCAAGTTTATACTTGTCCTGATCATATTTACGTAGTAAAAGATTTTAATGCAGAGGTTGATTGTGAAGGATTTACTCCTCCTCCTGAGAAAATTATATATGATACAGATTGTGTAAGTCATTGGGGGCATCATTATGATGATGCTTCTGGATTTCCAGTTACTGAGCCGGAATGTATTACACATATGTCCGATAGTTGGACAAAAGGTTTTTGTGTGAGGGTGAGAGAAAGCGAACTCCCTTTAGGAGTAGTAATTGATTGTGCATGTGGAGGTTTACCTGAAGGTCATCCGCAAGAAGGAAAAGATTGCTCGACTGACTGGCAAGTTTGTGTTATTACTCCAGATGGAGATAGGATTTCATGGTCGGGTGGAGATGAATGTTTATGTGCAGAGTTGCCACCTTGTGTAAAATTAACTTTATCTAATTTTGTGGATACTTGTCCGTGTGTTAATTATTCTGGTCCTGGTGATGATTCGTCATATAAATGGAATGCAAATTTATCTGTTCTTAATGGAACTCATATTCTTCCTTTGTATCAAGACTATTCTTGTTGGTATCGCGTTGAGTATCCGGTATATGAGTTTGATCTTCCCGCTAGAACAGACAGTTATCCGCGTTTTAATTGTGTTCCTCCAACATCTGGTCACTCTTATCTTTATAATGTACTGAGTTTGCATGTTATGCGTTCCCCTGAAGATTGGAATCAAATTAGCGTAACTGTTCGTATACAAAGAGATATCCCTGGAGGTTCTTCGGTACTAGCATTTGTGGGAACATATACAGTTCCAGGAAATATTTGTGTGTCACCAGGATCGTGTAATAATAATAGACTTATTGCTTTAGACGCATGTTGTTATGAGCAATTTAATTATCTTACCGAGGAAGGTTTTGCAGTTGTTGAACTTTGTTATTAAATTGTATAGTTAAAAGTATATCTGATGTTAGTTGGAGTAAATTTGTAGAATTTCTTAAATATAAAGCAGATTGGTATGGAAGAGAACTAATCCAGATAGATAAATTTTTCCCTAGTTCTAAGATTTGTAGTAATTGTGGAAATATAAAGAAAGATTTAATTTTGAAAGATAATGAATATCAATGTGGCTCCTATGGAGCCAATATTGACAGAGATTATAATGCTTCTCTAAATATATTAAGAGAAGGATTAAGAATTTTAAACAAGAACTGTCGGGACGACAGTGATAGCTCAGTAAATATGCAAACATTAGTTTGTAGTTCCTGAGAATCCTCTACCTTTATGGTAGAGGAGGTTCAAGATAAAGAACTAGAGAAATATAAAAGAGAAAAATAAATGGCTTTTAATCAATATGAAGATGGTTTTGATAAATGCATGCCACCTGTATGCAAGGAAGATATATGGGTAGAAATAACGAGCGTTACATGCTCTTTGAACACTATGGTGGTAGAGTGGGTTCTACATGACATATATGAACGAACATTGGATATATCTGGCAATAGAATAGTGTGGTCATGTGATAATGAGGCATATGATAATACTAGTTTTTCTATGACTATGGAGCAACCTTATTCTACTACTATAGATATATCAGGTTGTAATGGACTAATATATCTTAAAGCAAAACTCATGATAAATCTAACTTTTTTCGAAAGTGAAGTGATATATTATGATACTATTTATTGTTTTGACGAAGGGGCAGGAATGTATCGAGCGATTACAGGCCCTTCTCCTCCTTGTAATGATATTCCAGGATTTGATCTGTATGTTACAGAGGGTGCTGTTTCTACTAAACCAGTCGTTTTCGTTTATGATAATATATGTTGGGAGATATCAGCAGATGCAGTGGCACAAAGATACGATCCTGGGCTAGGGATAATTCTTAGCTCTATAGCTCCTTATGGTACTGATATTGGTACTTGTTGTCAGATAAACTGCGGTAGACAGGGGTGGTTTGATCACCCCACATTGGGTAGAGCAGGATGGTATTATATAGAATGGAGCACTTTCTGGGCCCGAGATAGAATTATTATTTACGGGAATGGGGATATAGGAAATTGTATTTTAGATGAAGAGAGATGTGAAGATCCTCCTAATATTGTATATGATACAGGATGTGCTGGAGATTGGAGAGGTAATGGGATTGGTTTGGGAATACTCCCACATTTTAATAAGGATTGTGAAAGGGGTCCTTTTGTTTTTCCAGACTGGCCTAATCCTGATATAGTAGTGCCTGCCTGTCCAGGAGATCATCCTACTTGTGTAGAATGTGAAAATAATACAGAAGGGCCTGGTATTAATATTCATCATCATCAAGCTATTTGTCTTGATCCTAATCTAAGTCGGCATGTGAGGATTGGAACAATTACTATGGAGCAATGGACAGCAAAAGCAGATTGTTTTTTAGTTACTGAGAGTGATCTTCCTTTAGCGATAACGGTACATGGAAATTGTAATCCTAAATCAGGGGGAACTCCATATGAAGCTTGCGTAATGGACCCTGATGGTAATATAATTATTAGTGTAGCTGATCAAGATAATCTTTGTGAGTGTCAAATGCTATTTAGTTCAAGTAGTTCTTCAGCAAGTAGTTCTTCAACAAGTAGTTCAAGTAGTTCTTCAGTAAGTAGTTCTTCAGCAAGTAGTTCAAGTAGTTCTTCAGCAAGTAGTTCAAGTAGTTCAAGTAGTTCAAGTAGTTCAAGTAGTTCTTCAGCAAGTAGTTCTTCAGCAAGTAGTTCCAGTAGTTCTATATCAAGTAGTTCAAGCTCTGTAAGTTCAAGTAGTTCAAGCTCTGTAAGTTCAAGCAGTTCAAGCAGTTCAAGCAGTATAAGCTCGTCTAGTAGTTCTGTTAGTTCTTCAAGCTCATCAGTTAGCAGTAGTAGCAGTAGTAGCAGTAGTAGCAGTAGTAGCAGTAGTAGCAGTAGCAGTGGTGGTGGTTATGGTGCTCCTGCATTTATTCCATGGTTAAGTGAAGAAGAAATATTAGAAGAGGTAAATAATTTCTACAATATTTATCCAGGAATATTTGATAATAAAACTAATGAGGAAAAAGAAAATATTATATTAGAGTATGTTGGTAGAGGAGATTTATTAGCAGATGTGGCTATAGAAATAGCTCTTAAAGAAGGATTAGATTTAGAATAAAATATCAAAAATGCTATCGGGAAAAAATTGTAAAATTATTATATTAATGCCTTATTTTGGTAAGTGGCCTGAGTGGATTAATTTATTTTTAAAATCTTGCGAATATAATTCTACTATAGAGTGGTTGTTTTTTACTGATTGTCCAGAACCTGTTAATAAGTGTAAAAATGTTAATTATGTTTATATGACTTTAAGAGAATTTAATAACTTTGTATGTTCTAAATTAAAAGTAGATATAGATTTTAATCATCATAATTATACTAAAACATTTAGTCATTTCATTTGTGACCTCAAACCTTTTTTATCTTATCTTTTTGAAGATTATGTTAAAGGTTATGATTATTGGGGGTGGGGAGATATAGATGTTATTTATGGAGATATAAGAAAATATTTTAAAAAAGAAAAAATAAATGGTAAAAATTATGATGTAATAACATTTCATAAAGAAATAGCGTGCGGTAGTTTAACTTTTATAAAAAATTCTTTATTACTAAAATTGAAAGCTTTTCAGATAGATAATTGGAGAGATATATTTTTGTCCAACACTTATAAAGGATTCGAAGAATGTTATTTTCCTCATGTAGTAGATAAAAATAATTGTTATTTTAAAGATAGTTATAATACTCCTTCTATGGATGATGATCCTTGTCCTACTCCTTGTTCTAGAAAATGGATAGGTAATAAAATGCCTACAGAATGGTATTGGATGCCAGGAAAGTTAACTAATAATATTGATGGTGAAAGGGAATTCTTGTTCCTGCATTTTATGGTTTGGAAAGGAGGAATATGGGGGCATATACATGGAGGTGCTCAGTGGGAAAAGTTGGATAAGTTAGTCAATTTTAATGATAGAGGAACTTTTAATGGTTTTAAGATAAATGAAAAAGGTTTTTTTTTAAATGACTAAAAAAAGAGTCAATCAGAATGTGGTAGAAATTTGTTTAACCTGTAAATGTAATTTAGATTGTCCTAATTGCGCTCATTTCTGTAGTAATTTTCGTAGTGAAGAATATATGCCATTGGAAAAAATACATTATTTCGTTAATGAGTCAATTAGGTTAAATAAGATATGGCATAAAATTTCTTTAACAGGAGGAGAACCTACTCTTCATCCGTATTTTTTAGAAGTTCTGGATATCATTTTGGGATATAAGAAACACTTTAAAAAATTCTTAAGCCATTTTGCAAAAAATGTTTTAATAGAACTTGATACTAATGGTGTAGGAGAGGAAGTGAATAAGGTTATATCTATGGTTAGTGATAATGTCTATATCAGAATTAGGAATGATTTTGAAAGGCATAATTATTCAATTATTAATAAACAAACTAATCATTATGATGTTTGTGTTGCTCCAATAGATTTGGAAGAATATAAGAAAGATATATTCATGAAAGAATGTTATTATTCTAGCACTTGCGGTATGGCTTATACAAATTGGGGTTTCTATCCATGTTCCATATCAGCACATATAGATAGAGTGATGGGGTTTGATAAGGGAATAAAAACAATTAAAGAAATTAAAAAGATGAATATGGATATTATGTTAAAACATTTTTGTAAGTATTGTGGTTTATATAAATATGATATATATGGATATAAATATGATAAGAAAAGAAATTTAGGCAAATGTGTTATGTCTCCCATATGGGAAAGAAAGTATAGAGAATATAATGGGTAATAGCATAATGCAAGGATTATGGATTGGGGATAGATTATCTTTGCTAGAACAATTATCTGTAAAATCTTTCATGTCTAATGGGCATGAATATCATCTTTATATTTACGATCATGTTAAAAATATCCCATCGGGCGTAGTTATTAAGAACGCAAATGAAATAATATCAAAAAAAGATGTATATCAAAGTGAATTTCTAATTAAAAATAAATTAACATATTGTGGATTTTCAGATTATTTTAGATTTAAATTACTATTAGACAAAGGAGGATTTTGGACAGATTTAGATGTTATTTGTTTAAAACATTTTGATTTTAAAGATGATTATATTTTTTGTCAAGATAAAAGTCAAGGCATGACCAAAATAGATACAAGTATTATTAAATGCCCTAAAAATAATAATATGATAAAAGAGATATATGAGTATATAAAAAAGAATCCTATAAAAACAACAGAGAAAGGTAAAATTATTCCCTTTTTAGGTAAAATGGTCTATAAGTATAAATTAGAAAAGTATGCTAAAAAAGTTAATGTATTTTGTAGTCTTCCTTATACTCAATTACCAAAATTGGTTTATAAGGGATTTGATATAAAAGATTATGAAAATTCTTATTCTGTTCATGTATGGAATCAGATGACTGATTATTTAAAAGAAGGGTTGTTAAATAGTGAAAAACGAGATAGTTTTGAAAATAAGTTATTTTCAAAAAGTATTATAGATAAAAATAAAAAATATCCGTCAAATACTCTTTTAGGTTCTTGGCAGGACATGTATCTATGATAGAGGGGGAGAAATATTTATTCATACATATGCCGAAATGTGCTGGTACTCATTTAATAAGTATGCTAACACATTATTATGGTGGATCGTCAGTTTATTCTTCTCTATTTCATAATAATATAATTCCAGATTCCGCTAAACATAAATATAGATTTATAGGAAGAAGAAATCCATGGAGATGGTATGTTTCTTATTTTAAAGAAAGAAGAAAAATTTTAATGGGACATAATCCTTATGTGAATTGGATGAGGGAAAATAAATGCAATATAAAAGAACTCGATTTTATTGATAGTACTAGGAATTATAATTATTATGATGATATAGATTTATTTCGATATTGGTATAAAATAGTTCATGAATCAAGGATATGTCCTTTTGAAGAACCTGAGAGCAATATGATAATGGATAAAGGCGTGTATTCTACCATATATATATACCTAGCAGGTATGGATGAAGAAAAATTAGAGGGAACTTATAGGGTTGAGCATTTAGCTAATGATTTAGATAGAATATTTAAGGAGGCAGGAATGGAATTAAATTTGAAAGAAAAGATACTTTTAAGATGCCATTGTTTTATCAAGACTAGGCCTACAAATTATAAAAAAAATTATAAAGAGTATTATACAAAAAATATTATTGATGATATTTATGAAAAAGACGAATATATGATAAATAGATATCATTATGAGTTTGATAAAGATATATGAATAAAAGAGATATTTATGACGCGATGGTAGGAGGAATAGCACCTTATACAGGAATTATATATTTAGTGTGTTGTGTGGGTGTGGAATATGACTATGATATATTACCTCATTTTATTAAATATTACAAGGACTTAGGTGTAGATGAATTTTTAATAATATTAAATACTATTAAAAAGAAATCTGAAAAATTAAAATTAGTTCAAAATATATTAAGAAAGTATGATATTGAAGAGAAACTGATATGGAGTGGTTATTTTAATGAGGAAACTAAAATTAATCATATGAGAAATTTAGTTGGTAATCGTACGTTTCATGATGACTGGATAATTTATGCTGATGTAGATGAATTTAGTGATTTTGTTGTAGATTTAAGAAAATTAATAACTTATTGTGAGAAAAAAGAATATAATTGTGTGCAAGGAAAATTGATACAGCATCTTGCAAAAGATGGAAAATTACCTGACATAGATGATGATACAAATTTAGAAGAAATGTTTCCTGTTGTATCTGATATTACAAAAACTGTTTATATTCTTTTTCATATGGGAAAAATTCCATTGTGTAAGTCTTATATTAAACTTTCGGGGGGACATCATCAGGTTATGAGTAAAGTTTATAATCTTTTTCCTTCTGCAATAGATGTTCATCATTTTAAGTGGAGAAAAAATGCTATAGAAAGTTTTAAGGATAGAATTGTTGCTTATAAACTTGTTGATGATCCATGTCATATTTTTTTAAAAAAGCTTGTAGATTATTATGAAGAATATAAAAGTTTTTTAGATTTAAAATAAATGGAAAATGTAGCAAATATATGAATATAATGAATATGCTATAATTTTATGGGGAGAATAAAAATGAGTCAAAAAAAGATAAGATTAAGACATCTAAAAAGAGGGTTATTAAGAGATACTTTAGATGAGCGGGACTTTATTTTTTCTTCATCATTAAAAATTTTTCCAGTTAAAGTAGATCACACTTCAGAAATGTCTCCCGTTAAGAATCAGGGATCTTTGGGGTCGTGCGTGGCCTTTTCAGCGTCAGCACTAAAAGAATGGCAAGAAATAAAAGAGCATTTGCAGGAAGTAGAAGGAGGGAAACGGGACTATCGACAAGGTAAACATTATGATTTTTCTGAACAATGGATTTATTATATGTGTAAAAAAATAGATGGTAATAGTAGCGAAGGAACTTCTTTTAGATCTGCTATGAAAGTACTAAGTAAAATAGGAGTTCCAGCTGAGAGAGCATGGCCTTATAATGCTAAGGCAAAAGGTAAACCTAAAAGATGGGCACATTTAGTATCTAGATGGGCTTTAATAGGGGAATATCGCAGAATATATGGATTAGAAGAATTAAAAAAAGCTTTGATAGAAAGTCCAGTTTTGATTGGTATTCCTTTAACAACAGAGATATTTGGTAAATTAGTGAATGGAGTAATTCCCTATCCCAAGAATCCCGATAAATTATATGGAGGTCATGCAGTTTGTGCGGTTGGTTATGATGATGAGAAGCAGTTAATTAAATTTAAAAATAGTTGGAGCAAATTCTGGGGAGATAGAGGATATGGTTATCTATCATATAATTTTATAAGAGATTTTTTATGGGCAGCATGGATTTGCAAAGATATTGTTGTCACTAAGGAAATGTTAAAAAATACTAAGGAGTTACTAGATGGATAGAAAGATATTTCAGTCATTTCAAGATCTTATGAAAAAATATTTTATTAGAAATAAAAAATATTTGTTTTCAGAAAATGTAGTACATGAAATGAACGCAGCGGTTTTAACTAAAACTAGTCATGCTATTTTTGATTTTTATGGGACCATGGTAGACGAAGTAAGTAAATATTGTAAAGAACAAGGTTATGATATTGATAAAATAGTTTTCGTTTCTTCTTATGACATAGAAGTGGTACATGTACGCGATATAAATGTAAAAATGAAAGGAGAATCTAAAATAAGGATAATAGAAGAGGATAATAAAACTTTAGCTGTTGTGTGTATGGGTGAGTATATTCATATCCAAGAGAGACGTAAGTATGATTAGAAAAGATATTTTTGAGAAAAATATAATTTTATTTTAAGTATGATGGTTCAATTTAAAAGATTATGTGTAATATAGAAAATAAAAAATTAGACAATAAGGATGTTAAACTTCTAATCTCAGATGAAGAGATTAGGAGAATATTTAATATGACTAATTATATGGTTTGTATAGCTAGTATGGATGGTTATTTTTTAAAAGTTAATTCATCATTTGAACAAATTCTCGGATATTCTTCTGAAGAACTTCTTAGTAGACCATTTTTCGATTTTATACATCCGGATGATGTAAAAAAAACAAAGGATATTGTTAAGGATGAATTATCTAAAGGAATCTCTATTGTTAAATTTGAGAATCGTTATATTTGTAAAAATGGCTCAATTAGATGGCTTTCATGGAGTTCTCAACCTGGGGCAGAAGAAGGTATAATGTACTCGATGGCGTATGATATTACTGATCAGAAAAAAGCGGAAGAAGAGAATATTATGATAGCAGAAAAACTAAAAAAAAGCAATTATGAATTAGAACAATTTGCTTATATAGCCTCTCATGATCTGCAAGAGCCATCAAGGGTTATTTCTTCTTATTGTCAGCTATTAAGAGATAAATTGTATCGAGATATAGATATGGAAGGAGAAAAATATCTAGATTATATAATAGATTCTAGTGCAAGAATGAAAACGCTTATTAAAGAATTGTTAGATTATTCTAGGGTTGGAAAAGAGAAAGAACCATTTGAAGAAATAAATTTAAATGAATTGTTAAAAGAAGTTTTAAAAGATTTTGAAATGTCTATTAGAGAAACTAAAGCAAAAATTATTATTAAAAATGATATGCCTATTATTTTTGGAGTTCGTTTTAGAATAAAACAGTTAGCACAAAATCTAATTAATAATTCATTAAAATTTCGAAGTATTAAACCACCTGTAATAAGAATAGGGTGTTGTGAAGAGAGCACAGAGAAAAGTTGGTTGTTTTATATAAAGGATAATGGTATAGGAATTAAGGTTGAATACTATAATAGAGTCTTTGGAATCTTTAAGAGATTGTATTCGAGAGAGGAATATCCTGGAACAGGAATAGGATTAGCTCTTTGTAAAAGGATAGTGGAAACTCATAGAGGAAATATATGGATTGATTCAGGGTCAAAAGGAGGAACATGGATTTATTTTACAATTGCTAAAAATATTTTAGAAAAAAATAATTCATGTAACTTATTATAATAACTACGTTTATAAATAATAATAATAATTTAAGTCGAATAGTTAAATAGTAGTTTAGAGTTTAGTTTAGAGTTTAGTTTAGGAGTAAAAAATGAAAAAGTTAGCAGAGTTAGTGTTCATCGTTGATCGCTCAGGTTCTATGATCGATATTGCCTCAGATATGGAAGGGGCAATCAAATCAGTTTTATCAGATCAAAAGAAAGATTACAAAGGAAATATTAAGGTGACTTTTGTCCGCTTTGATTCTGAATATGAAGAAATATTCAGTGGCAAAGATGTCAAAGATATTTCAGATTCAGATCTTAAGATCAGTCCAAGAGGATCTACTGCCCTATTGGATGCAATGGGTAAAACTATCAATACTTTTGAAAGAAAATTCTCAGAAAAAGATAAGAAAGATAGACCTGAAAGGGTTTTATTCCTTATTATCACTGATGGTGGAGAGAATAGTAGTAGAGAGTATTCCAGAGATAAAGTATTTGGTATGATTGAGACTATTAAAAGAGATCACAAATGGGGATTTACTTTTATTGGTGCTAATCAGGACGCAATAGGAGAAGGATGTAGTTTAGGGATTACGAGAGGTAATTCTCTTAATTTTAATTCTACTTCTGGTGGTGTGAGAAGTATGTCAAAATCAGTTAGTGCTTATGCTTCTGATTATTTAGCAGATGGCGATGCAAGTTATTCGGACGATTCTGAATAATTTTTAGTTTAGTATAGTTTAGTATAGTTTAGTATAGTATAGTTTAGGAGTAAAAAAATGAGTTACGATCAAAAAATTGAGTCCGCTCGCAAAATAATTGACGAGCACAATGAAAATGTTGATACTGACAAGAAAATTAATTGGAATGATTTTCTACAAGCATTAAAAAACCTTGGTGGCACAGCAGAAGACACTCTAAAAGCAGCAAAATGGGAAGACATAGAAAGTTGTGGAGTCCCCAAGATGATGGCAAGTAGGATAGCACACCTCTTTAGGCAAGACTCAGAAGGCAATGGTAAGAAGTCTGCTTATGTCTCTGATAAAAAAGCAGCAATGCTTACTGTTAAGGAGTTAGTAGAGCGTTACAATCCAAAGGATGTTAAAAATGCTGTAGGTAAAAGGTTGAAAGATTTGTCGGATAAGAAACCTTTTATTATTTTTGATGATAATGGAAAGATTATCGTTGATGAATCGATAAAGCTTCTTGAGGATATTCAGAATGGATTGCCTGAAGTAGAAACGGCTTTTGTTAATGGTAGGCCTCTTCCAGTTTATAGTGTAGGAGAGCGTCCAGACTTTTATGCTGATGAAAATCCAGTGTATCCTGGTAGAGCATTGCGTTCCAATGAGACATGTGATCAAACAGGTCGTTCTTGGCAGGGTGTTCCTGTTGAGATTCGTCAATTGTTATGGTTGGCTGTTGAAGAAACAGAAGAGCTTGGAATCTCTACGGTAGCAGATGCTCATGATATGCTGGACAAAGTATTATTTAAGGATATGAATCTTGAGAGTTTAAGAGGAAGATATCCTGTAGCATCAAAAACTTTGGACGAAGCTAGGAAAATTGGAAGACTTCCTCTTCTTAAAATTAAAGTTGGGGAAAAAGGCAGTAGATCAAATAACCCTTTTGGTAGCAATACCACTTTTTAATATTAATTTAAATAGGTGAGCAGTTCAAAATTGTTCACCTATTTTCCTATAAAGGAGAAATATAATGACACAAGTAATGGCAGTTAAAAAAGATTTAAAATGTACTTTCAATATGCCTAAAAAATTATCAAGCAGGTTTAATGAAAATGGAGAAGCAGTTCAATCTCTTCCTCCATATAGTCCTACAGATGCTTATCCTGTAGATGAATATGAAGCATGTCCTACTAATTGGATGCATGGTTCAGATATAGCTAGTAGTTATTTTGTAGGTGTTGAAGAAGATCATGCTATGTGGTTGGATTTTAATGAATGTTGTTATCATACTCATGATGTTGCTGTAGTTATATCCATTCAAGGAATTAATCCCATTACAGGCCAGAAAATGGTAGCTGAAAAAGCTTTGAAATTGGAACAATACCATAAAAAATGTCCTATTCATGGAACTAAGTTTCAACAAGATAGATTTTGTAAAAAATGTGGCTTTAAGTGGCCTGGTCAAAACTATTTAGCCACTACAGGAACTCCTGATATGATGTTGTGGTTAGATGGCTTTAGAGCACCTGATGGCAAAGTGAGACAATATATATTTACAGAAGATAAAATGAGAGGAGTCGCAGCTCAAAAGATAGGTAAGGATAGAGTATTTGCAATAGGCATTGCTTATTATCTTAGTAATCATAAAAAACCTTATGTACCACAATGTCCTGAACAAAGAAGTAACAATGATAATGGGTTATATAGCGGTGGTATTAAATTGGATCTTGCTAAGCCTATGTTTTTTAGTCCTCTTCACTCTTCTCAGAGCTGGGTGATGGGATCTTCTCGTTCTTCTTCATCGACCAGTTGTTATAATACTAATAATGTTGAAAATTTGGGCATAGATGATATGCAAAAACCTGATATTGTAGATAGTCGATATGATAGAACAGTGTATCAGTTGAGCCCACAATTAACACCTGAAGATCAAGCTTATCTTGATGCTAATCCTAATGTCGAAAGATTTTATACTCTCAATGAAGATGTAACTAATAATCCAAAATTAATGGCTCAGTTAAGAGTGGAAAAAGGTCCATCAGTGGGAAAATTAAGATCCAATGGAGCTAAAAAAGGATCAGTTAAACCTATTACTCCTGTTAAACAATTAGAGATAGGAGCAGGAGCATTAGTTAGACAAGATGTTTATGATGATCCTAAGATGATAAGTTATTGGGAAAAGAAGCCAGCAGGAATGATTTATATTAATTACTGTGATGAAGAAACTAAGAAGAAGATTTTAGATGGTGGTAGAAGAGCCGATCAAAAAGATGGTTTTATGCAGGATTTAAAAGTAGGTGGATAATATATTAGCTTGGTGGCTAGTACAAAAAAGGACTGTTCTCTTCATGTAAGATTAGAACAGTCCTTATTTTAAATTAAAATAGATTTTTGTTTGATATTGCTGTTGTTATTAGTGGCGAAATTTAAAGCTCTCGAAAGATCTTGTGTTTGAATTTCATCTTTAATAAGAAATTCTTTGACTCCTAGCATCCATGCTTCCATCCCAATAGCATAATCTTCCATGCCTGTTAAAATTACTATAGGAATATTTTTATGAATTTTCTTTAGATATTCCAAAGTAGTTTTTACAGTTTTAATTCCATCACTTTCGGGCAAGACTAAATCTAAAATAATTACATCGTAGTGAAAAGATTTTAGTTTGTTGAGTCCGTCTTTCAGACAATTGCATTCATCAGTTTCTATTTTTTTACGTTTTTTAAATTTCTTTATATGAGTAATTATTAATTCTCTATCTGCTTTACTGTCGTCTATTACTAGTATTCTCATACCCTCTCCTCTATTATTTAATATCTGGTTTTTTATATATAAAATAAGAATTATCTATATTTGGTATTTCACTTATTGTTAGCCAGTATTTTCCCATTTCTGAGATATTATGGAATAATTCATTAGTATCGCAGGCTTTGACTATATAGGAATTAGCATGTAATTTGTATGATTCTTCGATATCATGATAATAGTCAGAGGTGCTGTATATAATAATAGGTATCATTTTATAATTTTCATCATTTTTTAATATTTTTAATATTTCTTTTCCGCTAATAGAGGGTAAATTAATGTCTAAAATAATAATATCAGGGGTTGGGGAGGATTTATATTCTCCTTTTTTGTATATAAAATTGAGTGCATTTTGCCCATTGTTTATGTTAATAATATTTAAAGATATATTGGGGATATTGTGGAGTGCTTTTTCTAATAGGATAAAATCGGGCTTATTATCTTCTATTGAAAGAACTGTAAACTGTTTATTTTCCATATTTTATATCCATTTAGTAATTTTAAGGGGAATAGAATACATATAATTTCATTGAACCTCTACTACCACAAGGGTAGTAGATTCTCGTTTCAACGAGACTACTAAAATGATTAAAAATATTAAAAATCTTAGTTTTACATTCTCTTCACGAGCGTTTCTTTCGGTCGTCCCGACCGTAGTCCCTTTCGGGATACAAGAGTTTACTTTCTTTAGGTCACTCACTACGTTTTTAACTACTCTTGAAAACCGAGTGACTATATTAACTTTAGAGTTTTACTTACAAAAAGTTAAACTGTTTAACAGTTTTCTTTGTAAAACCACTTACTCTGAACTTTTAAAAGAACTAATTTACTATTATACTAATATATTATCACTTTTTAAGTTAAAACCTTTAAAATTATTAGTATTTGACTATATTCGTCAGCCAAAGGCTGACTTAATGTCTGATTCATCCCCTACCACAAGGGTAAGGGGTTTTCTCAGACAAAAGACATAAAAAAAATATAAAACCTTTTTATTTCGAAAGCGAAAAGAAAAAGAGTATAATATAGGAGGCAATATTGTTCTAATATAGGTACGGAGATTCGAGAATGAGTGAGATACAAAAAATAATGAAAAAGAGATTGCGGATTCTTTTAGATTCAGATTACACACAAAAATATTATCATGAGAGGAGCAAATAAATGATATTTGGAAAAACTACAGATAAAAGACAAAAAGATTGGGAAGATAAATTAAAAAGAAAAGAAAAATGGTTTACTTTGCTTCCAGTAGAAATAAAAGATGGGAGGATTGTATGGTTGCAAAATGTTTATAAGCGTCGTCTTGTCGTTTATTATGTTGGGGACCCTAAGTGGGAATATACATTAATATAAATAAGGAGTAAGTAAATGATAGATGGAAATATACCAGTAATTAGTATAAGCGCAAAAACAATTCCAGAAGCATGGGAAAAAGCTGTATTGGCTGTTTGGGACGAAGGAGTAGAAGTAAAAACTCAGTATGATAAACCAGAAGATCCTCCTAGTAGAGATGCAACTGTTATGGTGACAGTGGAAGAGCCTTTTAAAGAACCGAGAATACAT
>Ga0233415_10000525_pt1 | contig 17867 bp, 30 predicted proteins | sample Na_anoxic_12_MG_FD_188631 | JGI IMG/M metagenome (GOLD analysis project Ga0233415, IMG submission 188631) | Seawater microbial communities from Saanich Inlet, British Columbia, Canada - Na_anoxic_12_MG | ecosystem: Environmental > Aquatic > Marine > Inlet | place: Canada: British Columbia... | reverse complement strand
AATCAGAAAGACTTGAGAACTTAAGAGTAAGAGATGTTGAGCATCGCCGAGCTGTTAATCAAGTGTCAGTTAATGAGCTTGAATCACTTGGTGTGACAAATGAGCAAGCGATAGCAATCGTTAAAGCGCTGGCTAACAATAAACTAACCCACATTTCAATCAACTACTAAGCCGCTAAGGCGGCAATAAGGAATATATTATGAGTGATAAATTTAACCTCCCGTGCTCAGTTGAGACGGATTTAGATGACAGTAAAAACATATGGCTAACAGATAAAACCCACGTAAGGGCTTGCTTTTTTAATGAAGGACTGGCTGAGCACGCAGCCAATTCAATAAATACAGTTACAGAAAAAGAAAAGGAGATATCCGAACTAAAGAGGAAAGTATTTAGCCTTAACGCCATAAAGACTGGCATGTCAAAAGAGCAATTCAGCTCAGACAAAAGAGCGGAAAAGCAAGTAAAGCGCCTACTTGATGCGCTTGATAGTGTCACTGGGCACTACGATGCGAGTGAAATAGCTCACTTTTTTGGGTTGGATGCAGGCTCAGCAGAAAGGGTTGTTGAGGCTATCAATTCGGCAGAGGTGTTCCTTGGTGGTGGAAAGGGTTAACTGGTCGGAGCAGTCAATTAGCTAAACTGTGTAACAATACATGCAGTTTAGTTAATTGGGGTTTTTATGACGGATATATCGAAGCAGATTAAGAAGGATTTATTTAGCGCTAATCGGCGTATCGAGAGGTTGGAAAGTTTCATTAAATTACTTCAGCTTGATAGTGTTTCAGATGATGTTAAGCGTGAGAAGCTACTTAAGGAGAAATGGTGATGAGTCAATCAATTAAAAATAAGCTCCAGGTTGTAGGCCTGTTTATGGTTTGTGTTTTGATTATGTGCGCGGAGAGTTTCTGATGAGTATTCCAGCTGGCGCAACTCATATTAAACAATGGAACGGCTCCGAGTGGATGCCAATGCACTTAAAGGTAGACGGTACTGGTTATTACTTTTACAGCAAGCTTAACGGGTGGTGTAAGGACTGCGCTATAGCTGGCCATATACTTGACTTGTATTATGACGAAATATCCAGAGAGATTGATACGGAAACTGTAGAAGAGGCGGCTTGCTTTAACGCTGAAGCCGCACATAAAACAATTATAAATATAGGTGGTTGATATGAATAAGTGCGGATGCATTGGTTGTGATAATGTAGCAACTCATACGTGGAGTGGGCACCCAACCTGTGATGCTTGCCGTCCAGAAAAAACAGGAGTGACACCTAACCCTAAATCACCCTATGACGTTGACGCGCATGTTAGTGAGGCTAAGCCAGTATTCACCCAAGCTATGGCTGATGCTGGGGAGTTGGTTGGTGGCATTACTTGCGAGTATTTAGACGCTAATAGCGGGTGGAGAGAGTGCTACATTGTTGGGCGCGACCAAGGTGATTACATCTGGGTTATTCAATCTTACGAATCGGTATTCTTTATGCCTGAAGACGGTTTAAAGTTTCGGCCAATCCAAACCGAGCGCGAAAAGGCTATTGAGTATGCGTTTAGTAAAATGTTTCCCAGTGACGCAGCGATAGGCGGTGCTGAGTAAGTCTTAGGTATTGCATTCGACTGCGGCCTATTGCAAACACCTAAAAACAATGTAGCATAGCGATATAAAGCTCACTCCTTTATATCTCATCTCCTCGCCCCTTCATTGGGGCATTTTTTTGCCTACTGTTCACTGGTCGTACCACATAGGGCTAATTAGTTTGTTATATTCAGCTAAACATTATAGGAGAGAGTAAAAATGAAAGTATTAATCGCAATTATATTAATCATAGCCGCAGCTTTGTTTGTAATGGCTGGCGCTAGTGTTCTATCTGTATCAAAGGGAGCGTTACACGATATCTTCGGGTTTATGTGTATCGGGTTTGCAGGTTTATTCTTTGGTCAAATTGGCATCATGATAGCGGTCGGTAAGGAGTAGGTGATGAGGGGTTTAGAATTTAGAGCGTGGGATGAAGATATAAAGTCCTACATTAACTATGAAAATAGCGATCAGTTTGCGATAGGCCTTAACGGTAAGCTTATTGATATTGGGTGTAAGTTTACCTCTCAAATAAAAGAAGTTTCAAAAGGTATTGTTATTGAGCAATTCACCGGCCTAGCTGACGTTAATGGCGTTAAGATTTTTGAGGGTGATACCTTAAGATGTCCAGATGGTCACAAGTATGACGTAGTTTTTGACTCAAGCAAGTTTGTAGCAGTTAACCCAGATGACAAATTAGATTTTTACTTTTTAGATGATTTTGATTTTGAAGTCATCGGCAATATTCACGAGAATAAAGATGAATAGCTTACACCTGCCAAAACTAGCTATATCGCTAGCTGTAATGCTCATAGCGCTTACATTGCCAAAAGTTAAGCCAAAGGTAACAGAGCCAGAAGAAAACTGCTTTAAGGTGATTACAGGTGTTAACAGTAGTTTTGAAACTTCATCTATTGCGCTAGTGGGCAGGATGGAAAGGAAGGGTTATTTAATAGGGGAGTGTGATGATTAATTTAATGCAAGGCGATGTTGATTAGTGCAATGCAAGGGGGTATAGTTAGGGTTAATTATTCCATCAAGAGGCTGCTATGAACGGTAATTACCCAACTATACAAGTAAAAAGAAAGCAAAAGCGGTTGCACAGGCATGTAATGGAGTTGCATATTGGCAGGGAGTTAAGCCCTAACGAGCTAGTGCACCACAAGAACCATGATAAGCATGACAACAGGATTGAAAACCTAGAGATTGTGACGCGGTCTGAGCACAAAAAGCTTCACCCAGAGATCGGCATGGAAACAAGGCTAAAAAAAATATATAGCTTTGATGTTGACGAGTTAAAGCTACATAGAGAGGCGGGGCTTAGTACGTACAAGATAGCCAAAATTTACGGATGCAATCAAGCGACTATATTTAGGGAGTTAAAGAAACATGGAATCAAATAATAAATGCACGTTGCTTTTAGGTGATTGCCTAGAAAGAATGAAAGAGATTGAAAGTGGTAGTGTTGATATGATTTTAACTGATCCGCCTTATGGCACTACGGCGTGTAAGTGGGATTCAATAATACCACTGGAGCCAATGTGGGAGCAGTTGAAGCGGATCATTAAGCCTAGCGGGGCTATTGTGTTATTTGGCGCGGAGCCGTTTAGTAGCTTGATGAGGTGTAGCAACCTAAAGCAGTTTAAATATGATTGGGTATGGCAGAAAGATAAGGCGACAAATCACCTAAACGCAAAAAGAATGCCTATGCGTAGAAATGAAATTATAAGTGTGTTTTATAAAAATCAATGCCTGTATAACGCACAGCTGCAAAAGAAAGACCCAAAAAATATCAGGCCGCCAACAACCAAAAGAAAGCAGGCCGACAATTACGGGAAAATGACCGCAGACTCTACGCGTCAAATCCCAGCTGATATGAGCTATCCAAACGAAACTCTGCAGTTTAGAGGCTGTTTTGGCGATAAAGGTAAGTCTCTTCACCCTACACAAAAACCAGTCGCTTTAATGGAATACTTAATCAAAACTTACACCAACGAAAATGAAACTGTTTTAGACTTCACAATGGGCAGCGGCTCAACAGGCGTAGCAGCTAAAAACCTAAACCGTAACTTTATCGGCATTGAGCTAGATGAAAACTATTTTGCGATAGCAAAAGAGCGAATTCAGAACGCAACACCGCCAAAACAATAGTTACAAACACCATTTAATACATGGTAAAATAAACCTACAGCAGCAGGTTAGGCATACCCCGAAAAGGTGCTAGGTGTTTGTACTTTTCGTAGGGTGAGACGCTTTATTGCAGGCAAATTAAGTCGGAGGCGAAATGATTAAGATGCATTTGAACGGTGACGATCAAGGGTTAGATTACTTAGGTTAAGGGGGTGTAAATCTCGCTCCAACTGGCGTAATAGTTGGAAACTAAATTCATTATTAGGAGTAGTATATGACAGATAAAAAACCAGTAAAGCAGGATGAACCTGTCGCTGAAACACGTGGCGGCGGAGTAAAGCCTGATAAGAAAGATCCCAAGTAATGATCGATATACTCCAGCTATGCAATGATCAGTTAAGAGGGTTGCATCTGGATATGTTTTTAATAGCGATCTACCTGGTCGCTATTTTTATATGCAAAGCTAAAGACTTATACGTTTGCACTCTAGCGAGTATCGTTTCGCAAGCGTTTAGCTTGTCACCTCTGTATCGAGCAACTCTAGAGTACGAGCCGTCAGCAGTATTTCTAATCTACTCTTTCATATACTTTACAGTAATAAGATATTTGTCTACCTACAAAGTAATGCTGGCTTGCTTTATAATGGCTGCATTCGAATTAATAGTTTATAAGGCGTACAGGGATGAGATCGGAATTGTCTTCATTGAGGCTTTCTTGTACGAAAATTATGAACTACTTGTTACACTGCTGCATATGGCTATTATCAATTCAACTATTAACTGGCGAAAGGTTATCGGTAGTGTTCGAGATTATTGTTTACCTCTACTTCGCACTATCCGCAATGTTAGCCTATCTTTGCCTTATTGACGCCAAACGCGCTACAATATTAAGAGATAAAATAACCAATAGGGTTTCAGATGAATAGCCAGCCAACCAGCAGCGTTCAGGAAAGCGATGTAAGAGTTCTGGCTCAGCGCATTAACACACTAGATGAGAAGTTTGATGAAAAGTTCGACCTGGTTAACGCCAATGTCGAAAAGTCATTTTCAAAGCTGGATAGAGTTGCTGATAACTTGGGTAAAGTAGCTGAGCAGATAGCGAGGAAGGAAGAGACCGACAAGCATCTATCTGAGAAGTTAACAACGCTATCAATTCGCGTAGACAAGATATCATCCAACCAAAGAGACACCGACCTATTCATAGCTGCTCAAAAGCCTTGGGCGGACTACCGCAATAAAGTGATACCTTCAATCATCATCGCTGTAATACTTGGCCTAGCCGCTGTGTTTTATTCAAACCCCTTTAAGTAACTGGTCATACCACATAAGACCCAATAATGAGATATAGTCTTGTTGTTGGGTTTTTTAGTTTAAGGGGTGAGTATGAAAGAATTAAGCAAAGTAAATCTTTTTATAGGTAACACCGCAAGCAGAGTTGAGTTTGGAGAATTCGAGCGATATGGTAGTGGATTTACAGCTAAATACAGAGTGTGGAGCGGTTCAGATGTCACTAGCCTTATGTATGCCGGAAAGGTGAAATTCTGCAAAGACGTTACTGTTGAGTATGTCTGTGTTGATTGCCATTCGTTAAGCAGGGTAAAGCTATATAAGCACCTTGACGATATGACTTACATAGAGTGCGGATGCGGCGAGCGATGTGAACCGACAGGCATCATTGCAGTTCGTAAAGAGGTTAGCGTTACGTAACACTAACAGTTACTGTATACTATGGTTGTGTTAAGACGCATCATACTTGTTCTTGGTATTACCAGTACTAAGGATAACGGAAAGCCGCCAATTTAGGCGGTTTTTTTGTGCCTGAAATTGACTTAACCCATTCACTTTTAAAACAATCTCTTTTCGAATATAATCATTGTTGTGTGTTAGCGTGTTGACACCGAGGCGCCCTTAAAATGCTTTATTTTGTATGGAGTGAGCATTTTTAGGGTGGGACGATGTTCTGCCCTTTATGAGCCCTACATGGCCGACTGGTAATCGGTACTAGCCTTAATTGTAGAGTAAGTAAATCTCATAGTCGTATGATGCGTCTTAACACGAAGCATCTTTGTAGTGATTAAAGGTCGGCTAGTTTTTATGAACTTTTGTGACTTGTAACTGCTCTTACGATATAGACGAAACTGGGCCAATCATGGGAATACAAACGCTAGAAGGTGTGGTTACTGCTAGGCAGGGCGATTACATTATTAAAGGCGTTCAAGGTGAGTTTTACCCATGCAAGCCAGATATCTTTGAGCTTACTTACGACAAGGTATAGCCTTGCGCCAAAGTAAAAACAAAGCCTCTTAACCGAGGCCTTTTTCATATCTAACTCAACAATGATATAATACCCATAAGGCGCAGGGCGCTATTAACTAGCTAGGGGCTATTATGTTAACCGTTGAACTAAAATGCACAGAGTTACCTCAATTCAATTATCTAGTAGATTTAATCACTAGGTATCAAGACCAACTACCGCAAGCAATGATTGATGAGTTATCAGAATTGACTGAGGCTAGTTGCTATGCATGAATATAAAATACTACCAATATCAGATTTAATTCCTTACGCCAACAATTCTCGCACTCACTCGGACGAGCAGATTGCACAGGTAGCATCAAGTATAAAAGAATTTGGATTCACTAACCCAGTATTGATAGATGAACAAGGTGGAATTGTCGCTGGTCACGGTCGCGTTATGGCGGCTAAAAAGCTAAAGCTTACTGACGTTCCGTGTATTGAGTTAAGCGGGCTTACAGAGGCGCAGAAGAAAGCCTACGTGATAGCTGATAACCAACTGGCAATGAATAGCGGCTGGGATTTGGATATGCTCAAGCTGGAGGTTGAAAGCCTTCAGGAAATGGACTTCGATGTTGAGCTATTAGGTTTTGATGGCGAGTTTTTGGATGGATTGCTAGAGGTTGAGCCAGAGGAAGGTTTAACTGACGAGGATGAAGTGCCAGAGCCGCCAGAAACACCTGTAAGTGTATTGGGTGACATTTGGCAGTTAGGTAATCATCGTTTGATGTGTGGTGACAGCGGTATGATTGATTCTATATTGTTATTGCTTGATGGTGCCAGCCCCAACGCTATAGTCACTGACCCACCATACGGAATAGGGATAGACGGTCAAAAAGAATCTAAAAGCAAAAACCCTAAACACAACAGAAAACACCATGAGAAAAAAGATTGGGATTCAGAAAGGCCATCAGAAGATGTATTTCAAAACATAATAAGCTTTGATTGCCCTACTGTTATATGGGGTGGTAATTATTTTGCTGATATGCTGCCACCAACAAGAGGGTGGTTATACTGGTCAAAAGGTCAGGACGGGTTAACTATGTCAGATGGCGAACTCGCTTGGAGTACAGAGGATAAGCCTTTAAGGGCTAAAACAGTCAATAGAGGCGCGCTAAAAGGCTCTATTCATCCCACGCAGAAGCCAGTTGAAATAATTGATTTTTCAATAGGGTTTTTAAAGGTTCCATCGAAAGGTTCTGTTTTAGATTTGTTTGGTGGTTCGGGTACAACAATGATTTCAGCGGAGAAGGCTGATATAAAATCCTTTCTAATGGAGTTAGACGCTGGTTATACAGATGGAATTATTAACCGATGGCAACAGTTCACAGGCAAGCAAGCAACTCACATCGAAACAGGCAAGACTTACGAAGAGTTAAAAGGTGAGCGACTATGAGCCACTATGACGACCAAAGAGAGATAAACAAAGGCGGCAGGCCAACAAAGCCAATTGACTATGACAAACTAGCCAAGATGTGCGCTATTCATTGTACTGGTGAAGAGTGCGCCGCTATTTTAGATGTTAGTTATGAGCATTTAAACAACACGCTTAAGAGTGAAGGTCACGGCGGTTTTTTGGACTACTTTAAAAAACACTCTGCCAGCGGTAAAATGTCACTAAGGCGAAAGCAGTTTGAAAAGGCTACTGTAGAGGGCTCTATTCCTATGCTGATATGGCTAGGTAAGCAGCATCTAGGGCAGTCTGACAAGAATGAGCTTGAGTCAAAGACGGCAATAGTGGATAAGAGTGAATTGGATTGGTAAAGGCAGACGTAACAGCGCCTAAGCTAGACCTATGGAATAACTCGCCAGCATTTAGGCCTTACTATAGTGATAGGTCTCGCTACCAGGTGTTATGGGGCGGCGCTGGTAGCGGTAAGTCGCACAAGGTGGCTAGGCGAATACTACTCAGGTGCATCAAAGAGAAGCATAACTACCTAGTCACTCGCAAAGTGAACAGAACCATTAAGCGATCTGTTTTCACTCTATTTAAAAATATACTTTCTCAATGGGCTGCTAACTGGGGCTGCAGGTTATCTGATATTGCAGATATAAACCTAACCGACTTAACTATAAACCTTAAGATTGGCGCTAAATCTCAGCTAATGTTCACTGGTATGGATGACGTTGAGAAGCTTAAGTCTATCGAGGGCGTTACCTCTATTTGGTGTGAAGAGGCAACTGAATTGATACAGGAGGACTTTGAGCAGTTAGATTTACGTCTTCGTGGTGAGCATTCAGTAGACCTTCAGATAACCTTAACCCTAAACCCTATTAGCGATCAGCATTGGATCAAGAAGATATTCTTTGACGACCCAATTGAAGATGTATTTACTTTAAAGACCACATTCTTAGACAACAAGTTTATCGATGATGCGTACAAAATGGTTATGGAGAACAAAAAGAAAACCAATCCGAGGTACTACAATATCTACGCTCTAGGCAATTGGGGTACAGCTGAAGGTCTTATATTTAATAACATTAGCTACAAGATGGTTAAACCTGAAGACTTCGCCGGTTACGAATGCGTTCAGGGGCTGGATTTCGGTTACACTAACGACCCGTCATCATTTAACCAGACCTACATTGACCTGAAGAATAAAAAGCTTATCGTTTATGATGGGTTTTACAACAAAGGAATGTCTAACAATGACCTATCTGAAGCTATCAAAGAAAAACAGGCTCACAGGCACAAGACAACGTGTGACAGCGCAGAGCCTAAGTCTATTGCGTCACTGAAGTCTAAGGGTTGCAACGTTGAAGCCGCTAAGAAAGGTAAGGACTCAATTAACAATGGTATCGACTTCCTCCAGGACTACGAGATAATAATTAATTCTCACTTGGTTGAGTTTAAAGTTGAGGCTGAAAACTATTCATGGGCTACGGATAAGAATGGTAAGCCGACCAATAAGCCTGTGGACGACTTTAACCATTTCTTTGACTCGTTACGCTATGCAACAGAGCGCTATCATTCTCGCGGAAAGATGGAGCGCTTAAATATTGGCTTCTAAGTTGTTACAATGAACAAAATTCAAAAGGGTTAACATAATGACTAAGCAATCAGGATTAAGGGCTGTAGATGGTAATTACGCCACACACGCTCAAATGTGGGAAGAAACAAGGGCGTGTAACGCTGGAGCTAAAGAGGTTGTAAAGCTGGTTAGCTCAATGCCAGCCCCAAGCTATTCCACTCTTTGTGGTCAGTTTAGATATGATCATCTTGATGAAGAGCTAATACTTAAAGCTCAGAATCTAAATCACAATAGAAATTTGGCTAATATACAGAGAATAAATGAATACTGGAAGCGCGGCAGGTTTTCAAATTACGTAGGCAGGACGCTTGAGTCTAATCATGGGATGATGTGGAATCACCATGCCGAAAAAGACCTTTCTCCAAAAATGGAATATGCAGACGATAACTTTAACGGTTACGGATTGTCGGTAGATGATTTTGCCAAAGATTGCACGTATGAGCTAGAACTTACAGGTAGGTATGGCGCTCTTGCTGATATGGCAGAAACAAGCTCATCAATGACGGTTGCACAGCAAGACGACCCAGCGCTACAGCCTAGAGCGATATCGTACAAAGCCGAAGACATCCTTGCGGTTTACGTGATGGAAGGTAAGGTTGTTGATATCAGGCTTAATGAGGATCGCACCGAAAGTAGTGTTGACAACGAATTCGAATACGAATGCAAGCAATACACTAGACGACTGGTTATGATTGATGGCACTTATTACAATCAGCTATTCAACGACAAGGAAGAAAAGGTAAGCGAGATAGCCCCCAGGGCTAACGGGAGTAATTTTAGCTTTATCCCTTTTGTTTTCTTTGGGGCTGACAGTAACTCACCAGCGTATTCAAAAGTGCCTCTATTCGACTTGGCACATATAAACCTAGGTCATTTTGTGCTTGATTGCGACAACAGGGATAACTTGCATTACCACGGGCAAGGAACAACACTTGTAACAACGGACATGCAGGCTTACGAGTTTGACGCGCTAAACCCTGCTGGCTTAGATACTGGCGCTAAGGGTAAAAACGTTCTAAAGCAGGGGGACGATATAAAACTTGTCCAGCTGGCAGCCACTGGCGCAATACCAGAGGAAATGGGAAGGGATCAAGAAAGAATGATTCAGCTGGGCGCTCAAATAGTAATGCCAGCCGGTCAAAATATGACACTAGGACAAAAGAAGATTGAGGCTGGGGCGTCACTATCTACACTAGCTAGAATATCTCACAATACAAGCGAGGGCATGACTACTCTTCTTGGTTATATGGCTATGATGAAGGGTGATACACAGGAAAGCACGTATAAGGTTAACTCTAAGTTCATCACTGATGACATGACCCCTGAAATGCTAAACGCCCAAATGGCTATGGTTCAAGGTGGCGTACTGCCTAGCGAGACTCTAAATGAATCAGCTAGGCGTGCAGGATTGACTAAGCTTGATGATGAGCAGATTAAGCAAAAGCTGCTAGAGGATGGCGAAAGTCTTACAGGTGATAGCGAGGAAGTCGCACAGCTTAAGGCTGAGCTTGAAGCGCTAAAATCTGGCCAAGAGTAAATAAAAAGCCCTCTTAATTGAGGGCTTAGTTTTAATCAATAATTATGATGGCCATTAGCGCGCCCAATCCCGAAAACATCATTCCGTGGTGCCAACTTAAAGGTTGCCCGTCAAAGAATGACCCGCAAATGGTATATACAGCAAGAACACCAATGACACCAAACAGCTTTCTCATATCAACCTCCCATGCTCAAATACTTTAACCAGTTACGCGTGTTGTCTCTGTTTCTATATTTCAGCTTCATCATTTCACCTCTGGCACTAGCGGGATTATATTTGTGCAGTATTCAGATTCCATCTCAATGCTAAGTATGCGAAATGAGTCTTTTTCTTTATCGTAAAACCCAGCTGCAGAGCCTTCGTCTGAATAATCAAACTGATAAGCCTTGCCGTCAATCAGCTCAACAGGTGCAGGGGTGATTGTGCCGTTTTTATGCGAAATTGGTTCGCACTTATGAAACCACTCCTCCTTATTGCCGTATCTAGACCTGAATTTCAAACGGGTGCATATATCATCTTCTGCAGCCGTAAGCTCGCCAATTTCTGACCTATTGGTGTCTGTGTCGCTAAACTCGTAAAGCTTACCAATCTCATAAACCATTCCATCTACAGTTACAGTTTCCACTTTATCCATTTCATACTCCCGCTTGTATTCTTCAAACCCTTCTGACATTTCGGCTACCGTGGCGTTAAATTCTTCTATCCTGCAAATTTCGTCATAATATCTATCGTCATATCCGATAACAATATCAACCATGTCTCCACGTGCATGACTTCCGCTGACCTTAATGCACTCCGCAATAGCCAGTACGTCCAATCCTTCATATGTTGGCCAAACCCCTTTGAACTCATTAACCGCATCTATAATTGTTTTCGTCTCTAACTCCTTATTGATTTAACTCACGTTAACACGTTACTTATTGCCATGTGGTATGACCAGTGCCTATCGGTGTATAATTAGTTATCACCTAAACACGGCGCTAAAAATGGCAGAGCTAGAAATACTAACAACAATGGCAACGCAGCAAACGGCTGACCTACAGCGAGTGGCTAAGCAGGTTGGCGCTGATATCGTGCCATACATTAAGCGCATCGAGTCTGGCATTGAAGACATATTGCGGCCTTATTACGATAAATCGATAACCGCAAAGCGCCAGGAGAAGATACTTAAGGATATAAGCGAGCTAACCAACCTTGAATATAGTGAGTACCTTAAAGATTTTAACGTAAGCATGAAGGCTATTAGCGGTGAAGAGGTGGCGGCTTCAACCATGGCGCTAGATGTTGCCATTGAATCCGATGTTGATATTAACGAGCCTAAGAAGTCAGATATTAATCACGCTGTAATTGCTACACCGATTCAGCAGGGAGATAAAAGCTGGACTACCTACAAAGGCATTCAGTCATCATTCAAAAGCCAGTACGTTGACGAGATTAACTCAGCGATGGTTGTTTCAATGCAAGGCGCTGAGAATGGTAAGGAGGTTGCCGATGCCGCTTACACTCAATTACACTACACCGGTAGAAAGGCTAGCAAGTCTGTATTAGACCGTTCTCGCAGGTCTGCTAACTCGATGGCAGCTACTACGACCAATCATGTAGCCAATGTTACCCGGGTTCAATTTGGCGAGGCTAACAAGAGGTTAATTAAAGGCTATGTTTTTATTGCAGTCCTAGATTCTTCAACCTCATCTACATGCAGAAGTGGTGACGGAACAACAATGAGCGCTGATAACCCCAAGTTTTCAGCATGGTCTCCGCCGAGGCATAGAGGATGCAGAAGTGCGCTGTCTTACGATGTTAACGACAGATACAAGCTAGATGAAGATTCAACTAAGCGAGCGTCATCATTCAGAGTCGATGGATTGCAATCCCCAAAACCTGTATCAAGTAATGGTATTTACTACGACAAGATACGCAGCCTAAGCGCATCAGACCAAGACGCGATATTAGGCGTATCACTTGGTAAGGCATTCAGAAAGGGATTAAAAGACGGCACTCTTACGCCTGAGTCATTCGCTAAGCTAACAGTTGATAGCCTGTACCAACCGTTAACGCTTAAGCAAATGTCAGAACGTAACAATGCCCTAGGTGAGATATTACGTAAACAAAACAAAACCTGATATAATATCGCAAACAACCACGGCAGAGCCGTATTACAATCCTTGGAGGATTACAGATGGACTTATCGACAATTGAAGGTTTAACTCCTGAGCAATCAGAGGCTATTCTCGCAATGCACAACAAAGAGACTGAGGGGTTAAAGACTAACCGTGACGCATTCCGTGGCGAGAAAGATGCCGCAACAATTAAGGCTCAAGAAGCATTGCAGCAGGCGGAAGATACCCGAAAGGCTTTGCAGTTAGCAGAAGAAGAAAAACTAAAGCTAGCCGGTGATATGGATGGCCTTAAGTCTCACTATGAAAAGGTTAATGCTGAGCAATTAGCCGCTATTAAGTCTGAGTCAGATAAGGCTAAAGGCGCATTGTTAGACCGTGACAAAACATCTGTAATGGCAGACCTACAAACCATGATTCATCCTGAAATGGCTTACGCTGGTAAGGCTATGTTGTCAAGTGCGCTTGACATTGGTTATAATGAAGAAGGAAAGGCAATTACTACATTTAAACATAATGGTGAAGTGGTTGCTGATAGTGTCGAATCATTCAAAAGCTGGGCTTCTGAAAATTCAGACTACAAACAAGTTTTAATAGGTGTTGATTCTGGCGGGGCTGGGGTAACGCAAGCTAGTTCAAATACAATTGCAGGTGACAAGGACGCAGCATTTAAGCAGCGACTCAAAGCCGCAGGATTAACTTAATAAGGAAAGCATCATGTCTGTAACAAATATGGTTGTTTACGATCAAGAAATTCGCTTACGTACAATTGAATTGCTAGGTCAAGATTTACAAAAATTTAACGCTGGCTCTGGTGGTGCTATCGTTCTCGATATGTCTCGTTGGACTGGTAATTACACAAAAGAATCTTTCTTTAACTCTGTGGCGTCTGCTCAGCGTAGAGTGAATCGATTCGCAGCTAACGGCGCTCAAGCTTCAACGGCACTGTCTGAATCTGAAATGGTTGGAGTTAAAGTTGCTGGTGGATTTGGTCCGATCGTGTTTGAGCCATCACAACTTACTTGGCTTTCAGACGACCCAGAAACAGCAATTAATGTTATCGCTCAAGGCTTTGCTGATGCGCTGCTGGCTGACCAGCTAAACACTGTTGTAGGTTGCGCTGTAGCAGCAATTGAAAATATACCAGCCCTGGTTAATGACGTGTCAGCGCTAACTGCTGGTGCAGGCGCGTTAACTCAATCAGTGCTTAATGGCTCTCACGCTAAGTTCGGCGATCGCTCAGGCATGCTGATGGCTGACGTTATGACTGGCGCAGCGTTCCATAAGTTAGTAGAGAAAGGGCTGGATAACGGCGAGCGACTATTTATGTCGTCTAATGTTACCGTCCAGTCAATCCTAGGTAAGATCTTTGTTGTATCAGACATCCCAGCACTAGCAGTTGCTGGTACACCAAACAAGACTTACGTTGTATCGTTTGTTGCTGGCGGAGCGGTTGTTGATAACGCATCTGATATTATTACCAACCTAGATCCATCTAACGGTAAAGAGCGTATCGAAACCACTTGGCAGGCTGATTATTCTTTCGGCGTAAAGCTAAAGGGTTACGCTTGGGATATCGCCAACGGTGGAGCGTCTCCTGATGATGCTGACTTGTTCACAGGTTCAAACTGGGACAATGTAATGGGTGACGTTAAACACACTGCTGGCACTCTAGCAATTGCAGATATTGACCAATAAGGATAAGTGAACATGTCTAGACGTGAAAAGAAAATCGCATTTGTTGAGCATCCAATTACATTTGCTGAAAAGGACGCGATCATCGATAAAGGTTTTAAGATTGTTGATATCCGCTTTGCTCCTGAAAAGCTGCCTGAAGGTGCTAATAAGTTTGAAAAGCCTAAAGCTGAAAAGCCTAAAGGTTAATCACGGCAATGTGATTCGCAGAAACCCACTTTAATAGGTGGGTTTTTTATTGCCTGCCATATGGGTTATACTAACAGCGTGCAAGAATTTGAGGGCTTGCACAGTTGCAGCGCTGTAACACCTCACTCTAATTTCTCCCTCTAAATGCCCTTCGGGGCTTTCCCTCTGAGTAAACGTTATGCGAACAATGAATGATATATTAGCTGATATTGTGATCGCTAATGGCGGCACAGTCACCGACCCAAACAACCGAAACCAATTACTAAGAGACTGGTTAGCGGCAATTTAAATTAACTCATAGGAGAAATGGGATATGAGTACGAGAAACAAGATACTTGAAGAGATATTAGACAAGACTGGTGGCGCGGAATTCAAAGGTGCACCTTCCAATGTGATGACTGAGAATGACAACACTGGAGAAACGACTGTTGATGGAAACCCAGGCAACTTCGTACCAGCCGCCGCTACTGCTGGGCTTGCTCCTCCAGTTCCAGGTTATGCGGTCAACTTTAAACCCCTTAACGTTAATATCTTAGATGCCATCCATGATTCGACTGTAGATGAAGATTATAGGGTTGATTTTAGCGGGACAATTACAGCTAACGATCCTGCATTCCTTGGGACATATATTGGGATAATGGTTGACACAAGCCTAGGGCAGACATTCACTGGTGGGACTAAGTTTTATCCTGTCGGTGTGTCATTTGGGGCCGGAGCGTCTCCTGCGATAGGATTCTCAATAACTGTATATGGAAAGTTTGCTCCTGATGAAATTATTCAATTAAAGGTTTCATCTAACACATCGGGTACGCTAACTCTTTCTGATGTGATATTTTTCGCAGTTAAGATCACTCCTGCTGCTTAGCGATGCAGATGCAGCAACGCTAACTAAAAGCACGTTTGTTACGTCAGGCATTGCTAGCGCAACAGTGACCAATCAGTGGAAAGGCGGAGCTAGTGGTATGATTACCGACATAGGCTCAATAGACTTGACGCCACAAGGTACAAACTTAGTGTTTGAAGAGTTGTAAATAAAAAGGCCTCTTAATTGAGGCCTTTGTTTTTTAATCTTCTTCATCAAACATAATTGAGTTGTAACAATCTTCACATGTAGCTATAACATTCCCGCTTTCCCTTATTGTAAACTGCTGCTGGTCTGCGTCTTCTGCTTTATCTCCGCAAATTTTACACTTTATGTCTGGCGCGCTTATTCGTATTGGAATACCTTTATATATAACTGCGCCACCTTTCATTGATACTTCCACTTTAGCGGCCAGCTTTAGCTCTTCTGATTCAGCTCCGAACATTTCAGAAACCTTGCTCATATCAATTTCACTCACGGCAATCACTCCTTATTAATTTAAGCACACTATAACGCCAAACTTTCGTTTCACTGCTCCGACCAGTACAATATGATATACTTGGTTAAAATTTAAGAGGGTTTAACAATGGCTTTAGTAGTTGAAACGGGGCAAGGTGTTGCGGATAGTGATTCCTATTTATCACTAGTAGATGCTAGAGCGCTTGCTGTTAAGTACGGGATCGCATTGCCTACTGATGACACCGAGGCAGAGGTATTATTGCGTAACGGCTACCTAGGACTGCTACCTATCGAGCCGCAACTTCAAGGTTCTCGCACACATCAAATCCAAACCAATATATATCCGCGCACAGGCGTATTAAAAAACTGCGCTTCAGTTGATAGCGATTCAATACCAAATGAGCTTAAGCTATCGCAACTGTATCAAGCTGACGCAATTCAATCTGGCGCTAGCACTAACGAGGTTACAAGTGAGCCTAAAGTTAAAAGCAAAACCCTTGTTGGCGTATTCAGTAAGACGTATATGGACGGGTCAAGCGCTCCACTCAACGCTGTTGTGCAGGGCGTTATCAATCAAATGTACCCACTTACTAAGATTGGATTCCAGCAATCACCTTGCGGTGGCGGTGGTTATGGTAACGGCCTTGGGCGTGAAAATATGGGTTATATGCGATGAGTGGATTCGAGATTGATAAAGACGTTAAGGAAATGCTTCGCGATGCTAACGACTTCGCAGGGCCTAACCCTAACACCATTTTCAAAGAAGTCAAAGTTTTGACTGGCGGCGATGGTATAACACCGCCTACTGAAACTATAACAACAGTTCAATTAGTTGACGCTATTTTCAAAAGCTACAATCAAAACGCTATTGACGGAACGAGTGTTAAAGCGGGTGATAGGCAGTTGGTATCTAATGGCGACATTGCTATTGAATACGGCAATATCATCACTGAAGGCTCGGATAGGTGGCTTGTGGTTAGCGCAGACAATAAAACACCAGCAGGTATACCGCTAGCCTATATCGCACAGGTAAGGAAGCAATAATGCCGCTAAAGGGTTTGGGAAATGTCAAAAAAGCTATGGAAGATTTAAAGCAATCGGCTAACGATGACGTTACCGGTGTTTACCTTGCTGGCATGAAAAACATGATTGAGCAAACCCCAGCGCAATCAGGCGGCACTCGTAACAGTTGGTTTTTATCAACCAAGAGTCAAGTTAGCAATACAGCTAGAAAGCCGTCTATAGGTGGCTCTGACTCAATATCATCGGTATTGCGCGGAATGCCTAAAAGCGTATTAGGTAAAACTTTATATTTTGTTAATAACTCGCCACCTATTAACTTACTTGAATATGGTGGATACCCAAACCCTGTTAAACTTGGATCGTGGATAGATGGGAAATATCAAATACTATCTAGCGGCGGATACTCAAAGCAAGCCCCAGGTGGCTGGGTGCGTAAAAATTTAATCCTTATGCAAAAGAAGATTAGAACATTATGAGCGATTTAAACATAAGACGCGCACTGGCTACACTGCTGATATCAAGCGGTATACCTCAGAGCAATATTGCGTGGGAAAACACAACATTCGATCCGGCCAATCTGGATTATTACATTGCGTTCTACTTTTTGCCGTCAACTGAAGATTCGGCAGGAAAGGCGCTTGCAGATGATAGTGAGCAGCTTGGATTGTGCCAAGTTTCGGTATTCACAAAGCTAAACTCAGGCGATTACGGAACAAAATACCTAGAGACTATCGACACCATAAAGGGTGTATTTTTAACTGGAGTAGAAACAAGTTATAATGGCCAAGCGGTAACAATACTAGATTCATCTAACATAAGCCCTTCAGACTCAGAAAGTTGGTATCAGGGCGGCTTAACAATTAACTATCGAGCATTTAAAAAGAGGGTTTAAACATGGCAGGTTCTAATGATTATGTAATAAAGGCTGGCACTGGTGATTCGGAAGTTGACATT
>Ga0233415_10000524_pt1 | contig 17882 bp, 3 predicted proteins | sample Na_anoxic_12_MG_FD_188631 | JGI IMG/M metagenome (GOLD analysis project Ga0233415, IMG submission 188631) | Seawater microbial communities from Saanich Inlet, British Columbia, Canada - Na_anoxic_12_MG | ecosystem: Environmental > Aquatic > Marine > Inlet | place: Canada: British Columbia... | reverse complement strand
GCTAATGTAGATGAAGATCTTACAGATGAAGAGAGAATGAGCTTTTCTAAAACTCCAGAGTTTGCAGAATCTGCTAGATCTATGTTAGATGAAGATTTGTATGGTGGTAGAGGTATGGGATATGATGACATGCAATATGCAGCTTCTGAGAATCTAGGTTATAATGAAGATAAAGGAGATCAAGTAGCAGATTACTATGATAATATATTAACTAATCAAGGACCTGCAGGATTTCAAAATGCAATAAATGAAGGTCAAGATAGTTATGTATCTGCAATACCTTTTGCTAATAATACTAATCCATTTCCTGCAGAGACAATTTCTAATCCTCAAATGGAAGCTTTACAAAATTATACAGCACCAGAAGATTTAAGAGAACAAGGGTATTTAAATAACAATCTAGAAGCTCAACAACAATACTTAGCTCCAGGAGAACAATATAGTGATGTTCAGTGGGATGATGATTATCAATATGGTGGTTACTTAATGAGAGCTCAAGATGGCGCTAGTGGTATCATGAATCCTGATGGTCCAATGCCTGGATTTACATGGGAGCAATGGGAACAGCTTAGTCAAGAAGAACAAAAACAAGCTATACAAGGAACTCGTGATGCTAGAAATCAATATGCAACTCAACGTCAGCAAGTACAGCAACCTGTTAATCAAAGAGGTTTTAATCCTTTTGGAGCACTAGCGGGTGCATTAACAGGAATGCCTTATGGTATGGGCAATAGTAGACAAAAGCTGTTTGAAAATACAGGAGGTTATTGGAAACAAACGGGATTCCCTGGAGGTACAATTGATCCAAGCAACATAACTAGAGTTCATACTGAAGGTAAGAGAGGTTTATTTGGTCCTAAAGGTAAAATGGATATTTACTTTGGTGGGTCAGGTGAAGCTGCAGCTGATGGAGTTCCGCAAGGATCTGCAGGTTTTCCTGATATGAGCTATGATGCAAGAGCAGAAAGAGCTGAAGGTAGAAGAGAAAGAAGAGATGCTAGGCCTGGTGAAAGAGCAGCTAGACAAGAAGGTAGACAATTAAACAGAGAAGAAAGACAGTTTGAAAGAAATCGTAGACAGAACATAAGACAAGGTAGAGGTGACACTGGTGGTTTTGATAGAGATGCTGCTGTTGCAAGAAGAGCATCAACTGCAGAACAAGCAGCAAATTCTCAACAAGTAGTTGCTGATCCAAATCCTGGATATACTACTGATAAGCTAAATAAATTTAAAGCTGGAGATATGAGCAGAGGTCAACTTAGGAAAGCTGACTTTAATAAATCAGAAAGAAAACAATACAGACAAGGTGATGTTGAAGGAGCTTCCGAAGCTAGGAAAAACAGACGTAGGGCTGCAAGAAAACAATATGGTGGTTACTATGTAGAAGGAGGAGAATATGATCTTACAACAGAAGAGATATTAGAAATAATGCAAGCTGGTGGTCAAATAGAATTTATTTAATATACTGAAATGAAAGTAAGAATTAAAAAGTTAGGAAAATTAAAGCAAGCTGCTTACGGTGGTCAACAACCAGATGGAGCTTTGGATGTTACACCTACATCTTTTGGTGGTAGTATGGCTTCTGCTCAAGAAGGTGTTCAAGTTCAAAAAACTTTAACAAGAGAACCTAGAGAAGAAGCTAACTTAGAAGCTGAAGGTGGAGAAACTGCATTTGGTCCTATATCTGGAGATACCATTCCAGATCATATGGTAATAAAAGGCCCTAGACATTCTAGCGGGGGAGTGCCATTAAATCTTCCAGATGATACTTTTATATTTAGTGATACTAGGAAAATGAAAATTAATGATCCTAGTGTCTTGGCAATGTTTGATAAAAAGAAAAAGAAAGGTGGATATACTCCAGCAGAACTTGCCAAGCCTTATGATATTCAAAAGTATAAGGCTATACTTATGGATCCTGAAAGTGATGATAAAGCTGTGTCTACTGCTCAAATGATGATACAGAATTATGTTTTAAAATTAGGAGCATTAGCTTTAGCTCAAGAAGCTAAGAAAGGTTTTCCTCAAGGTATTCCAGAAATGGCTAGACCTTATATGGAAGCTAACGGTATTGCTGATGAAGACTTATTACCAGAACAACCAGAACAAGAGCAACCTCAGCAACCTATGCCTGAACAACCTATGGAGCAAATGCCAGAAATGGAAATGCAACCTCCAATGGCATTTGGAGGATATAGTGATTTAAATAGGTTTATAGAAGGTGGCGATCCAACACTAGCTTTTAATAATGGTACAGTACAAGGAGCTACTGCAATGGACAGACTTGATAATGCAATCTATAGTGAAGAGAATTTAGACAATCTTACTATGGATGATTTAAATAAACGTAATGAAGAATTACTAGCTGAAAATGTTCTAGAAGAAGAAGAATTAGATTTACCACCTACTCCAGAAGAAATGGCATCAGGAGAAGATCCTGAAGGAGGTAAAGCTTCTTATAAATATAAGAATAAGTTTAATGTAAATAAGCCTGAATTAGCAAGAAGAGCTAACATGGCTATGAAGATTGGAGCAAATCTTATTAATGAATATGATAGGCGTAGAATTGCAGGTAGAAGTAAAAGAGCTAGTTTTGATGAGCCTGCTAGACAAAAAGATTCTAGGGGTATGTATGGAGCTAATACAGGTAGAGAAGCTCTAAGAAACATGGAGGAGTCTGAAATGATTGTAGGACAAGACTATGCTCAGGAAGGTATTTCGGTAGATTCATTTAGTCAAATGAAATCTATACCAGAAGTTAATACATTTAACGGTTCAACAATTCCTGGAACTAGAGACTTTACTACAGGTTTTTCTAATATCAATGATGTTTCTCAACCTATAATGAGAGAACAACCTGTTTATGATCCAGCTACAGATCCTAAACTTACTAAAAACTATATGACTGATAGACAAGGTAACATAACTGGACAAGCTTATGTACCTGCTGGAAGAACTTATAATACTAGAAAATTAAATAGACAGTTTAAAAGAGGTAAGATTCCTGGTGAGGCTTTTTATGATAGTGAATATGGGTATGGTGGAGAATCTATGGAAGACTATGCCATGAGTATGGGAGGAGCTTATTTTCCTACTATGTCTACTGGTGGATTTAATATGTTACCAAAGGCCCAAGATGGTGATGGAGGTAAAACTGTAAAAAAGACTAAAGAAGAACTTGCAAAAAAATTGTCTAATGCAACTGTAACTGATGTTACAGATATTCCAGATGATTACATACTTGTAGGACAAGATGACGAGGGTAATGATATTTATGGGTCTGGTTCAAAAACTATTAAAGTAGTTAGTAAAGATCCATTAAAGAAAAGAGGAAAGACTAAGAACCCTGCTGAAGATGAAGGTGCTTATGTTAAAAGTCTTTGTAAATCTTTAGGACCTGGTGGTGCATATGATGGATATACAGCTCAGTCTTTAGCAGATGCTGGCATAATAAGTCAATCTGCTGTAGCAGGTTTACAACCATGTGAAAATTTAGCAACAGAAGAGCCAACGGATTTAGATGATGATAACTTTGTAAGAGCCTTAAAAGAAGTTGAAGTATGCCAATGTAAAGATGAAAATGGCGAGCCTTTACAACCACAACCTAAACCAGATCCTGAGACAGGAAAATGTCCATGTCCAACATATGATGAAACAACTGGTGAAGAAATTATAGTAGAAGAAGAACCTTATATAGATGATCCACATTGGTCAGATGTTGGTACAAGAGGTGTGTACACTGCTGCAATGATGGATCCTGGTGTTGATAGACCACAGCTAGCTTTACCTGATAGAGTAGAAACTAGACCTGTATATGAAGATTACTTAGCTAAAGTTCAAGCTATACAAGCTGGTTTAACTACAGCTGCAGATTCAGTAAATAAAACTGCAGGTTCTACATCAGATAAAATGGCAATGCTTAGTCAACTAGTTGGTCAAGCTAGCCCTGCAGCAGCAAATGCTGTAGCAGAAACACAAGCAAGAAATATTGGATACCAAGATGCTGCTAATGCTAGACAACTTCAAGCTGATGCTAATTATGCAAATGCTCTAGCTGATGTTAGAGGAAGACAATCTATGTTAGATGCGGATGCTGCTAATACTTATAGAACTAATAGAAATGTAAAAGCTGCTAATGTACAAGAACAGGTGCAGCAAGCAGAAAATGAAATGGTTAAAAGACAGCAAATGAATACTATGTATCCTCAGTATGCTGGTGAATATCATAAAGGGTTTATTACTCCTACTGGACGTGGTAGAACGCCTGTGCCTGAAAAGCCAGTAGGTATTGAAGATTATGCTGCAATGCTTGCACAAGCTAAAGGTGCTTTCCAAGATGATGAGTTAGCAAGAAAGTATGTAGAAGCTCAAATGGGAATTAAGGGTCAATATGGTGGTCAATACGCTAAAGGTGGTTATGTAATGGGATCTAATGTATTTCCATTCATGTTTTATTAAACTTAATAAGTTTAGTAAACTTTTAAAATTTTAATATTTTTATAAAATAAGATTATAATACAAGATGGCACGTTATCCAACAGGAGTTAAAACATTTATTCCACAAATTCAACCATATCAGGTTGACTTTAATTTTGCGAATAATGTACTTAAGACAAAACAGAATCAATATGATACTAACTGGAAACAGTTAAATAAGCTTTATGGTCAAATTTACTATGCAGATCTTACAAGAGGAGAAAGTAAAGAAAAGCAAGAAGCTTTAGTTAAGCAAATTGATTTTAATTTAAAAAGAATCTCTACAATGGATCTTTCATTAGATCAAAATGTACAAGCAGCAAAACAAATCTTTCAACCTTTCTATGAAGATAAAAATTTAATGAAAGATATAGCTTGGACAAAAAATACATCTATGCAGTTAAGTGGAGCTGAGTCTTTGAGAAATTCTTCTGATGAAGAACAAAGAGCCCGCTATTGGCAAGATGGTGTTAATGCTATAAACTATAGAGTAGAAGAGTTTAAGGAAATGCCTTATGATCAAATACAATCTGCTGCTAATGCTCGATATACTCCTTATGTAGATGTAATGGCTAAAGCAGATGAGATATCTAAAGAGTTTGGTGATCAAGTTAGACCTAGCTTTGAAGGAGGAAATATGTGGATGGTAAGTACTACAAATGGTGAATTATTACGTCCTCATTTACAAAAGTTGTTTCAATTAAGACTTGCAAATGATCCAGCTGTACAAGATCTATATAAAACTCAAGCATATGTTGATAGAAAAAATTATATGTATCAAAATGCTGATAAGTATAATGGGGATAAAGATGCTGCCGAAAGAGATTATTTAAATTCTACATATGATTTATTAAAACCAGCTGTAAAAGATAATAATGAAAAAGTAAAACAAACAGATCAGTTTTATAGAAACAATATAGGTACTTTACAAAAAAATATGAATGACGGAAATGCAACCATTCATACACAGGGATTATTAGACTCTTTCTCCAAAGGTAAGTCTGTTAATGATAATGCTTTAATATTATCTCAAAAGGAGCTTCAAGATATAAAAGAAGGTAGGAGTAGTCTTTCTACAACTACTGGTTCTATGTCTGCTAAAGATGATTTATCATTACTTAGAACAAGAGTAGATAGTTTAAGAGCTAATCAATTAATGCGTACAGACTTTACAGAAGCTGCTGATGTATATGCATTTAGAAATTTTAAACAAGAAATTAAAGAAAATCCTTATGAGTTTGAAAGAGTTAAGCAGCAAAATAGAATGGCTCTTGAATCATTCAAACAAGATAGAACAGATGCAAGACAAACTAGAACAGATAGAGCTACAAAACAGTTAGAAGTAGATAAACATAGAGTAGAAATAGGAACTCATATGTGGGCGGAAGAACCTGAATTTTTACCAGATGGTAGAAGAAATCCAAGATTTGGTCAGTTATATGCTAAACCTATTGAAGAATTAAATAATGTTTATGAAACAGATAATGATCTTTCTTCGGGAAAAATAGATATGAAAAAAAGCATAGATCAATATGCACAAAGTAATGATGAACAAATTACTGGATTAACTATACCTGGTCTTGAAATGATAGCTGGATTAGACTTAGATCAGGAAACTCAAAAGAAATTTTTTGGAGGTATGACTTTAAAAGAAACTATGGAATGGTCAAAAAGTTCATATGCTCAAAAGGGAACTGCTAGGCTTGAAAAAATTGTTGATGTTGTAAATGGAATTAAAACGGTTTTGTATGGTGATAACGATTTTGCTAAAATGGCTGCTGACAAATATAGTGGTCAAAACAAGTATGATAGTTATGCAGGATCTCTAGGTAAAGTAGATGATCAAATAGCGGCACATCAAGCTGTGACATTAGAACAAATTAGACTAAATAAAGTAACAAGACAAAAACTAGCTGACGCTAGAGGTAATAATTTAGCTTCATTATTTGTAACAGATGTATATGGCAATACTATTGGCGAAGAAAAATATGTGCAAATGATAAAGCAAGCAAAAGGCATAGGTCCTGCAGAAATTGAAGATATGAAACAAAGGGCCCAAGAAGCTAAAGAAGAGGGTTACTTAGATATGGTAAGAAAACAAGAATGGGAAGATGGAAATTATGCATATTCTTTGGGTATAGGTTTATACGATGCTTTGGACTTAAATGAACTTAAGAATATAGATTTAAGAGACGCTATACCTTTTTGGTCTTTAGCTCAAAAAAAAGATGGAATACCAACATATGCTGAGGCTGTAGAAAACTATAATGAGTTTTATAAAAAAGAAGCTTCTTCAAGTGGTAATCCTATATTCTTTGCTGGAAAGATTGGTAGCGGAAGTCTTACAGGAGGAACTAGTAAAAGTTCTACAATGACTCTTGCTCCTAAAGGTGTTAGTACTGAAAATCATAAAATATTTTTTGGTGACGTAGGACCTTATGCAAATGGTGTAACTAAAGACATTGGTGCAAATGTAGACATTGGTGATACTGCTAAATATATAACAACAATAACGGGCATTGGCCGAACAGCAGATACTCCTCTTGTGGAAGAAGCAGAAGACGGAAGGCTTCCAGATAGAGAAATAGCAAAAATATTAATTAGGGATTTTACTGATAGATCTAAAATTGCAAATCTTGAAGAAAACCTTAGAGTACAAGTTTCTGCAACTACAGCGTTTGATGGTAATAAAGCAGCTTATACTTTCTTTCCAGGAGATGAAGACTTAAAAAAATATGTTCAAACATATGATTCAGATGGTAATGTTAAAAATGCAGGTATTATTACTCCTGAACAATATTCAGCAATAACACTAAATGGTGTTAGTATTCTTAGTGATCAAGTTAATTTTAGTTCATCAATATTTGAGGAGTCATATTCTGATAAGGTTACTATGGCAGTAAAAGCTTCTCCTGATAAAAAATATATAAATAATGTAGGTTCTTATTCACAAGTATTTCAAATGAGAACTGATACAGAGGTTATGGATATTCAATATCAAATACCTGATTTTGATGTAGATTATTTTTTAGATAATGGAAAGTTTAAAATGAGATCTGAGGATAAGGATTTTGTAACTGATGTAGGTCTTAAAAGCACTGACCAGTTAGCAGATAGATTTAGAATAGAAATGGTTCCTAAATTAAAACAAACAGATAATTTTGTAATGAAGAGAGCTGCTGCTATCAGTAGATTAGCTGTTGAAGAAGGTTGGGATAAATCAAAATTAAGAAATACTTTGTTACAGTTAAAACAAGTTTATTATGATTGATAATACTAACTATAGTGATTTAGGTTCTGAACTTCCTTCTGAAGAAAATATTCAACCTTGGTCAGGTGAAGGTTTATCAATGGATACTGAAATAAATTTTCCTGAACCTATACCAGGTCAATTTGTAAGAGAGAATTATGTAGGTAGTCCTGAGTTTGAACCAGCTACATCTGGTACACCCGCTGGTGGTATGAATTATTTATTAAATGCTACAGAAACTGCAGTTCAAGATCTTAATAAAAATAACTTTGGAAAGATATATTCTTTTGATACAGGTCCTGATGGTAACTCTTTTTATGATAGATATGCTGCATATGGTGATGAAAAGTTTGATGAAGTTGGTTTCACACCTTTTAGAGATAATGAAGCTAACTTTAATGCAAAGACTACAATGTGGAATGACTGGAGTAGAATGATGGGTCATTCTTTTCCTGTACTATTTAAACATGGTTTTGTAGATGGACCTAAAAGTTTAGCTAGAGCTCTTACTGGAGATCTTGATGGGACAGATTTAGAGTCTGCTAGAGAATATGAAGAAGCCGCTGCTATAGGTATGTCTAGCAAAGGGGGGTTAAGTTCTTTTATGAATAACACTGTAATGAACTTCGGGTATACAGCAGGTATTATTACAGAAGCAATTGCAGAAGAAGTTGGTATGACCTTATTGTCAGGATTAACTGGTGGTGGATTTGCTCCTATTCAAGCTACTAGAACAGCTCAATTAACTAATAGAGTTGGTAAAGCTTTTGGAAAGTTTAGTAGTGGGACAAAAGCATTAAAAAATATTTTTACTGTTTCTAAAAATCCAAATGCTGCTCAAAGATTTTGGCAAGCTGTAAATGGTAGTAAAACACTTAAGTTTTTAAATCCTTTAGAAAATACAGTACAGACCGTTAAAAGTTTTAGCAAAGCTTCTAAAAGTGGAGCAGATCTTACAAGACTAGCTAAAGTTTCTAAGACTGCGGGTTCTTTATATAGAGATGCTAGAAATATAAATATGGCTTTTTCTGAATCTAGATTAGAAGCTGGTATGGTTGAAAATGATATATATAAAGAATTGCATGCAAAGTATGTTCAAGAAAATGATGGTAAATCTCCTGGTTCTGAAGAGCAAGCTAAAATGCGTAAACAAGCTAAGAAAGGTTCATTAGAAACATTTTGGGGAAATGCTGGATTTATATATTTAACTAACAAAATTACTTTTAATAACATAACTAGCCCTAAAGGTGGAATGCGTAATTGGCTTAAGCAAACCCAAAAAGAAGTTTTTGATGTAGGAAATCAATCTGGTAAATTTGGACGAATAGGTAAAGTTGTATATGATAAAAGTAAAAAATCTTTTCAGTTTCAAAAAGATAATCTTAAAGAATTAGCAAAGTCTTGGTGGAAACAACCTGGTTATGCTACTGCTAAAAAAACATTAGGGTATTTTAAATCTAATGTATCTGAAGGATTTCAGGAGAATGTACAAGAAATAGTATCAAGAGCAAATAAAAAACATTATGTAGAAGCATATGAGACTGAGAGTGTACAAGCTTCTATGTATGGTAGAGGAGTTGCTGCACAATCTTTTGCTGCACAAAGTAATGGTACAACTCCTTGGGATACTTACATGGGTGAATTAGAAAAAGAATTTAGTTCTACTGGTTTTGAAACATTTATGTCAGGTTTTATGATGGGAACTTTATCTTCTCCAATTAATGCTGCATATCCATTTCTTACTACGCAGTATAATAAAATGTTTAATAAAGAAGATTATGCTAAGTGGAAAGAGCAAAAGCTTAATGTAGCAAACAATATAGTTAAAGATTTAAATGATATTGCTGATCCTAAAAAAGGAAACCTTAAAAGTATGCTAGATAGCCACATAGTTAATATGGGAACTGCAGAAGCAGTATCTAATATACAAAAATATGGAACTAAGAAAGAAGCGTTAGATGCAGCAGATGAAGGTTTTATAAAAAATGTTTTTACTATGCGTAATAGCAATAGTACAGAAGTTTTTGTTGAAATGCTTACTGATATTCAAGGTATGACAGATAAAGAAGTAGCAGATGCTGTTGGTTCTATATCTCCAGAAGAAGCGCCTAAGTATAGAGAAAGGCTTACAAATGCTGTTAATAAAATAAAAGAAATAGATGTAAATTTTAAAGAAGTAGAAAAAAAGTTTCCTAACCCAGTAGATTTAGATGCTTTACAAAAAGAAGAAATAGATCCTGTACAGATTAAGGCTATGAAAGCTTTACATGATGCATGGAATGAATCTGTCTATCAGTATGTATTCTTTAATCAATCAATTAAAGATTCTCAAAAAAGAATGGCTTCTATTAATCAAGAATATTTAAAGGATGAAACTTTATCTAATTTAGATTATCAAGCTGCTAAAGTTTTATTTAAACCAGATTTAGCAATACAACAAGCTCAAATATTAGTAAAAGAATTAGAGGTTACAAAACAACTTGAAGGTGATCCTTTAAAATCTCAAAAAATTGCTTCAATTAAAAAACAATTAAATAGCTTACAAGATTTTATAGGGGCATATGAAACTTTTAATACTTTTTATAATAGAGATGAAAAAGCTTCAATTATAATAAATCAATTAAAAAAAGAAGGTGTAGAAAATCCTACTGAAGAACAAGTAAGAGAAAGGTTAGATGAAGAAATAGGTAAAGTCTTTGATCAAGATAAACAATATAAAATGATTGGAGATTTAAAGAAGGCTCATGATGATTATATTAATGCACTAGCAGGAAGGGATATATCACCAATGCAAGAATCTTTAGATACTGCATTTACACAGTTGTTAGATTATTATAAATTAAATCAAGAGTCTAGAAAAATGGCAAAGTATATTAATATACTACATGATCCAGCAGCCTTTTTAGATTTAGCTTATAAAAATGCAGAAGCTCAGGAACAGATTCAAGCTGAAAAAGATGCCATGAATAGGAAGCTTGTAGATAGTGAGCTTGATAAAGTAGAGCTTAACACTTTATTAAACGATCTTCAAAAAATAAATTTACAACTAAGTTTAGATCAACTCATTGAGTTTAAAAAAGATAAAGTAGTACCTAGCTATTTTACACATTACTTAACAGGAGAAAAGTATTATGCTGATACTTCTGAATATAGAGAAGGTTTAAATCTTATAATGAAGAAACAAGAGTTATCTCAAATTAAAACATCTTCTATTGATCCAGCAACAGGAGTAGAACTAACAGATAAAATGAAATCTGTTGTTGAAGAAGCGGTTCAAGTATTTAATGAATCTCCATTATATGAAAATTTAGAAAATGGAATAGAGTATGGTAAAAATAAAGAACGTTTTACAAGAGTATCTCAAGTAGTAAATGATATAACTGGAGAAGCTGGTGTTACAGACTTTTTAGTAAGATCTATTATTACAGATGATTCAAGTGACTTTAATAGAATATTTAACAAAGCTAAATGGAATCCAGATACTGAAAGATATGAAGCTACTGGTTTTGAATTTACTGAAGCTACTATAGATGCTTATGTAGAAAAAGTTAGAAAGTTTAGTGATTCAGCATCACTAAGTAAAAAAGGTTATGGGATCAATAGTAATACTTTAGCTAAAATGAAAGCTGAATTAATAAGCTTTTTAAATAATCAAACTTTAGCATCTAAGCAAGCTAGGATAAATAAACTTAAATCTAGATTAGAAACAACAACTTTAAACAATAGAAGTTTACTAGAAGAAGAAATAGCTGCTTTAGAGGCCGCTCCTCTTTTAGAGGTAAACAAAAATAATTTACAAGGTATATTATATGACTTACTTCCTAGAATTACATATGAATCTGGAAGAACAAGAGGTACAACTGCAGATGATTTACTAAGACAATTTTTTGATCCTAATACTGTTGAACTTAAATATGATGAAAATAAGATTACTCCTGAAGCTTTTGATGCTTTATTTGGACCTAATGGTTATTTAAGACCACTTAAAGATTTACAACTAGCAGGAGAAATATATATATTTTCTAATGACTTAACATTAGGTGATAATAATCTAATAAATGCTGATGGTAAAAAGTTAGAAAACGTAGCAGGTTCGCTAGATTTATTCATTGTAGATAAACAAGGTAATAGGTTTATAATAGATTTAAAAACAGGTAAAGCTGATAAATGGGTAAAGTATAATGATCCTAATAATCCTATAGAATATGGTAAGTTTTTTAGAAACTCTGTACAGCAGTTAGCTTATAATAATTTGTACTTTAATAAAACAGGTAAAGATGCAAAAGTGTTAATCTTTCCAATTGCTACAGAAGAAGATCCAGAAACTGGTAAAATCTTAACTGCATCACGTCCACCTGAGCAAACATTTGCAGGACAAGAATCTGTATTTACAGAAGATCCAATGTTCATTGAAGTAACAGAAGACATTAGTATTACTAAAGATGGTAAGACTATAACAGCCGAAGCTGTTAATTCTATTGTACCAAGAAAAGGTGAAACAACTCTTGAGGTTGATGATGATGGTAATTTAATTCCAGGTAAAAAGAAGAAAAAACCTAAAACAGAATTTGAAATTTTTGAAGCAGATAGAATAGCAAGAAAAAATAAAGCTATTCAAAACATGAGTGTAATCACTAATGAAGCTGGATTTACAAATGTCATTACTAATTTTGCAGATGCTAGAGGTAAAGTAATGAGACTTGTTGAGTCCTTAAACTTTATAGATAAAACAACAGGAAAGGTTAGAGATTATACTAAAGCTGAAGAAGAAAAAGCTAAAAAGAAACTTTTAAACAGACTGAAATCTATCAGTGATTATGAAAAAACTGATTATGGTAGAGACGCTAAAGTTGCAGCTACATTTGATAACATAACTGGCGATGTGTTTACAGCATTTGTAGGTAAAGTAAGAAATAAAGAGTGGCGCTTTGGTATGCCTGAAGAAGCAAGATTTACAGATACACCTTTAGAAACTGAAGTTAGAATTGATACTGTTTACTTGAATGAAGATGGTAACTATGTTATAACAAGCGAAAACTTATCAAATGGTAATCTCTATGATGTAACAGTTACTCCTGATGGTGATGTAGTACAATATGTACGAGATGGAAAAATTCAAAAATTAGATCCTTCTAAAACTACAGATGAATATTTCTTTGCAGATGACATTATAGTAAGAGCTAAAACACAAGAAGAGATTGATGCAGAAAAACCTGTAGAAGAAGTATTGCCAGAAGGTTTTAGATATGTAGAAGATGGTGAAGTTCTGCCCGCAGGAAACTATATTACTAGATTATCAGTTAATGGTAAAAGATCTATTACTAATGCACCTATAGGTGGAGCACCCGCTGTTACATTAGTCGGAGATACTGTAATACTTGAAGAAGATCAGTTTATATCTGAAGATACATTACCTAAAGATATAAGAGGTATGATTATTTACGGTACTCCTGGATCAGGTAAAAGTACTTTTATTGCTGAAGCAGGTTCTAATCTAATAGATGGGGATAATATTTTAATTCAATTAATTGAATCTGTGGGCTTTAGAAAAATACGTAAGGATGAACCAGCTAATTTATACATAGAAGATTTTTCATGGAGTGATGAAGGCAAAGCTACAGGCTATCGTAAAGGTGACATTGATGCTATGGCCAAAGAAGCAATGGAAAAATTAGCTGCAGAAGGTAAAACTATATTTATAGGTACTGTAGCTTTATTACCTATAGCTGACTTTTTAGTATTAGCTCCTTCTAATCATGTAGGTGTATTAGAAAAGTTTGATAGCGCTGAAATTATACAAAAGTTTAAGTCAAGAGAGTCTGTGCTTGTAGAACAATTTAAATCAAAAGGGCCAACGTCTACAGTTAATGAAAGTTTGTTAACTAGAATACAAACTGAAGATGATACACTAGCGCTATATAACGAGCTTAACTCTCAAAATGAAAAGTTAACTAGTGAAGAGATGACTGACTTACGTGCTGAATTAGATGAAAAAGCTTCTATTCTTTTAAATCCTACTGCTCCAATTTATATAAATACAAATGAAGTTGTTATCTTTATAAATGACATGCAGAAGTTAAAAATACAAAGTGGACAAGACATGAAAGTAATTGCTATTGATGCTATAAATAAAAAGATTGTTGTTAAGAAAGGTGGTCCTGGTAACTTTAAAAATATTACTATGGATTATCAAGATTATCTAGATGCGGTTGGTAGTGAAATAAAAAGTGAAGAAGGTCCTCAAGGTCAAGATGAAGAGAATACTACCTTTATAAGTGAGATTTTAAACAATGAAGAAAAATTAAAGGGTCTTGATAGTAAAGATAATGATATTGATAATTATCTTGATGAGAGTAATGATGAAGACATATTTGGTTGTTAAAATAAAATAAAAATGGCAATAAATTGCAGTATAACTGAAAAAGAATTTGAATTTGTATATGGAATGACTAAGTCATTCATTCAAAATAAAATTGATAATAATCAAGTTTTTGATATATCCAGTTACATGGATTACTTATATGAAAGAGTTAAAAAGGCTACAAGTAAATTACCTGATTCTAAAAAAAGAACTGCACAATTATTAGCAGAATCTCCAAAGATAATTGAGGCTGTATACTATAGAAATTTTAATCAACCTAACTTAGATAAATTTTTTATTGATTTTGAAAAGATAGGATTGTTAAAACGTAAGTTTTCACAAAAAGATATTGAACTTGCTAATGTAACAGAATACTTTGAAAAGGCTAATAAAGTAGATGTAAGAAATAATAAAAGAAGTTTAGAGAATACTAAGAATGCTACTAAACTTACTCTTAACCCAACCTTTGATAAAAACGCATCTCCTAGACTTGTTTCTAGAACAGTACTTAGCGGAACTCTGCCTGCATTTAAATCTGTTAAACGTGGTAAACTTAGAGTAGAAGAGCCAGATATTGAAAGAATTATTATTAACAGAAACTTTGAATCTATAATAAATCAATTAAATGTAAATGGAAGTGACTTAAATCAATTTGTATATCAAGGTGTTTCTATTAGATTGACAGCTCTCAATTTAGGTGACTTTACAGGTATTAGAAATCCAGAAACTGCAGCTAATCTTAGAAAACTAGATGGCACAACTCAACAAGAAATTGCTACATCAAGAACTTTAGGTCGAAGAGGAATACAAAGGGCAGATGTAACTCAAGTAGATAAGAGAGCTATAATGCTTGTAACAGATCTAGATGGTAATCCTTTGTCATTTGATAATGAAGGTAACATTGTAGAGTCTTCAAATGAAAGCGGAAAGTATGTCTTTCAATTTATGAGAGATATTAAAAAACTAGAAGATGGCTCATTTGAAGTTAAAGACATATTTGGCTCTGAAGATAGAATTGCAACTCCTACAGAAATTGCTGAAGATAGACGTGCAGTAGATAAATCTAAAACTCCTAATCAACATTTAGAAGATGTTCTTAATGAGCTAGAGTTTTATAAAGAAGTTAGAGATAAAGCATTAACAGAACCTGTAGCTTTAGATTTAGTAGGTATGACACCAGGTCTATCTGCATCACTTAAAACAAAAGATATTAAACTATCTGACTTACGTGAGAAAAAAGTAGCTACAAATAGTAACATATCTAAAATTATAACATTAGATAAAAAGTTTCAAAATTTTGGAAGAGGTTCTACCATTATTAAAATTCAAGGAGAATACTATTTAGTAGATAGAAATAGAATGCCTAATGAAGTTGCTTCTCAAATAAAAGATGTTTTATTTAAAGAAGACATTAGTTTAGATGTAAAGAAAGATTTTTATAGTCAATTTATTCCAGAGAATGAGGAAACTATATTAGATTATAAAATGCGTAGGCATAAGATTATTCCTTTTGATAATCATTTGGTTTTGCAATTATTTACTCAAAGAGGTAGTGATAAATTTAAAGCAGGATGGCCTACTGAAAACGGAGTTACAAAAGCTCTGAAGCATGAGATTCTTATTGACAATACTGGAGTATATTTAAAAGATAAAGGTGTTACAGATCCTAATGATTATTTAAGTGGATACACTAAACAAGATGAACGTCAAATTGAAGCTTTAAAGAAAGAATTTAATGAAGTTCTTACACAAGCTTATACAGAGCAGGATCCAACACCAGGTGCTACCTTTATGTCATATCCTAGACAGTTTATTGAAAACCCTAGATTATTTCAAACATATCTTGGAAATGGTAAATTTAAGGCAAGTAACTATATTGACTTTATATTATCCCAACCTACTATAGTTAAGATACAGCCTACTCAGAATGATATGTATAATAGACAAATCATTTTTAAAGAACCTACTATAACTTCTAAAGCAATAGAACGTAGTGTTGAAAATTTAGAAGTTATAGAAATATTTGATGCCACTCCTGAATTAAGTGAAATAGGTACAGAACAAGATTATGTTAAATATATACAATCTATATTTCCAAAGAGTCAAGTAAAAGATATTTTATATCATGGTACTTATCAAGAATTTGATAGGTTTTCAAAAGATTTTTTAGGAGAGAATACAGGTTTAGGTAATTATACAGATCCAAAAACAGGAGAAGTAATAGAGATTGATTCTGCAAATGCATTATTTTTCTCTGATAACAAAATTAATGCTCTTACGTATGCCTATATAGGAAGAGAACAGTTTTTGAACAGGATTAATAATTCAATTGATAGAATTCTAGATGGTGTTACTGGGGAAAAACTTAAAGAGTATGTAGATTTTTTAAAAACCATACCATACTTTAATAATTTAATTGAAGAAACTAAAGCTAAAGCTAAATCTCAAAACTTGAGTTTAAAAGATACAAACAAATTAGTTAAAGATCAGCTTAGAAATGAAAGAAAAAGACTTCGTAAAGCTCGTAGTAAACTAAATGCAAAAGCAGCTGGCAATCAGATAAATAATTTAACTACATCTATAAATCGTCTTAAAACATATAAAAATAATATAGAAAGGTTTCAAAAAAATGATCCTACAATAACTGTAGAAAATTACCAATTAAAAGATCTAGACTTTACTGGCTATGATTTTAGAACGTTTAATGAAACAAATGAGGTAACAATTACATTTAAGGATGGACGTTTTCAGTTTAAATCTAAAAAAGATAATGGATCATTCGGACTTGATTTTTATGCAGATGAAGTAGATGCTAAAACTATAAATAATTTCTTAAATTCTGCTATTGAAGGTGTTGAAAGTGAACTTGAAAAATATTCAGAAACAAGAAAGTCACTTGGTTATGTGGATCGAGTAATACCTGTTGTGCTTAATTTGGAAAACCCTAGTATTGGTAACTATGAAGCATCTTATTTTACAGATAAATACAAAGGTCAAGAAGGAACATCTACTCAACTAGTAGCTGCAAAGCAGGTTAAAGCAGCATTAGAATCAGGTAATGATGGTGTAGTATATGAGAACGTAATAGATCCTTACATTAGTACTAATTATGGTGTGTTTAATACAGATCAAATACATATATTAGGGAATGCTAAAGATATTGATGGCTTCAAAAAATTCATGGGTGTAGATGCACCTACATCAAATCTACAAACTAGTGGTGGCATTGAAGTTATTAAACCTGAGCAAGATATAACTCCTAAAGAGAATAAAAAGCAAGTTGATAAAGACAATGATCTAGATACAGAAGAAGGTGGGTACGGAGATTTATTTGATGAGTTAGAAAGATCAGGAGATTTAGAAGTAGATAAGGTTACTAAAGCTGATATAGAAAGAGCTGAAGACTTTTGGAATAATAGTGAAACAGGTAAATTACTATCTAAGCATATATCCTTACAGAAAGCAGCAAACCTTGTTAACTCTGATGCATATGCTAAATTCATTGTTAGTGGGGCAACTTTGGCTAATCCAGATATCTTAGGTACTATAAAGATTAATAAAGCTAAAGGTTCAATGGTAGATATTTACCATGAAGGCTTCCATGCATTTACACAATTGTTTTTGTCTCCTACAGATAAGAAAGCGTTATACAATGAAGTTCTAAACTTTGATGCAAATGGTAATAAGCCATATGAAAATATGGACGCAAGACAAATTGAAGAAATGCTTGCTGAGGACTTCAGAACTTATATGAAGAAGGCTTATGTAAAAAAAGGTTCTCCAAAAAGAAATTCA
>Ga0233415_10000523_pt1 | contig 17884 bp, 18 predicted proteins | sample Na_anoxic_12_MG_FD_188631 | JGI IMG/M metagenome (GOLD analysis project Ga0233415, IMG submission 188631) | Seawater microbial communities from Saanich Inlet, British Columbia, Canada - Na_anoxic_12_MG | ecosystem: Environmental > Aquatic > Marine > Inlet | place: Canada: British Columbia... | reverse complement strand
CTTTTTAAGGCGTATTCGGGATGTAACTCTACTGGCATCGTACTTACCTGAAGCGTTTGGGATAGGGGCAATCCGAGATGTAGCACCTAACAATTTGCCACCTTTCCAAATGTTAATAACGTTTGCCCCCCCAATGGTTTGTCCCGCGGGCAAAATAAATTCAGCACCGTCTTCGGGGTCTTCAGGTAACATCGTCTGTATAACAGCTGTGCGCTCTCCGTCCAGCATAGGCATCATAGCGAACACTCCTCTATAATGGCAGCAACCTTAGCGTAAAGTTCTACGAGAGTGCCATCGTTGTTAATAGTGCGGGTTATCCATTCTTCCGGTATCAAGGCGCTTTCGGTCTCTGATGCGTGAGCATTTACCTTTGCTGTCTCATGGTCACCGCTTGCAGGGCGTACAATACGAATCAGTACAGCACCCTTATCACGCAGCATCTCACCCTCGTTCATGAATCGTACGTCAGGTATAACCACCCCCACTGCGGCGTTACGGCGCGACATCTCAATAACATCATCCATCTTTTCTATCCAGATGTTGGGACGGAATTTACGAGCGTATTCTGTACCCAATTCTTGAAGCATCTGTCGTACTTCGCCGGTACGGTTCTCACTAGGACCCCATAATACTTCACGGGGAATGTCGAAAAGGTTGTGCACGAATAGTTTCAAAGGGTCAGCGAAAGCACGCCGGTCATAGTCTTTAGACTCCAGAGCCGCGGCGATAGTATCTTTACCGGAGTTGAGCTTCCCCACAATACCCACAATTTTAAAACTATTTTTTGGTGTCATTGTCATTCGTCTTTTCAGGGGTCTCCATCTCCACCCTCTCCTCAGTGTCAACGGTGTTAATGCGCATGGAGGGGATTTCCTCAGCTGCATCGAGAGCGAGTAGCAGGTAACGGCGACCGCCCTGTTTTGTGGCAATGACAGGTATTCTTTTTTTGTCCAGGTTAACGTCAACAGCTACAAAATTATCAGGTGGCTGCTTAAGCTCAGACTCAATTATACCGTCCAGAATCGCGATACTTCCGGAGTGGGTTGTAACATACCCAATAACTGCCTGCCCATCAGTGAATTCAATCTCTTTAGCCATGACATTTTGTCCTTTCAATTTGTTAAGACACGTTAACAGATATTGAGGGCAAAAAAAAGCATTACATGGATAGTAGTGCTTTAAAAACCCTACGCTGGTTTTGCGAGGATGTTACCAGGTAAGAACTGGTGATTTAAACGTATGTGACTATTCTCGCTATTTGTGCTAAAAGCACAATTGCAATACTGGAGTTACTCCAGCCAATTGGCCACGTAATTTCCATAAGGTTTTTTTTGTAAATCGTTAACTTGTTTTTACGTCACTGCATGCCGGCGCAGCTCCGCGTCTGTGACAATCGTGTGCCGATAGTTGTGCCTGAAAGGCACAGTTAAAATAGCTGAGTACCTCAGCCTAACTTGCTTTGAAGTGCTTAACGATTATTTACTAACGATACCAATTATCGTTGAAGATGTAAGCGCCGTAGCGCATTATTTTGGTGGTGTACCAGCTATGTTTCTTTGAGCCCGGCCAACGGTCGGAAGGTGTTCGAGTGTTGTACAGATTTCCTCTAAACGCCATTTCCGTAAATACCTTTGCAACACCTGGCTCTACTGACATGTAGGTGACCACCTCTTCCCATTTGATATGGTCTTTACCTTTACCGATACGGAACACAATCTGTCCGGGACCGATGTCAGCTTTGCGACCTTGGAACTTAGGGTGGGTAAACACCATCTCTAAATCTTCAAGGGAGTGGCTGATTGTACCCTTTTTTTTCTTGAGCAGTTTGTGCTTATACGCAAACTCCCGGGGAAAAGGGCCTACACCACAACGGTCAAATCGTGTTTCGTGTATCATGACCCCGACAGCCTCTTGTTTATTTACTTTAACAACTTTCCCTGAGCGCAACTTATATGTCGTCATTTCGTACGCAGCGTTAATAGCTGTCGCCCATTCCAACGCCACGGTTACAACTTCCTCTGCTGTATATCTCTTTCCGCACTCCCACCAGATACCGTGGTCTTTCTTTTTCTTCCATCGAACTATACGTTTTGCTAAGGCTGCATCATCCTCGTTTATTTCAGCCTCGGGTTCTTGTACGGGCACAATTCCAACTGGCGACTCTACCTCCTCTTCCGGTACAGCGGCATCGTCACGCATCGGAATGTCTACTTCCTCCTCCTCAATAACTTCTTCGGGGATTCCCGCGTCAGTTTCTGATAGGTCGTCGTTTGTGGTGTCAACTACGTGCTTAGTCGATATTTGTAAGTGACAACCACTTACGATAATCGCGACCAAGAATAGCCAACAAACCAAGTTTCTAAACATGTAACCTCCTCTGCCAGACGTTAAATCAACCCCACGTCTGACGTAAAAGTGGAACCATAATTATAGTCAATATGTGAAGAGAGGACTACTTTAGTTGCTCTTGGAACCATTGGTGTGTTTGTTTACAGAGTTCATCGAAGCGGTCTTCTCCGCCCAATTCTTTAGGATAAAACTCTTTTAGATTCAATAGTTCGAGATAAACCCCCTTGACCAACTCTTCTTCGGTGAGGGCGTTGTCAGTAGCGTATGCTTTGTGGAAATTGTTAAACGTTTCCGCGGCCTTACCTATTCGTTCTTCGTGTGCTTTGAGAGCTTCTGCGTTGAAAGCTGTTTGTTGTTTGTCCACGTCTGCAGTGCTCCCATCTAGACGCTGTGCTGCCACTTCTACGTAACCGCCTTTTCCGTCAGGCATTTTTACCATTTCTTCTACCATGGGTTATCCTTTCTTGTTCTTTGCTGAAGTGCATTGAGGGACTATTTCATCACTGCGACGTAACGCTATTTTGTGCCTATTGTATGGAAGGTCTTTGACCATTGCACCGGGAGGGTACACGGGCTTTCCAGGCTTATTCAATGCGTACACTGTGTGCTCTAAGCAATGACCTTTCAGAGTGTCAGTACTCCCTTTACCGTTGCGGTGGGGTTTTATGATTGCGTGATACCTAGTACATTTACCACACTGAATTGTGTTTGCCATATTATGCCCTCACTATCAATCTGGCTTTATGTTTAACCAGAAGGTTACGGGGAACTTCTCGCAGTGCGCAGGCGACACGGCGAAAAATCTCCACCTCAATTTTTGCTTTATCTCCCAAGTCTGGTTCGGAAACAGTGACACACAGAGACCCTGCTGGAGTAGGTAATGACATTTCATTCTTTTCCAGTTGCAGAGTTTCCCCCGGAGGCCGAAGGTCAATCCCATGCCTTAACATTACATCGCGGTGTTCCGTTAAAACATCCTTCAGTAAATCTCCGAGCCTCTTTGGTACGTCTTTTAACTCCAATTCCTTTAACTCCAGGACATGAGAATCTCCGTCGAGTTTAATATTTCCAAGGGGTGTCTCCCCAAACTCAGTGTCGAAGGGGCTACTAAAATCCGAAGCTGATTGGAAATCTTTTTTTTCAACCTTCTCTTTGAAGGGGTTGAATATACCTTTAGGCATTAAGACTATCCTTTCTTCAGGAACGGGTCATCACAACATGTGTGCACAAACTCATATTCATCAAATAAGAATAGCCCACTCCGTGCGAGGTTCATAGGGTCTTTCCCAACACGGTCAAAAATATGAACCATCTGAACTCTGTGACCCCTTGCGAGAGGCTTACGACACTTGCCGCAAGTGCCCTGGTCTACATGGGGTTTGTCATCTGAGGGGTCGTATTTATCTTCAGCCATTAGCGTTCTCCTCTAAGCCATCCGTTAAGTACAGCGTCTGCTGCGTTTAACAGCCAATGGTTTGTGGCCCGTTTACATTGTAATAGAAAATGTTCTTTTGCGAGGTATGGTTTAATCAGGAGTTTAATCCCTGGAGCAGTTCCCGGAGCTATATAGTTCTTAACTATAAGGGACTCTATTGTACGATGGCACGCAGCGTTGATTGCTTGAACGTGCCCAACATTTCGTACCACTAGAACAGATAGTAGTTTTTCTTTTGCGTGAGGGAATGTGAATCCGCGAACAGAGAATGGTGGTTTCGAAATTGAGAACCACGTTGCGGCGGCAACATAGACATCATTTTCAGCTTCTTTACTTATAGCTATACCGGTATTGAACTGCATAGTTGCAGTTTATCGCGTTAAGCGGTGTTGGTGTCAAGTTAAACCACGTTTTTTATAACGTGGCTTAACCTGAAGTTGGGGGTTAACTGATTTTCTTGCCGAGCTCTTTCATGAGTTTTTTGGTGAAACGGACCTTTGCCTTACAGTGCTTACAAACACCAGTTTCCCCAACCATTGCAACGATTTTGCCGCCACAATCACATACGACAACTTTACTACCTGTAGGACGTGCCATCTCAATTCTCCTTGTTAGTGTTAACACCTGTTAATTAGCCTTAAAGAATTTCTTAACCCAATCCTGAAGAATTGTAAAGTCATCTGTGATTTGGGTAAACCCCAGAACATTAAGTAGCTGTTTACCATAACCCATCCGAGTACGTCGATTACCTGGCATCGACGCTATTTTTTCCATGCGGCGAATATGATTTGTACGGTTGCCCGTACCCGTCCATACCCGAGGGTCGAGGATTGCAACAAAGCCTTTATCACTTTGTGTACGGATTAAACGCCCGACGCCTTGCTTCATATCGAAGAACATGTGTGGAACCATAACCTGGTTAAAAGATTTGGTTCCAGCCTGCTCACAGAGTGCCCCTATAAGAGGGTCTTTGGGATTGGGGAACGGGAGCTTTGGAATGATAACAAGTTTCAGTTTGTCACCAGGTACGTCTACACCCTCCCAAAAGCTCTTAAGCCCAAACAGCACACTGTTAGGTGTTTCCATATATTTGTTTAAGGTAGCTGTGGCGTCTCCGTCGTGACTAGTTAGGTTGAGCCCTGTGTCATTCCAGAAGTGAGGACCTAACTGTTCCAGTACTTCGTTCATATCCGTTTTCGCTGAGAACAATACGAAAGCATCTCCTCTGGTTGCACCGATGAGTTGAGCCACCTCCGTTGATAAAGCTTTTATCCAAGTCTCTCGCTCACGTGGCATCCCCGCATGCGCAGGGAGAGGCATGTGGCGAGGGATATACAGGATAGCTTGCTCTTCCATTTTGAAGGGGCTCTTGTAAATCTTTTCAGTTGTAGTTACTTCACCTAGTCCAAATAACTCCTTTGTAAACGTGAAGTCGTTGCCCATAGCTAGTGTGGCGGAGATAATAGTCTTATGTGGAATCGTTGCAAGAGGACCCTTTACAAGCTCTCCAATGTTTAAGGGTTGTATCCGGAGTCCCTTATCGTCACACACTACCACTTGGTTCTTCTCGGTAGGCGTGCCGTCAGTCACAGGCATCGCAGCAACAAACTCTGTCAAAGTACGGACGCGCTTTTCTAAACGCGCAAGCCTGCTCTGCATACCTATCACTTCATCTTTTGAGTATTCTTCCGGAGGGTCATCGGTGTTGTTATTAAGTTCTTCTCCTACGAGAAATAGCTTACCAGATAAGGACGCTGCTGCTTCTCCAAATTCGTCAAGTTCAGCTTCTACCCTATCAGGGTCAATGATTTCGCTCCCACCGCTTCTCTGTGCTTTACGGTGTAACGCACTAAAAGATTTTACAACACGGTCCATCCGTTCCATCATACCGTTTGAAGTGGTTATTCCTGAATCATCTAGAAAGCTACGTAACCGGTCGTCGTTTTGTAACAACGTCTGTGTCTGTCCGAGTCCTTTGAAAGTTACTTCGTTAGAGAACGCGGAGCGGAAGGCATCTGGAGCTTGATGAGCTTCATCGATAATCAAAGTGTTATATTGTCCAAACAACGTACCCGGGAAGACTCGAAGGTCAATAGCTAAGAGGTGATGGTTAGTAACTACCAGGTGGTAGTCTTTAGGTTGAGGCATACACTTGGAAAAGTGAGGACAGCGAGCACCTTTTGTACAGTTCTCAGCAGATACTTTAGACCACCAGTACGGATACTTACCCTTCCATGTAGCAATGTCTGCAGGCTCTTTACGGGAGCTTGGAGATATGAATTTCTTGAATTTCTCACGGTCGGCAGTGGGGACTTCTTTAGATAGTAGCCAACATGCGTAGTTAGATTTCCCTTTGTAGATACCATATTGAAGACCCTTCAAGCCCATCTTCTCCACTAACAAAGGGATGTCTTTATTAATGAGTTGGTCTTGTAGAGTTTTCTTGGCTGTCGATATAACTACCCGTTTACCTTTTGCCAGTAAACTTGGGATGAGGTACGCAAAGCTTTTACCGATACCTGTTCCGCCTTCTGCTAGTAACGTACCGTCAGGTTTTTGTAACATTTTTTCAATGTCCCGTGCCATTTCAACCTGTGTCGGTCTTACTTCACGAGTAATTTCAAACTGACCATGTTGGAGGATGTCCTTTGCCTCAGGGGTCATGGCAGTACCGCAAGAGGTACACTCGGAGATATGCGGTGCTTTATCGTAGGGGAGCTTAAGTCTGCATTTGGTACAATACATTTTTTGGGAATCCTTCCATTGCTGATGGCCTGGGCTTTCCGTATGTGTGCACGGAACGCTTCAAGTACTTTTGGGTTTCTAACTACGTATGCGGGATGACATGACAGAATCGCATAGTAATCTTTACATTTCACTACTTGCCCCATATTTTGCAAAACAGTTACGTTGCGGGGATTCTTATTAAGAACAAATGCCTGCGCGTAACGTCCGAATGCCACAACGACTTTAGGCTTTACTGCGGTCAATTGTTTTTCCAGGAAGGGGGTACAATTGTTGAACTCCTCCTGGAGTGGGTCCCTATTATTGGGAGGCCGACACTTTAACACATTCAAGAGGTGATAATCTACCTTTTGCTTTAGATTATATCTAAATGCTGTAGCCTTTAGCATATCACCCGCCATTCCGCAGAACGGCATTCCTGATATATCTTCTTTTCTTCCGGGTGCTTCCCCGAGGAAAACAATAGAACAAGGTATAGGCCCTTCCCCTATAACGACGTTTAACCGTCCCTGGGAGAGTTCTTTACACTTGTTACACTGTTTGACCTGCGTACTGAGTTTCATACAAATATACCTTTCTCTTGGTCTACTTGCTTTCTTATACCAGCATTTTCGTATATAGTCTGAGGCAAGAAACCAACACGGAGGTATTTAAGATGAATTCCAAAAATGATGCGCCCCTCGTAGGTGAAAATTTTAGCGGACCTAAAAATAATGGACCCCGCAAAGAATCTTTACAACGTAAAGAATCCCCTGAAGTAAAAGAGGATATGAAACCAGAAGACTTTAAGGCAGCCCCTAAGACTAAATTGTCAACTGCCGATAAGGCAAAAGTTTATCGGGAGACGTTAGAGGAGTTAGATATTCCGATAGAGAAGGCCCGAGGAATCATGGATGAAGTTGTAACCAACGATTTTTATATTCACCATGCGCATATCGGCAAGCTTAAGGTCGGATTGAGGACTCGTGTGTACAGTGACTTAGAACGATTAATGCGTGTTTTGGAGGAGGAAGGTCCTTCGTTCCCGGTACATACTGACGACGTGGTTGCACGATATAATGTCGCAGCTTCTCTTGCGTACTTCGGTGATAAGTCTTTCGATTTTCCTGCAGTTGAGCCTGAGAGTTATGCTGACGTTGAAGCAGCGTTTGGAGTACGTCTGGCGTACTTGCGAGCGCGTCCAATTGCAGTAATCAACCGCCTTATTACTGAGACACAGAAGTTTGATTTGATGATTGCGGCAATCTTTGCGGAAGGTGCCCCTGAGGATTTCTAACGTCGGCGGTGGGGCAGTGTCGAATATACTGCATGATGACTGGAGCCTCACTGCCACCCCTTGGGTCCTTTGCCTTCAAGTTGTTGTACGAAGGTATCACAAGACAAAGGACAGAAAAGATTGCATTTGCCCGGTTTTTATCCCGGATGTTGGCCCCTGTTTCGGGGATGGAAACTGAATTGGCTACACTTATTCTTGCGCAATATGCAGAGGAAGTGCGCCAATTCAACTATACTTCTGATTATGAGCCTGTGTATCAGAAGATGGTACGTACTCGTATTCAACAAGTTAGTGAAGACCAGCGTATTTTACAGAAAGTTAGTGCAATGACAGTTACTGACAAGGACTTAGAAAATAATGGCTGAGATTAATGACATGCAGGCGAATATGGGATTGAGTGCTGCAGAGATGGGTCCCATCGGTATACCTACACCTTCTCCCGCAGATGTATCCCTACGACTCTCTATGGAGTCAGCATCACGTCAACAGCAAGCTCAGCAATCTATCCAGAGCACCCCGCTAGGTGCTCCTACAGGTTTTAGAGCTCAGTTCGAACGGCAGATGTCCTTAATACAAGCACAGCAGTCTCTCAACCCTTATGCGGCACAGCGGTACGCACAACAATCACAGCAGTCGCAACAGCAGCAGTACCTGCCGTCTCCTTTGACGATGACTCCTCCAAGTACAGGGGTATTTAGACCACCCCCTCCTGCTCCAGCTATTACACCGCTGCCTCCGGTATATACACCATCGTTCCGACAGTCTCCGTTTACCCCACAGGCTCCGACACCAATGTTCAGTAGCCCACATGAACAGCGGATACAGCAGGATGAAATTCGGTCAAACCGTGATTTCTCAATGATGAGCCAGGCACCTTCAATAATAGGTCAGGGGATGGGCCTCATGGCGGGGGCTGCAGCAGGCGCTAAAATTGGCTCACGTTTTGGGCGTTGGGGTGGAGTGGTCGGTGCTGGTGTAGGTGCAGTCGCTGCTGGAGCATCTGGCTTAGCTGAAGGTATGGGAAACATTGGACAGCGCTTCATGCAGCCGGCAATAGAACAGCGTAGAATGGGTGCCGGACTACAGAACATGTCGCAGAACTGGGTTACAAGTGGTGCAGACGTAAGTCCTTTAGGGCGTGGTTTAAGTCAGGATGCATCCAATAATCTAGCAGGCCAGATTCAGAATATGGCTTCGGATTCGTCTTTTCAGAAGCAGACTGGTGGGATGTTTAATCGCCAGGACCTTATGCAAATTACTCGCAAGAGTGGTGAGAATGGTCTTATGGATATGGCACAAGACGTGCCCCAGATTAAGCAGCAGCTAAAACAGACAGCCACTACAATTAAACAGTTTATGGAACTGACCAACGACCCCGACGTATCGAATGTCATTCGACAGATGGGACGTATGCGACAGTTTGGCATGACTCAACAGGATATGACCGATGCAGCGCAGGGTATGAAAACATACTCCCGTGCCGCGGGAACTTCGATAGAAGGTCTCCAGCAAATAGGTGGCCTTCCAGGAGCCGCCACATTCCAACAGGCAGGACTCACTGCAGGTCAAGGTTTTAAATACGGTAACTTTGCCGCCGCATCCGCACAACAGCTCGTAGCCTCGGGAGGAGTAGACCCTCGACAGTTGGCTTTGATGGGCGGAGTACAGGGGATGGCACAGCGAGATATGCAAGGACAGGCAGCCATGGGTTCGATGCCGCTATTTGCTGCTGCGAATGCTCAATACGGGTCACGTGGTTGGGGGATGGGACGCGGAGGCCAACAAGCCGCTGAAGGTGGAGCTTTCGGAATGGTGCATGGAGCTCTCCGAAATATGAATCAAGCAGTACAACAGGGAGGCATTGGAGCACTGGCGTCGTTCCCTCTCAAGCAGCGTGAGATTGCAGATAAGGCGTTGTCAGAGATGACACCCCAGGAACAGATGGCGCAACGTTTCTCTTCCGCAATGTCAACTGGACAACGCCTGGGTATGAAGGGGGAACAGGCTTTCTCAACCGGAGCACGCCTCATGTACGGGGATGATGTTGCAACGCAGATGTTACACCAAGCGAAATCTCCAGAATATTGGAAGAGCCAACGTCAGATGCTCAAGCAACGTAAACAAGAGCTTGGCCAAGAGACAATGTGGCGAGCGGAACAGGAGTCTCCAATTTTAGGAGGTGTTCCGCGGGACGCTGCTAGGTCTATGGGGTTCACAGGACGTGGTAGCTGGGGTGAGGGTGTTGGCAACTTCTTTGAAGGAGTTGGAGAAGGTGCAGGGTCCGTTACAAAAGCGATAGGGAGCGGTTTCGGAGGTATTGGAGAATCATGGAACCAGTACCAGGCCAAGAAAGAAGGAATCATACGTACGAAGCTAACGTCAAGTGCTGCGGCAGCCACTTCTGGTGTCAAAGAGAGTGGCATGGGCGCGTACATGGAGTCCGCTAAACGTGGGGCTAGTGGTCGGAGTAATCTCTTCTCAGGTTATGGGGATGTTTCTGGAGCGGCTCTTGTGAATGCTGCAAACCTGGAGGACGACGGAGCTACAGGGTTGGGTGTTGATGTAGCTGAAACCATTGCATGGGCTGACCCTACAGGTGTTATTGGAAGTACAATGGGTGAAGCAGGTGCGTGGATTGGAGCCAATGCTTCTAGAGACCAGAAGGAACAGCGTAGCGCAGTTAAGAAATACGTAAAGACAGCTTCCAGGTCTCTCGAAATATTAGATGAAGCAAAAAAAGTAGGTGGAAAAGACCCTAAAGTTGTAGATGCAATGAATTCTATAGACGACGCAATGGGTTCTAAAGGTTCAGGGATGTCTGTCATAGAGGCAGCAGCCAACGCTCTCGACCAAGAGGTATACGACCGAGGCTCCAATGGTAAAGTTTTATCTGAAAAGGACTATGAGGCAGCAGTTAAAAAGGGATTACAGGACCAAGGTCTGTCTCCTGCAGAGGCTAAGACTAAACTGGCTGAACTTAAAAAATCGGGAGCGCTCTCCAATGTAATATCTCAGACGGTGCATTTTGCAAAGAAGGGTTCACGAGACCCTGAATTGTGGACAGAGACACAGGAGAAAGACCATCGCGAAGCTATCCGAGACCAGACATCAAAATCTACAGCTGCGCGACAAGAAGGATTACGCGAATCGATTTCAGATGTGGAAGACACTCTAGATTTAGATTCAACATTTGGAGGGTCCGAGAGTTATAGTGAAGAGGAAGAGAAGGTCCAGAAAATGGCAGCTAAACACGGAGGTAAGGGTTTCGCTCTTCGTGTCGCCGCCGCAGAAGCTTTTACGGGGGACAAAGACGATAGGGACCTCGAACGTTGGAAAGAACTGACTAAAGGTATGGATAGTGAAGAAATCCTAGCGCTCCGCAAAGAAGCAGAGGGTATGGATGAGGATATGCAGGAACGCTTAATAGATATTGGGAGCCGTGGTGATACTGAGACGATTACTAAGTACGGAGAGACACAACATGCTATCGGCATGCAGGGAGCCTGGGGTAGCGAAGGCTTTATGGAATCCGTAGGGAAATATTCAGCAGATTTAGAATCCGTTGTTGCAGGAGATACTGGAGAGATTACTGCTCAAAAAGTCGCAGGAGCTTTCACTGATGATGAACTAAAGAAGATGTCGCGTGAAGGTGGTGCTGGTGGTCGACGCATGGCTAAGTTACTACAGAAAGCCAAAGGCGGAGATAAAAAAGCAGCCGCACTCCTGGAAAAACATGCTGCCGAACAAGCGGATATTGATGAAGAGGGTGTGGAAGAGACCTCCGGTGTAAAAGGCGAAGGTAAAGAAGCACAGGAGGTCGAAGCTGCTGACGCAGCAATGGCTGATATGCAGAAGATGTTTGCAGGGTTTGGTCCCGCAACAAAAGACTTCGCATTTGGAGCTAAGGCTCTTGCTGAAGCAATGGACAACCATGAGATTGGAAAGAGGGAGGACTAACCGTGAAGACGGATAGAACACGATTAAAGTATATGCTCCCACGAGCCGAGAATATTCTACGACTAGTTGCAGGAAATATTGTCAGTAACCTCCGACAAGGAAATCCTGCTAAAGTAGACATGGCTCCTCTTATTCAGAGGGCGTACACTGTTGTTAATGAGACAGGTGTCATACCGTACCGGGACTACGATACAGATGTAGTTTTCTTGGAGGATAAGAGTAATGGCTAATACCCCACTGGTACCTATTTCAAGTTCCCCTATCGTCGGTAAGATGAAGGAGATAAATCTACGGAACGTTGTTTCAGGCCGTCCTACGGATGCTTTAGGTGTGTTTGCGGCACAGCCTTTTATGTCCCCCAAGTATGCAAGGCATCGTCCTAATCGTAATCATGAGTATGAAGATACAATGGCACGAATGTTCATCAAGGTCGCACCGGATTTGTATAAACAATTCTTAGCTTCCTTGGATGATGCGGAGACTCGACAGATTGCAGAAGTTCTCGCAGGGGATGACAACAAGCAAGGTGGTCATGGGTACATTGACTTCCTGTTACAGAATGCAAACCACGGCTTTGAAGAGCGTTTTCAAGTTGCTGAAACACTTTCTGATAGCTACGTGGCTTTCTTCTTCGGACACGCACCTCCTATTTTCCAGTATCAGGGAACACTTCTCAACACGTATCAGGACGACTGGACGATGCGGATGTTCCGGATTTTTCGGGACTTGGGCAGAGGCACACAGTTGGCTAAACACAATCTCGTATTGCGTATAAAGTATGATTCTATGATTGTGACAGGAGCCATGACTAATTTTAATTGGTCGCTGTCTGCAGGGATGCAGATGTCGTCACCGTTTTCTTTTAACCTCCTGGTGAAGAGTATCCAAATTATTTATGGAGGGTTAACCCCTCCTACTCGGTTTGAAAAAGAGGAAAGTTTTACCCCTCAGGGATTTCAATTAGTTGGTGCGGGAGTAGGGGATACTGCTGCATCTCAAACATACATAGGGTCTCCTCCGGGACTTCCTGCTGGAGTTAAGAGTGAAGAAGTTTTAGGTTACGGTTCAACAAATGAAACAGACCCAACAGGAACCAAGTATACTGAACCCGAAAAGTGGGAACAAGACTTGGGTATCGTATAGTGGAGTTATAAAATGAGTGCATCGTTTCGAATTAGTCAAAATAGTGTAGACGGCAGTTGGGACACTTCCCGACAGGACTTAACTCTTGTAGGTATCGGGGGTACAGTTACACTTGAAGCGCAAGACCAGTCGTGTGCGTCGTATAATTGGGAAGTAATTAGTGAACCTACCGGTTCCACTGCAGAATCTTCGTTGAACGTCCCAAATCCGGCCACACCTTGGATTGCTGAACTGGACTTAGATGTCACAGGAAGTATTCTGGTACGGTTACGGGTGGATGCAGCATTGCCCACAGAAGATATACGGATTCTGTTTTTAGGGGTACCATTACCTAACAGTGGTCTTTGTATTCCTGCGTTCAATGAAACAGACTTTGACAACTCACAAGGTGCTGCTACCGCGGGTTGGGAACGTAAGTTAACAGCATTTTATAAGTGGGCAGACAACGTCAGTTCAGGTACTGCGAGCACTCCCGCTTACACGTATTACGTAGATGCACTTAACGGGTCAGACCTGACAGGGACGGGGGCTATATCGAATCCTTTTGCGACACTCAGTGCCGCATTAACTGCGATAGGTCAACCGATTAATGTGGGGGAATTCCTTGCGGGCATTACAGTGGTGTTACGTGACGGGACGTATAGTAACGCCGTAACTATTCCAACATATGCCAATATCGTGTTGGAGTTGGAAGGGGCGACTATTTCTGGGGATATTTCATGGGACTTAAACCCAACTTACCGTTATGCAGATGTGACTGCGCCGACTTTAGTTATTAATGGGGTTACTGGATTAGAGTCAGTAACCGGTGACATTGGAGTGAGTAATGTTTTCTCGGCAGGTGGGGCTATCACTACAAAGAATCTCAAGTTACAGAACGTTGGAATAGAGGGACACATTGTCAATAACCAGACAGGTTCTGCGGCAGTGGCTAGTGGTGAGTTACACGTACATATCGAGGGTGGAGGAAATACGGGAGCGTCCTCAAGCCCTTCATATCGCTGGGGAGGTATTGCAGAGACGGGCGGAGCCAGCGGGGATAATACGCTGATACTTCACGCACGAGATACAAAACTAGGAGATACCCTATTGTGTGGATTCTCCCAGGTGTATGAGATACTTAATAGTTTGAGCCCCTCGGTAACGCCAGGAATAAACCCTTTAACAGGTGCTCCATTCTATTCAGGGAGTATTGGAAACGTTAATGTGGCGACATGGCCTTTGAGTAAAGGACTAATTAATACATCCTTCGTAACTTCGGGAAACAAGAATTTTGGAAGTTCAGGGACGTGTTATGCTCTTCGGTGTGACGCTAATACCCGAATTGCATTAAGTGCTGCGCTGTTTAGTGGCTCCTGGACTGGCGGAGATACAGCTGACCCACACTTTGCTCTCTTAGACGGGGCGAGCGGGGTTTATGTAGATGCTTCAGGGTTTGGAAATTCAATTCCTACGACCGAGGATAACCTCCAGACAATCCTGGATAGAGTAAATACGTGGGATGCTTATGCGAGTGACGCAGTAGTAAGAGTCTCTACCGGTGCAACCGAAGCAGAGAGTGGGGCAAATCTACTTGCAGGGTACACTGCGGCAAAAGCATTGACTCCCGGAGGTAATGCACTCTCTGCTACGAATAGAGCAGTGTTGCTTGTCCCAGCAGGGTCGTTCGATATAACATCTACGATTCTGGCAATTGATACAAACTTCGTAGACATCATTGGTGTCGGTTTGTGTCGAGATACTGCGATGACCAACTCTCAAATTTCGAGGGTTGGACGAATTACTTTCCCTGATACGGTTATCAAAGGGGAAAACACTGATGTGGTACAGCTCGGTTCGGTTACGGATATACGGGTACTGAGCGTTAATTTTCAGCAGAAGGTTAACTTTAGTAACGTGATGCAAATAATCGGAAACAGCAACACTCCAGTAGCACAATTCCAAGACTTGGGATTTAGTTTTGCTAGCAGTGTTACAACCCGAGGACACGGCATGTACAGTGCTGGAGGTAAGCGGGGAGGTACATGGGTTGAGTGCCATTCAGAGACAGCGTTCCATTACGGAGCACAAACTCGGGGATATTATAAAAAATGTTCTGGTGGAAATTATAGTTTCGGTAGTTCGACTACAGCTGCGGCAGATTGTGGAGGAGCGGGTGAGGATTGCGTTGCCGGAGATTACAGTTTTGGAGCCTCTTCCAGTGGCGCACATAACGCAAAATTTGAAGGTACCTGGACACGGTGTTATGCCGGAGATGGAAGCTTTGGGTTTACAACATTACCTTCAGCTGTTGCGCAATGTATGCCAACTCTCTGTAAAGAGTGTCATGCGGGGGACTATTCTTTTGGGTCTTCAGATGTTGCCCCGACCGCAGGGTCACAGCTTCTGAGTAGCGGAGGGTACGAAGACTGCTCTGCGGGGACTTATTCGTTTGGAGGACAGGGAAGCTCTTCTGGGAATTATCTTAAATGTTCCGCGGGTGATAACAGCTTTGGAGGTACCTCAGCTTTTTCTGTTTGCTCTGGTAGTTACGATACTTGTACAGCAGGAGATGGAAGTTTTGGTGCGAATGGTACAGTGATTTCAGTAGCTACTTTTACCCGTTGCCATCACACCTCTGCGGCGTCGCCGATGTTAAACCATAGAAGCCATTTTTACGACTGTAACATGCGGAGGTACCCTAATACAGGTCCAGTTATAACAGCGGCTGCGCCGACATTTACAGATTGGTTTACTGCGTACAACACTAATTTTGCACCAGCGACAGGGAGTACATCTTCAATTGATTCGTATAATGGGTCATCGACAGTAGATGTTAAACTGGCACATTGCCGTTTTGAGGTAGCAGAACCCACAGTATTTTTAAATAATTTGTGGAATATTGCGTACAATGCCAGTGAATCAGGCAACGTAGCGTATAACACTACATACAGTTCTGGTTCCATAGCAGGCAGTGGTGGAGTACATAACCATGAGTTCGCTGTAGGAGCTGCGGTTCTTACCGGAGATGTTCAGGAGTACAAATAAGTACGACCGCTGGACTATCTTCAGATGCAACAATACAGTTTTATGACGCTGACCCTTCTGGGGCAGGGGCACTCATTTACGAAGTTCCGAATTTTGATTTTACCGCAGGAAACCTGGACGATAGGAACGTTTGGTGGATGGAGTTACAAGCAGTTAATTCGCTGTGGTTGCGTATAACAAACGATGCACTCACAGCAGCAACATTCAGCCTTCGATTAAGAGTGAAGGGAGATTAAGAATGGCACTACCTACATGGGAAAAGACTTGGAGTATCACACACTGGTCAGCGCTGGCACTGGGTAATCAGGATGACGAAAATCGTAACATGATTATGTGCTTTAAAGACGCATTGCTCGCTACCGGTGGTTGGACAGTCAAAGGTTCCAGTGATGGTTTAACCTTTGGGATGGACGATACAGATAGATGGACCGCTTACAGTGCTATGACTGGAGGACGTTGGATAGTCCTTGAGAATAGCAATATTGGAAGTGCTGGGAAGTTTCAGATTTGTATCCAGATGAATGCTTCAAGTGCCACAACCGAAAGTTCAGATTGTTATGCTTCACCTGGAGGAACGTATGTTTCCGATGGAAGTACTTCTACGACTGTAAGGCCAACAGCTACTGACGAGATAGATATGACTGGTAATTTTTTAGGCCTTACTTCAGCACAAGGTGCAAGGCGTTTTGACTTGTTTTATACCAGTGATGACAAGATGTTCAGATGTGTATCTTCGGTAGTAGGGGCTACACGGGATGCCTATTGGATGGTTGAGATTGTGAAAGACGCTAGAACTTCGATGACCGACAATTGGATATGTGGACAGCTAAGTGACCCAACGATTGCCAACCTGTCAGCAGGGGCAAACACTGTTTTTTGTAATATTGGAGGAGTGGAAACTACCGCAAGGTTTGCAGCAGAGGGGAATACATCTGGTTGGTTAGTGGAGCAGACACAATACCAGAGTGTTGATGTGGGAGGCGACTACTATATACAACCTGCATTGTATCTAGTTTGCATGGATTCAAAGAGGGTAGGGATAATCGGAGCGCCTATTGACTGGTACCACACAGCTCCTACTTTAGCGATAGGTACTGAATTTCCATCGAGTGGTTCGAGTACTCATATTGTTTTTAATAACATTGTTTTGCCGTGGGATAACACGACCCCATTTGATTAAGGAGAAATAGGATGACAATCACACCTGATAAAACGTGGGAAGTAATACCAGTACAAGTGTTCGGGGATGTTGGCGCTGTTGACGTAGAGAATAGACACCTTCTTTTTGGAATTAAAGAAGGGTTGCTGGAAGGTACTATTCCATGGGTGGTTAAATCTTCATGTGATGCGGTGTCAGGTCCAACAGCAGCCTTGTCAATGTCCGCTGCAACTCAGGCCAACCCGTGCCAGATAACGACAACGGGAGCGCATGGACTTACTACGGGTGACAGAGTATACATCGAAAATGTTTCAGGCATGACTGAGTTGAACGATGAAGCGTACACAGTCACTGTAGTTGACACAACGAATGTGACCTTGGATAGTACGGATGCGACGGGTTATACTGCATACACGTCTGGTGGTGATGTGCTTTTTCACGACGACTCGGATAAGTGGGTAGACGTGGATGACGTTGTGTTCAGCACGAGCGCCCATTCATGGATAGTTCTAGAAATTCCAGGGGTAAGTACAACTGGAAAATTTCAACTGTTAATAGATTGCGACAAAACGGGTTCAGCTACAGAGACAGCACTTTTTTATATATCACCGAGCGGCTCCTTTTTTGGAGGGTCAACGACCGCACGGCCTACCGCGTTTGATGAGCTGTTAATAAAAGATGGGAACTGGGGTACCACGACTACGGATAAACGCACCAAAACAGCATACATCTGTAAATCTACTGATGGCCAATGTACGAGAGTATATACGAGTTACGAGTACATGTGCTATGG
>Ga0233415_10000522_pt1 | contig 17884 bp, 28 predicted proteins | sample Na_anoxic_12_MG_FD_188631 | JGI IMG/M metagenome (GOLD analysis project Ga0233415, IMG submission 188631) | Seawater microbial communities from Saanich Inlet, British Columbia, Canada - Na_anoxic_12_MG | ecosystem: Environmental > Aquatic > Marine > Inlet | place: Canada: British Columbia... | reverse complement strand
CAGATGAAATGATAGCAGAAGATGTTGCTACAGCAGCTTGGGGAACAGCGATTACAGCAGTTCCTGGATCTATGTCTGTGACAGTAACAGGAGCAGCAGTTAATATTAAATGGAAAGCCGAAACTACATTTAGTGAAATAGTAATATGATAATTAAGAACTTAAACATAAAAAATTTAAAGTATCTAAAAGGTCAAGAATTGCCCTCTGGATTAGTCACAAGTGGACTTGTTTTAAATTTAGATGGGTTCTATAGTTCATCGTTAGCAGAAGGTAATAACACATGGAGTGACCTTACAAGCAATAACTATGATGGAACTATGCTTAATGGTGCTTCATATACAGCAGATAAAGGGGGAGGAATAGGGTTTGATGGTTTAGATGATACTGTTGACTTAGGAAATATATTGAATGGAGTCTTAGCAGGAACAAGTCCTACCTATACAATCCAAGTTTGGATAAAGTTTGATACATTAGTAGATGATGTTGGATACGTCTTTTTTTCTAAACATGGTGCCGGTAACAATAGGCAACTTCTTATATTAGTAAGAAATTTAACGGCTTATAGTTATGGAGGATTTAGAATAGAACATCTTCCTTATACATCTCCTGGGCTTATTGGGGGATTACCACAGACAAGATTTGTAAGAAGTGATGGAGATGTAATAGAACCAAATAAATTACATAATTTAACTATATGTTTTGATGGCTCTATAAACACTAACGATGGGTTAGATAGACCAACCATTTATATTGATGGTAAACTACAAAGTAATGTGATGGTGCTAAGCTATGGAGCTTTAACAAATACATTTCTATCTACATCTATGAAAATTGCTCTTAATGGATATATAGGGTCTGGAACAATTCCAGGCTTACCTTTTGCAGGAACTACTTATCAGACATTGGTTTATGATAGGGTTCTTACACAAGAAGAAGTAACACAGAATATTACCACATTAAACTGTAGATACGATGTCACATAATTATGAAAATAGAGAGTCTATTATATTCAATGTTAGTGAACTATCAAAAATAGATTTTTCTCAGGTTTATGAAACAGAAGATGTTAGGAGGTCTATAGAGCAAACTAAAGCATTTGTTAAGTGGAAACATGGTAGCCCACCAGATTTTCTTGATAGCTTAACAACAAAAGAAGGTCCATATACATATGAAGAAATGGAAGCAATAATGTTAACAGAAGAATGGAAAGATCCATTTATAGTATAAAATAATAAACAATGGGATTAAGAACAATATTAAAAACAGCAGGGCATTGGTTAAAGGGTTCTATAGTAAAAGTAGACTCTGAGATTCAGTTTGATACAACAACTAATCCTGAGATAGATTCTACAGGAGGTGATTTTGTATGGCAAACAAAAACTACTTCAGCAAGTTCTTGGAAGTTACGTGACCCAGGAACTTCAGAAGATATTATAACAACAGATACTTCAGCAAAGACACTCACACTACATCCTAACTATACAGGAAGTGGGTTTTCTTCTGGAGGTGCAGATATACCAGAAATTAAAGGAACATCTATAAATTATATGCCATATGGTAATGGTGCTCTTACTGGAGGATTATCAGGTTCTCCATCTGAGCTTAGAGGTGTAGTTTTTGATATTACGGGAAACGTAAGTAGCACAGGAATTATTTTAGAAGTAGTAGTTTCTGCTTCAGCAACATTGCATTTAGCAGTATACAAATATGATTATACAAATGATATTTGGAACATTGCAACAGAACAACTTGACATAAGCATGGCAGCAACAGGTCTTGTATCTCAAAATTTTACAACACCACAGGCATTAACAGCAGGCAAATATTGTATAGCATGGAGGCCAAGTGATACAATATCACAGATTTTAGGTTTTTATAAATTGCGTTCACGGAATAATCTTACCGGAGATTTTGCGTCAATGACCACTATTAAAAACAGAATGGAAACGGGCATAATTCCATATTCTGCAATCATGCCTGCTACAATAACATTTCCTTCAGCATTATTTACTTTAGTATTATACTGTGAAGTTTTTCAAATTAAATTTTAACAATGAACTATTATAAAATAATAAAAGGCACTTATTCAGTTATTAAAAGATTTGATACCTTAGAGCAGGCACAAGCTTTTGCCGACACTTTAGGAGATGGATATACCGCTGAGTTTTATGCTCCTTATGTACCTATTACACTACAAGAAAGATTGAACTCAGATCTACAATTTGGGCAAGAGCTTATATATGTATTTGTAGAAGACAATAGAATTATGGCTATTACATCAGCACAGTCAGAAGCAACTTTAGTAAAATTTAGAGATATTTTAGCATTTGCTCAGACAGGGGCAGTGACATCTATTGCAACCTATCTGCCTGCAATTCCAATTGATGAAGTGTTTACACAAGAAAGAAAAGATAAATATATTCAGATGATTTCTGATTATTTAGCACAGTTTTAAGAATGAAAAAAATACCCTATGAAAAAAACAATGAAATATTATAAGTCTGCTAAGGGCAAAAAGAGTTATAAGAAGAAGCTTAAGGAAGATGTGAAGAGGAGTACAAGTAAGGCAGGATTAAAGAAGAGAGCTGAACTGAAGAGGATAAGGAATAAAGCTAAGGCAGATGGGAAGGACATAGTGAACAAAGACTATGACCATGCTACTAAGAAGTTTGTAGACCCTTCTAAGAATAGGGGTAGGATAGGAGAGGGGGCAAGAAAGAAAAAAGCAGGGGCTAAGAAGCCCGCTGCTAAAAAAACTACTAAGAAAAAAACTACTAAGAAAAGAACAACTAAAAAGAAATAGTTATGGCAAAGAAGAAAAAGAAAAAATCTGCATGTGGAGCTAAGATGAAAAAATCTTTTCAAGCTGGAATGAGCATTGGACGTAACATGAAGAAGAAAAAGAAAAAGAAATAAACAATTATTAGTTTAAAGGAATTTTTGAATAAACTTTTTTAAGTTATTTAAATGTTCTCTATGAGTTGTTATTTGCTGTTTGATTTCATAATATTCTTTTTCTGAGATAACTCTATAAGAAGAAATTTTATTACCCCAGCAATCTTTATCTTTATATATTTCTGTCTTGTTGTTTTCCCCAGTGATATCCTTTCTATAAAGACATTGTGCTATATCATCACTCAAAGTACAAGATTGGTCAAACTCTATTAGACATCCTGGTTTACCCCACCTGCCTTTACCTTCATATACTTTAGTGACACGGTAAATCTTAATGAATAGTGCATGTGTAGTAATGATATACCTGGCATCTTTAATTTTATTATATACTTTTGATACAGTTTTTATAAGAGCCATCTCTCTCTTCTCTTGTTCTATTTTATATATTTCATTTTGTAATTCTTTGATTTGTTTTTTTAACTTATCTGTTTTTTTCAATTTAATCTATTTTATGGTGGTTAATAAAAATCTCTTTAGAGGAGAAGATGCTATCCTCCTCCTCTAAGAGATGTTGTCTGGCTGCATGATTTAATAATCTGTAAAAAGCAGATTCTTCTTGCTTGAGTATCATAAATCCTGCACATTGTTTTCTATTACCTTTACCAGTTTCACCTGTCTTGTGACAAGTGAAGCTTGAACAGCTAGCTATTTCATCAGCTCTATCACAGCCTAGCCAACCTTTAAGTGTGTCCTTTTTAAAGGGACAATCTGAACAAGGTTTTTTAATCATTGGTATTTTTTTCATAAGTCAAAAATATCTAAGTTATAAGTTTCAATTATACTTTTAAGCTTTAGAGAGTAACATTTCTCTGTCATACAGCTTGTAGCATAAACATAATTACCTTTAGCCACAAACCTCTTACTCTCCTTAGCAGTCATTGCTCCACATAGAGCATTGAGCCAAGAGTTGAGATCAGATTCACCCTTACATCTAGGGTAGTAAAGTCTCATTAATACATTTCTTGTATGGTGTCTTAGGCTATACCAGGTAGACTTATACTTAGTAAATCTGTCTGTAGGGCTATCATCAGCCGCTATCATAAATTTAGTAGTGTCTTTACCCCGGTATTTATGACCAAAGTAATTGTTACCCTGAAGAGCAAGTTTAGATAAACCAAAGTTTGTTTCTATAATTGCCTGAGCAACTATAAGAGATGGGGGTATCTGAGGAAATGTTTCATGCTCCTTTACAGCAGCTCTTAACATCTCATCAATAAATTCCTGCATATGGTTTCTCTTCCAACTCTTAAATCTCTGCATTAAAAGTCTTTTCTTAGCATTGTTGATAGACATTAATTTAATATGCTTCCCTTGCCATTCATTTCTGGTCATCCAGAATCTATCTACTGGTAAACCTAATGAATTATATTCAGTGTCTTTTACTTCATCATCTCTACCTGCATAGACATCAGAGATATATTCATCTCCTTCTTCTATAGATTCCCTGTTATAGGTATAGTTGATAGACACAGCCTTAGGTTCTTCTTTAATTTCTATAGGTGTAAGAACCTGTTCTTTATCTTGCTTTAGCTTTAAAATTAAAAATGCTCCTAAAACTAGAGCAAATACAAATATTAAATCCTTTCTCATTTTGTTTTCTGTTTTCATTTCTTTTTGTTTTTGTTATAAAAATTAATAAATTCTACTACTGCTTGGTAAACAGAGAGCAATTTGGTTTTACCTTGCCCTACTATCTCAAACTTTTCTCCATAATTATCTTGAATTAAACAATATAAAGTTGCCCCTATTGTTACGTTTACAGCGTTTTCTGTTGTAGGAAATAAGTTTGTATTTTCTATCTTCTCTACTACAGGCATTAACCAATCCCAAGAGGTGTGAAACTTGTATGATATGTTGCTTGGAGATATTATACATACATCTTTGAAAAAATTATTATGCCATTCAGCACCCATAAATTCTGCTATTAGTTTATTTTTCTCTCTTTCAATCAATTTTTCTTCTTCTTCCGCTTTATCATTTTCTGTAATAGACTCCTCACCTTCTACTATATTTTTATAATCAGTTATTACAAATTCCAACCCATCATCTTCAGATGAATTTTTTAAATCTGTTTCTGATAACCCAAAATAAAAGATGTCATCATCCTTGAAGCCATCAGGAACATCATCAAATTCATTGATTAAATAACCAGCAAATTCTGATTTATTATCTTTCCAATAGCCATCTACTATAAATACACTCATTTTTTTATATTTTTATATTTAATAATTTCAAGACATTCAAGCCCCATTTCTTTTATGCGTTCTGCTTTCTTCTTTGTTTGAGAAGGAGTCCACATACTTCCTTCTTTTAACTTAGCAGCCTTATTAACAATGCTGCTAATTTTCTTAATTAATACTGCCCACTCATAGTTGGAGAGGACTAATTTTTCCTGTTCTGTTTTCGTTTCTAAAGCTTGTATTTTATCGGTTAGTTTATACAACTGTTCCTTTGTGAGGACGTAATGCCCGTCCTCATTTACATATTTGAAATCTCTTATGATTTCTAGGTCTTCTCTTTTCATAATGATTTAATTTTTGTATACCCTCTTTTAATATCTGTATCTATCCAAAACCATTTTTTTGAGGGTATTATAACAATGGTTTTTCTTCTTTCGGGATATGCACAAGTTCCTGCTCTTTTTGAATACCCCAAAGACAATAGCAGTTCCTCAAGGGAATCATCCTTGTCCACTACTATTTTTGCTGTTTTTTTCTTCATCTTCCTTTAGTTTTTGTTTAATTTCATTAAGAATAAAAAGTTCTCCTAATAACCCATGATAATACAGATACCTATTAGTATGTGCCTTTACCCAATGTGAGTCATTTACTCTATGTAATTCATTTATTTGATTTCTATAAACCATGAGGTTTTTATTAGTTTCTTCAATTCTTTTGTTAATATATTCAATTATGTTTTCCATCTTCATTTAGTTTTTTGGTTTTGCGTTTACAAATGCAAACAACATTATATAAATATAGAGCCACAAAAAGAACGTACCTCTATTGCATAATAGTAATATAAGCAGGAGCAGAAATGCCCCTACCTTAAAAAGCTCATTTATCTTTTTCATTTAATTTTGCAATGCTTTTGTTCTAATGGTTTTCAATTCTATCTTAGTATTATGTGCTTCAGCTACAGAAGTAATAGTAAAGATATCTATCAGGGTTCCAAACCCAAAAATACCTAGTGTGAAGAACCATAGAAGTGCCTTAAGAGGCTTTCCTAAATATAAGTATTGTAGTCCTGCAATGCCAATGATGCCGGGTAATGTTAATAATAACGCTGTTGATTTACTTTTCATAATTGTTGGTTATATCTGTGAATTGAAATAAATTTTCTAATGTTTCTTTAAAGTTTTCAGGTTCTTCAACCTCAATCTCAAAAATTGTAGAGTGATCATAGTTGTAAGTAGTGTCTGTAATAACACCACCTAAAGCTTTAATCTGTTGTTCAGATTCTGTTATATCATTTATAATGTAACAATTTGGGATTCTTATTATAATTTTTTTGTCCATACTAAATCAAGGTTTAACTTTAATGCTGTGTGATTAATATGGTTTTTAGTTTCTTGGTTCCAATCCCCTGGTTTAACAATAAGTTGTTCAAACCATATGGTAGCTACATGAACATCATGACTATATACCTTGTTGAATATTATCTTCAGGTTTTCTTTCAGTGTCATTTTTTATATTTAAGTATTCTCTATATAGTCTTCTATAGTTTTCTTTATCAAAAACTTTATCAGAATTATTATTCTTTTCAACATCCAGAAAAAGCATTTCCATTACTTCATCTAGTATTTCTTGTAGTCTTTTTTCTTTAGCAGTCATCTTAAATAGATTGATATGAAAAAAAGGGAGCCACCCCCCGGCAACTCCCCATGCAATAACCCAAAGTTAAAACATTGATTCTTATTTAAATATAATAATTAAAAATTATTATAGCTAATTATATGCTAATCTATTTTAAATGTAACTAAAATATAAATCAGGACACATAGTATGAATAGTTTGAGGCATATCATATCTCAATAGGGTCTACCATTTCATCTATATCAATGTTAAGCATATCAAGTGTACCAACAACAGCGTTATCCTGTTGGCTTTGTGGTGAAGAATTATTAAACTCTGTTGTCATAAAATCATGAAAGTTTTTGCTGTCATTCATCCATGTACGGGGGTGTGTTTTCTTTAATGCATGTGTAACATGATTATAAAAAGCCCATGCATTTTCCTTATCTACACCATAATCATAGGAGGCTTTTTTCATTTCAGTTTTAATTACACTTAGATGTGAAGGTTCAAGAAGTTCTTCATCACAATACAATCTACCTAAGAGTTCTGATTGATTTTTAAGATTGAGAGGTGTGTTTTTTAATTGGTCTTTATCTCTTATTATATCAATAAATGTTTTTTCAGCACTCATGATTTGATTAGTAATTTGAGCATAAATCTCTTGCTTTGCTGTACCTGTATGCTTTCTGGCAAAACTCATCTCACCACATATCATACCATTTGAACATACATCTACATATGCTCCTATAGCACATTGAAATCTTGTAGTTTTATCATAGCTGTTTGTCCAGGCAAACATCATACTTAAATCATCTTCACCATCAAATATAGGATTGTTATTCATTGGTTCTATATAGATAACACCTTGTGCTACATTACAGCTTTTATTAGCTCTGTATATAGAATTTTTAATTATAAAATTACTTTGCTGAAGCAATTTAATTGTTGATTCTATCACAAATTTATGTGATACAACTGCATATGTTTTACCATGTGTAGGTAAAAGAGCGGCTTCTAAATGAGCCCTGCTAACTTCTGTTGGTTTCTTATAACCCATAATTTAAACTTTTAATGTTTAATTAAAATAATACTAATTGATTTGTAGGTACAGACATTATTTTATCTATCTCAGATTCTATACCTTTTAGGTAATAGTTTATATTTACATCATAGTCTTCCCACTTAGGCTTAACAACCATCTTATTAAGAAGAGTTTGTTTCCATTTACCGGCTTCCAGTTGAATTTCTCTTTTGTCAATCTTATGCCTTTTAATAATCTTGGGACCGTTATTAGATATATAATATCTGTTAATCTTTTGTAATCCTTCTTCTACAACTTCACCATCTTTAATAGACCGTGCTATTTGTTTCCAATCACCTTTTGATTTACCACCTATACAATAATCAAGTATATCTCTGTTAGTTTCTAAGAACTTTTGAGGTAATACACCATGTATAAAATAGTAGAAAATGGCTTTACGGATGATAAGTTTAGACTTATTTTTATGTAAGGCAAGATTGTGAAAATTAAATCTACCTTTCATTTTAGTCTCTGCATAAAGGAATTTACCCTCACTTACTTTAAATAAGTAATGAGGCTTTTCTTTTTTAATGTTTCTCCATGTAGTAAGGTCTGTGTGTTTAAAATCATTTAGCCCAATGTAATTGTTTACATCTGCAAGAATTACTTTTTGATATTGGTCATGTTCCAGGTTGAGATTTGTTATCTCTTCCCACTCTTTGCAGATAGCTAAATATTCATCTATATGTTCCCTTGGTATTCTTGTTTCAATACCATCTGTGTTTTGCATAAGAGCTAATGCTCCTGGGATTCTTTCCATAATCATTTCATATAGCATCATTAATGTTAGTTGACCATTAACGGTGATGCGCATGCATAGTTCAGGATCATAGAAAAAACTATTTTGGTCATTACTCAATCCAAAGGTTGAGTTAAGAATGATTTTGTAGACATAATTCATAGGGTTAGATTTAGGAATTTTTTTCCTTTCATTAAAACACCATTCATACTGACTGCAAAATTCATCTTTAGGGAAATGTTCAGGTGACCAATTATTTCTAATAACAAGGTTTGGATAAAAACTTGTTACATCAGATGACATTATAACATATTCATCATCTGATTTGTAAACACCTGGTTTTCTAGCTCCGTGTACACCACCTAATCCAAAATGTGTAGGGACATCTTTATAATTAATAGCATACTTAAAACTTCCCTTAAGTTTATACGGGTCAAGTTCTAAAGACTCAAACCTGTCATGCATTAATCTGAATTGTGGAGAGCTAAATTTTATATATGGTAATATAATATCCTTTAATCTTATAACATCTCTGTGAGTTCTCATTTGTTTTATCTCACGTTTAGATATATTAAGTTTATCAGACATGTAATGAGCAAATAATTCTTTACTTATCCTTGGTTCAGATGCACTGAATAGATCAACGTTATATGTTTTTGTTAAATCTTTTCTTAGTTTAATCTGAGATTGTGAATTATTAAAGATTTCTTTAGTTGATTCTACATCATTGATGCAGTACTTAACTATTGTATCTATTTGCTCTTTTGTTTTTATTTCTGTAGTGTGTTCTATAGGCATGTCAAGAATATTATCATAGTCCATGCTGAACTGTATCCATTTAAGGCTAGACATTTTTGCAGGATTATCCCAATGATGCATCTTAAATAGATCAATTTGACCTATAGACATCTTCCATTGTGGATAGTCCTGGAAAGACTTAGCTCTACTTTTCTTTATACATTCTTGTGCGTAGTTGTATATTATATTGGCTATTCTACATGCAGAAAATGTTAACCATAATCTGTAATTGTTTAATATAAAATGAGATATTTGTGCGTCAAAAGCTAAACCATTATATGAGATGTGCCATTCTTTTTCTTGTTTGTTTCTGTGTAGAAAATCTACTAAATTATCAAACTCATCTTGCAAATCATGAACAACAAAAACCTTTCTTTCTTGAGTTTTATAGTGTTCAAAAACAGCAACTGTGCAATTAACAAGAGTTTCATAATCCATTACCCAGTGTGCCATAAGCAGGAAAATAAAAAAGGAGTGCCGGAGCACCCCTTGTGAAGAGAAATAAGATTAAGCTGTGGTGATTATATTTGATATTTTTGTTTTCTTTACATCTTTAAAGTGTTTATCAAAATCAAATATATCAGAATTGATGGCAAACATATGAATGAATGTTTTGATTTCATCTAATTCTGTGATATAAAACTCAGAAAAAGTTTCCACATTAACCCTTTCTTCTTTTACTGTCTTGCCTGTGGCATTACTTGGGCTTTTTAATTTCATAGGCTGTCCTTCCTGGTTTAACTTAGGGACCATATGAAAGGCTTCTTTTTTAATTTTTGTAATTACAGCAAGTATTCCTGATGATGGATCATACATTGCTTCTACATAAGGTGAATCATTACTGACCGGTATTAAGGTAAATGATTTTAAATTTCTAAAAGCTGAGGTTATCAGCATCATGTTTTTCCCAATATTCATATTGTTAATTTTAAAAAATTAAGATAAGTTTATAAAATCTCTTTCATGTAAAGTTTCTTTATCCATATTAGGTTTGTCACATAATTCATTAACCTGTTTGATTAATGATATATCTACGTCTAATGCTTCTGCGTAATCATCATGATGATCACTTGGATTAAGGTAACTGTTTATATGACTAGAAGCTACAACATCTCTATCAAAGAATTTGATGATTGTATCTTTGGCCTTCTTAGAGAATTTAGAGTAACGGCCTTTAATGAATTTTTTATATTCATTTTTATAGGGAGAAAAACTAAATATATATATCTGATTATTTTTTCCTAGTATACTTCTTTCAAATAATGTATGATTCCTAATGTATTTTGTCTCAAATAATTTATATTTTTCATTTCTCTTATGATTGTACACACAAATAAATTTATAATCTCTCAAGGTATATACATCATTCCAACATACATAAGTGTTTGCTGGTGTATAATGCATACCTTTTCTAAATTTTAGAAGAGGATATAAAAATACTTTACTTTTTTGAAAATATTTTGTGCATACTATATCCATCATAATGTAATTTTACCTGTTAGAAATGCATAAGGTAAAGAATAATTATTATTTGTATAGTGATGATTGGCTTGGTGGAGTACATTTGTGAACTCATTTGCCCAAAGACTTAGTGTTTCATCTGACACATCAAAAATATAAACTTGTTTGTATCTATCAATTACAATAAATTTAAACAAAATTTTATAATTATCACATTCTTTTTTGTGATTTTCATAAACAAGTTTTGAATAAACAGCAGCTTGTAACCAATAATTGTAAAATTCTACTGTTTCAGCAAAGTTTTTTATGCTTTTAGATGTTGTTTTAAGATCACATATAGTAATCTCTTTGGTTTCAGTATTGATTTCATAATGGTCAACAATTCCTTTTAGACCAAATATGTAATCTTTTAATTCACATTCAAGTTTTTTCTCTGTGAAAGAGGTGATAGGGTCTAATGCAAAATCAGAACCGTTCTCTATTAAGAGTTTTGCTACATCATCATTTTCCATTAGAACATCTATATGCCCCTTGCATTTATCAAGAGTATCTACGTCAATGACATCCACAAGAGGATTAGATATAAACTTCCAATAAGAAACGTTAGAGTTAGTTTGTATCTTAGCTAACCGTGCTTCATCTTTTTTAAGACTTTGATATAGGTTGTGATCCACAAGAACTTGCAATATTAAATCAGTCCATTCCTTATCAGTTGATAATAGGTTCTGATTAACCTCAGCTAATTCATTTAGCCTGTATAAGATTCTCCTAACATTATCTGTTGGAGTTTTTTCAGGAACAACCTTAAATTTATCTGCAAGGCTTTCCGGTTCAAATAGAAGGCAGTGTATAAGCCTGCCTTCTATAAGGTATTTTTCTATTTTTTCTTCTCTATCTTGAAGTATATAGTCCTTATAAAATAAGGATGGGGAAAATAGTAATTTATTCAATGAAGAATAACTGAATTTAAAAGGTTTCTTATAAAATTCAGTTTCTTTTTGAGCGTCTTTCATATTAAAATAATTCAACAGGGTTAGTAATAATATCAACACCTTCTTTGTTTTTTTTAATTATGTTTTTAAATTCTGCTTTAAGTTTTAAATCAGATAATTTAAATTCAAACATAGATTTTTCATAGAAGATGTCTTTTAATACATCATTAAACAGGTGATTACCTGTGATTTTTATAGCAAATTCTGTTAAGTAATCTGCACTAATTAATTTTTGTAAAAATTCATTGTATGGAAGTGCTGAATGAAAGCATGAATAGTTGTCTAAAAATGTTTTCATTCTTTTCCTTAAACTTTTAACATTTATATTGTTCCAGTTTTTAGAAGATTTTAATGCAGCTTCATGATAAAATAATAAGCATGCTAATTTATCATATGATGTTGCTACATTACAATTACTCATAATTTCTAAAGCCATAGTATTATCTTCAGCATTAGAACTTGCAATCATATTTATAAGACTATCATATGTTTCTTCTGTAATAGTTATAGAGTCAGCAGATATTATATTTAACAGAGCATCATCTGTTATTAGATTAGCATTAAGAGATAATTCAGAAAATAAACATGTATATTCTGGATCAATTGTGTAAAAGGACCCTCCTATTTTACCTTTTAATGCATCCTGTACAGCAAGATATGCATTGCAAGAATCTCTATAACCCCATCCTATATTTAAATCTAAATAGAAGTAGTCATCATTAGAGTGTACAGTTTTTAATCTTTCTCCTAATTTATCAATAACATTAGGGTTAAAATGTTCTTGTAGGATTCTTAATATACTTATCAATTCAATTTTTGATAAATATGTTCTCCAGTTTTTATATAATTTTTTAGTTAGGTAATCAATATTGATGATACTATAATCAGCATCTTCAGGTTTTCTTTTTATAGACACATTAAACTTTTCTTTTAATATGTTCATTTTATCTCTTGGTAATGTAAGATTAGGATATCTATAGAATTTTTTATTTTTTAATGCATCTATAGTTATTTCATCTTTATACGCAAGCTTTAATGCTTTAAGTGGTGAGAGATCATCATGTATAAGAGTGTCTTTATGTTTAATGTTGAATTTAGTTATTTCATCATTGTCTTCATCAAAATCTAATCTTAATGTATATCCGTTTTTGTAATTCATTTTAAATATTTTATGTATTCTTGTTTAACTTGTACTTTAAAGACGTATAATTCTCTGTTAGAGATATGTATTTCTTTTCTGCATATAGGTTCTAAGAAACAAAAATTCTCTTTATTAAGAGCATCTTTTTCTTCAAGATAAGATATCATATCCTGAGCATTATATCTTGAGAGTTGTCTAAAATCAGATTGTTCTTTCCAATACTGAACATCCTTATCTCGGTTTAACTTATACATGTATTGACTAATTTTATCAGTTAATACCCACAATAGATGTTGATTAGTAGTATAATCTATAGTAGGTATTATTTTACCTGCCATAGCTATATTATCATCATCATGTGATTGTAATAGAGTGTGAACTAAATTAATTGTTTCATCATCAAGATTAATTTTATTTGATGATTCATGAATAAGAGTTTCTACATCAAGTATACCAATACTTTTACTTTCTACTTTATATGCTATGCTTAATGCTAATCCGGTGATTAACCATTCATCATATAAACCTTGTCCATCTGTACATCTCCAGGAATTACACAGTTTAGAAAACTTATCATCATGTAGAATTTTAATAGGATGTGCATCTATCCAAGGTACATTACCATTTGTTGAGCCATAAGCTTTAAAATTATGCAGTTTACCCATTGCCAATGTAGATGGTATTACCTCATCATTTCTAAGTTCTCTATAGAAATCATTGTGTGTTATGATAAAATCAGCATTTAAATAGTCATTAGTCATGGTTATACCATGTGCTTTACATGCAGCTTTTATTCTGGCTAATGTGACCGGACATAGTGGTAACACAAAAGCTTTCTTCTTTGTCTTAAATGTTTGAGCATCTAAGGTTGGTGTTTTTAGTATCTCTACTATTTTAGTATATGTTGTTACATCTTGTGTAACTAATACATCTTCAATCACTTGATTATTTGGTGAAGTGATAACCCCAAAATAGGGGCTATCCTTCAGACCAAAGTGTTGAAGTGCTAAGTCATTATATTTTTGATAAACACTTTTACTTGCCATCTTACTTCATTGTCATTTTAATAATTTCAGGATTCATCATAAGCTTGTTAAACTTCTGCTTGTTCCCGTTGAATATTGTTCTTACTATAAGGTATTTAAGATCATTAGTAAAATAATCCTTAGTACACAAGCTGATAATTCTATCAGTAACTTTCTGTGTGATAACATTATCTTTAGCATAGACAAGGCTATAGTTAGCTAAACGCATTGCTAATGTTGCAGAAATATCTGCTCTATAATCATCATCTTCTCCAATACAACCTCTAAGCTCACTTAAGACATGCTTCTCATTATCATGAGTAAGTAAATCTTTAGGAGTTATTAACTTATCAAGTTTATTGTTAATAAATGTTGTAAATAAAGAAGAGAATTCATCACCTACAGAACCTTCACCTATCAATTGAATCAATGGCAGGTTATCTTCAAAAGAAGAAAAACTTGATATAGAATTAAAGAATGTAGTGATAGCTCTTGCATTAGTTTCCTGTGTAACAAGCTCAGGATGTAGGAGTAGAAAGTTAATACATCTTGTATCAATGTTTGCACCCTCTGCCCACTTAGCCCATACATCAACATCAAACTTTAAGTTAGCTGTAATGTATCTTGTTTTTTGTGCAGGGTCAACAGAATTAACAGAATAATCTCCATTATCAGGATTAGCTGTTAAAATTATGTGCCAGTCCTTAGGTAAAGACCAAGATATATATGTTTGTCTATCTATTAATTCCATACATGCCTGAATGAATCTCATATCAGCACGGTTCCAATCATCTAATAAGAGGATACCACCACTTTTTTTATCAGCAATCCATTCAGGTGCACAGTAAGACATTCTGTTTTTACCTGTCATTTTATATCCTTGTTTAAGGTATTCCTGTACTGCAAGTTCATCAACCCACTGACCTATCTTTTTAACAGCAGGCTTTTTAGTAGCTGTATAGTTAAGATTAGCATTGTGATTGGCAGGTACTTCTGTATACATTTGATATTGTCTTATAGGAAATCCTACCAGATCTCCTAATTCTTCTATTTGTGCTAGATTAAGCTTAACAAAATCTAGGTTGTTTTCTTTGGCTATCTCCACAATGGAAGATGTTTTACCAATTCCTGATTCCCCTAATATTTCAACAGCAACAGGAAGCTTACCTTCATTTTGTAAGAATCTATTGTTATTAATGATGTGATTGAGAAAATCTTTAAGTTCGGTAATGTTTAAATTTACTTGTGCCATAATTAATTTAATTTAATAACTGTTCCTGGTAATGTATTATTTTCATAGGAGGTGCTGCTTAATACCCAAAGAGTATTTTTTGGACAATCTATAGGACTGCAAGCTTCACCATCTGTTAAGTATATAAGGGCTGTATATCTGCCGTGTTCATTATAATGGTCAATAACAGGTTGGAATTCTGTCCCACCTCTACCTTTTATTTCCCAATCTTTCTTTGGGTTAAATTCTTCTATTGAATTTATATTAGTATCACACTGGATAACTGTAATCTTATGCCCTGTTTTATGCATATGATGCAATTCATTATAGAACTCTTTTAGTTCTTCATTACATACAGAGCCTGATGTATCTACACCTACAAGTATATGGTTCTTAAATTTTATTTTAAGACCTGGGTTACCAGAGTATCTTTTGTTATATTTTCTCCGTAACTTCTTTGTATAAGAAATTGTAGAGTTACCAATGAATCTTCTCATGTAAGCTTTCCAATTAAATTTAGGAGGTTCTACATGAAATAACCTGCTTATAAGGTCTGCAAGTTCCCCAGGTATTGAACCTGATTTTTTTTGTGTAGCTTCAGCGGCTTCTTTAAGTTGGTGTTCAACTTGTTTTTGTATAAGTTTTTTAGAAGCTTCAGGTAATTCATCAAACTCATCCCAAGTAGTATGGTCATAAGGTGAAGTACCATCCATTGAATCTAATAAATTACTTAATGATTCAGATGTGCCTTCATCATTAGCTTGTTTAAGAAGCTCATAGTATACTCTTGTGCCTGCTCTATAAGGCAGGTTTAACTCAGGAAATGTATCCATAGTTATACCGCCTTCTGGTAACCACATAGAATCTATATATTGATTTATTTCAAGATCTGCTGCTAAATTGAATAGCTTTTTATCTGTAAATAAATCTCTTATTAATAAATGACCAAGGGCTATGTGTAGAAGTTCATGCTTTATTAATCCTAGTCTATGTAAATCACAAAGATTTTCAAAGAAGTTAGGGTTAATTGAAAGTTGAACGCCTATACCATGCTTACTAACACCTGCGGTAGGCAAGTCATCTCTAAATTTTTTGTTTAATCCAATGCAGAATAGACCATAGTATGGTTCTTTCAGCATTAATGTTTTTACACATTTGCTTAACTTTTCTATCATTTTAAAGTTATTTTAATATCAGCTATCAGTATATCTAACCCGGAGTATTTGGTTAGTCTTTTAAGTAATTTGGCTATGATATATTCAGCAATTTTAGATAGATTTTTATCTTTCTTTTTTTGCATACCGTTTAAATCAATTAAAGCTTTAATACTTTTTTTTGTATCCTTTGATAGCCCAAGTTGAGTTATAAATGACTCCCTATTACTGTGAAATTGGAGGCACCGTGCTAAAAAATATAAATGTATTTTGGTACATTTCTTTTCTTTATATAAATGTTCTGCTGTTGCAAGACCCATTTGGAAATCTTCATCTTCTCCTAAAAGAAGGAGTTCTAAGTTTTTAAATTCCTTTAGTGTCATCTATTATTGAGATTATTACCCCAGGGTTTTCTTTATCATAACTGTAGGTAATAAAGCTAGGTTTCATACAATCAGCATTATCATCTTCAATCCATCCTGCTTTAACCATATCATCCTGTACTGTTTGAGCAGGATTAATATAATCAAACTTATGTTTTGAACCTCTGATGAATTCAAATGCTATTGTAACTGGTAGTTTATGTTTAGCTAACTCTTTTTTAAATTCAGGAGCAAACTTTTCATAATAGGATTTTGTTTTTTTCCTATAATTCACAACACCTTTACTTGCTATGAAGTACTTTCCAGTCCATCTACGGCCATTTTTACTTGAAGGAACGTTACCTGGTATGAACCATTTCATATATTATTTGTTTAAGATCTCTTTAAGCAAAGGCTTTAACTGTTTATGTACTGTTAAAAAACCATTGTCTTTTACAGAATCAGATAAATCTTTGCTTAATGGTAATGATGTACCTGGTATATTAAAAGCTTTTTTATATTTTTCTATAGCTTTTAAACCTGCACTATCATTATCAAAGAGTGTTATGATTTGTTTATATTTCCCTTTAAGGTTTTCTATAATGTATGATTTTAACATTGTATTCTCACTGTCAGGAGCTATCACCTCAATATTATAACCAAAACCATCTAAGCACATAGCATCCTTTAAAGAGGAGCATATAACTAAATACGGCTGGTTGTAAGTCAATTGGTCTAAGCCTTGTATATGAGATTTGATTTTGAAAAATTTGTATTTAGATTTAGTTGGTTGGTATATTTTATAGGCTTCATCTAAAGAGTTATAATAACCATACACTCTTTTGCCTTCAATTACTAATTTACTTATAGTACCATCTTCTTCTTTAATAAGATTGTAATACTCTAAAGGTTTTACATTAAACTTAGTAAGCATTGTTTTACCAATCCTATACTGTAACCAATATTGAGCATCATCTGTAGTCCAAGATCTTTCTTTAATAAAATCAATTTGCCATTTCTTTACTGCTTTAATATTAATAACTGGTGAACCATTACTTTTTACATAACTATTATAGTCAGTTATAAGTTTCGTTACAGCCATTGAATAGTCTAAGCCAAATAATTCTTGGACAAGGTTAATCTTAT
>Ga0233415_10000521_pt1 | contig 17886 bp, 26 predicted proteins | sample Na_anoxic_12_MG_FD_188631 | JGI IMG/M metagenome (GOLD analysis project Ga0233415, IMG submission 188631) | Seawater microbial communities from Saanich Inlet, British Columbia, Canada - Na_anoxic_12_MG | ecosystem: Environmental > Aquatic > Marine > Inlet | place: Canada: British Columbia... | reverse complement strand
ACTTGATTGATTCTATAGAGTGGAATTTACCAAGAGAACAGGAAGATTATGAGGATTTTATTAAATTATATAAAATAGTGGAAAAGTTATGAACCTAAAAAGAATCATAAGGGAAGAGTTAATAAAAGAATCTGGTGTAGAGAATTACCTACAATCAATAGCTAGTATAACTTCAGGTAACCAAAAAAAGTATTACCAATGGATTCTAGATAATCTAGAACAAGTACCTGTTGTTAGTTATCGTTCTAACGAAGAACTAAAAGATAAAATAGATTCTTTTGTGGGGAAAATGAGACGCCGTGGTAGTTTTTGTGGAAAGAAAGGTTGTTTTGATACTGCCTATAATACAGCAATGCATGTTCCTGGAGTTCATTATATAGAAGGTTATGTTCAATCCATGATACCTATTGTTCACGCATGGAATTATCTACCAGAAGAAGGTATATATTTTGATTTAATCAACGATATAGCTTGGGAAGAAGAAGATTCACACTTTAACGAATATTATAAGGTTATAGATTTAGATAAATCAGGTGTGTTAAAATGGTCCGTTGAAACTGGTTACGGTGGTGGATTCCTAGAAAGCCCACAGTTTGTTAAACATATTTTAAAACAATAATTGGATATTTATTATTATGAACATCAAAAGGATTATAAAGGAAGAGTTGGATGACTTTGATTGGGTTAGAAATATAGAGGTTGATACTGATTTAACTCCTGCTCAACTCTACAATAGAATTAATGATTTACCACATGGTATAGTTGGTCCTTATGTTGAAAAAGAATTTGCTGATATTAAGTATGAAAACGGTAGGTACTATCTAATGATGGATGATTTTTGTGATTTTAAAGAATGGTTTAGTGATAGAGAGAATGGTTCCCAAGGGTTTTATATGAATCAATGGATTTTTGCACAAGCTTTTTGTGGAGAAGATAATTTTTTTGAACCTTATAGTGATGTAGTTTACAATTGGATTGATCAAGTGTGGGAACTTGTTGAGGAAAATAAAGAATTATATAATTATGTTGTTGATTATATTACTGAAAACTTAGTTGGGGATGAGATGAGATTAGATAATGAGGAAAAAATATTAACTTTAGAAGATGTTCTTACTTGGTCAGCTGATTCAGATGTTTTAGGGGAGGTTATAAATGAACTAGATGTTTTTGAGGACTTAAAATGGGATTTAGAGTCTTCTTATGAAAATGCTTATAATACATTTGTTGTTGATAACATGTATAAAGTGAGTAAGGATGCTATTACAGATATCGTAGGTAATGGTGAAAGAAAAGACGTGGAACTTTATAATTATTACAGTGAGTCCAACTACAACGCTAATAAATTAGTTTTTGATGTAACGAATATCTTACCAGATTATCTTCATAATTCTATTGAGTATTGTATAGATAATAGATGTAAACCTTATTGGAATCCAGAAAATTATGATTTTGAAGAGGCTGAAACAGAAGAAGAAGCTTTTGAACATTTTTGTGATGAGTGTATGGACCGCCCTTTTGATGACCATGGGTCTTTCCTTTCTTTTATGAAAGAAATATTAGAAGAAAATGGAGACTTATTAAACCCTAGTGTTGATGATTACCCTAGTAACAATGAGATAAAAGATTATTTTATAGAAAACGTACATGGAAGATTCTAAAAAAACAAACTTAAAATTAATTATCCGAGAGGAGTTGGATGACTTTGATTGGGTTAGGGATGTAAAGATTGATTATGATTTAACTCCTTCTCAGTTTTACCATAGGTATGAAGGTAATTTACCATTAAAATTTGTAGGACCACTAATAGATAACGGATTTATTGATATAGACTATGAAGGGGATGAACTTTATTTAAAATTGGAGAATGGTTGGTGTGATTTAAAATCACTTTTTACGGAACACGATACCAGTTCCTCTCAAGGAGCATACATTAACAAAAGTTTAGTTAATAATTTATATTGTGATGGTGATTATTTTGAATTATTCGATGGGGTAGTTTATGATTGGGAAGATCAAGTTTGGGGTACCATAACCCAAGACGATGAATTATATGAATACATCATAGACCACATAAATGAAAATATTGTGGGTTATCAAATGGATTTTGAGGGTGAACAAAGAACCCTAACGAAGGAAGATATTCTTGAATGGTCTGCCGACTCCGATGTTTTGGGTGAAGCCATCAATGACTTGGATGTTTTTGAAGATTTAAAACTAGAATTAGCGTGGGCCTACAGTGGTGCTTATAACACTGTGGTTAGGGATAATATTTACAAATCTGTTAGAAAAAGTGTTGAGGATTATTTAGGTCCAGCTGATTGGTATGGGAATGTTTTAACTTTTAAAGTAACTGAACCTCTTTTAGAATTAATAGGTAATGAAATAGCTGAGTGTTGGGATCAATGTAAACGACTTTGGGATCCAAAAGAACATGAAGATACTTACTTCATGTTGAATAAAACCGAAGAAGAAGCTTTTGAGGAGTACTGTGGTTCTTGTTTTGACCACCCATTTGCTTCATATGGTTACTTTTTAGATTTTTTTGAGGAATACTTATCTGAAGAAAAGGAATTACTAAACCCAAGTTTTGATGAGTTCGCATCAGATAGTGAGATGTTACCATATTTTAAAGAGGAAGTCTATTCTAGATTTTAATTGTAGGTTTACAAACAATTCAGATATTTATAATTAAAACCAATCATATGTTATTCGGATTTAATTTTCAACTACTAATAGCGTTATTTTTGATACCATTACTATACGCCTCAATTATTTTTTTCACTTCACCCTACAAGTCTGTAACATTTAAAAGGGGGTTATTATATCTTTGGGGTGGTATGTTTTCAACGGTAATAGTTCAGTTATTTTATTTCTTTATACCACACCTTACAGACACACATACAAAATTTTATGAGTATTTCGCTGTAGTTGGGCCGGTGGAAGAAATTTCTAAATTTATTTTATTCTATGGTATTGTGAGTTTAACTAAAGATAGAAAAACTAGTGAACACCCCTTTAAATACATGTTTTACTTCGCGATGACTGGTTTAGGTTTCGCTATTTTAGAGAACATACACTATATTGTTAGATATGGTGAATTGGTTTTATTGATAAGAACTTTCACTAGTACAATCGCTCATATGATATTTGGCTTATTTTTTGGGTACTGTATTGGTTTGGGTACTATAACTAGGAATAATTTCGAAGACCGTTCTGTGTTTGGAGTTATGGTTAGAAAGAATGGTAAACTAAAAAAAGTTATTTACTTTTTTATTGGTTTATTTTTCTCATCTTTTTATCATGGAATGTATAATTACAACCTAGCCACATCCCATGAGTCGTCTAGAATTATATTAATAATATTGTTAGCTTTTGGGTTATTAATGTCTAAATTTTTATCAGATGATTTAAATAGAAGATGGTCATTAAGGTCTAAATAGTGACACTTAAAAATCCAAAGTACCCAATCTACCCCCATAAAACCTATGGGTAAGTTTATAACCATTCCAGACTATCCAAAAATTCTTAACACCAAACTTAAAAGCGGCTAACTTATCACTATAGTTGGTGGATGATAAGTTAAACTCCATTGATTTATTGTAACGAATTCTATCTATAACTGTATTAAAATATCTAGACCTAAATAAATTATCTTTTATAAATCTTTTTTTGAAATAAGAGATTATTTTCATCTGATTTTTTATGTTATCCACAATAAATACATCTACCTGAATACCATTTTTTAAAAGGTAATTATAAAAACCCCAAAACCTAACCAGATACTCATATTTAAACTCACCATTAAAATAGTTTTTTGATGTATTTAAACATTTTAAAATAAATAACCCATTCAAACCACATGTGGAATTGTGTGGAGATTCTGCCATACTATTTATAAATTTATTTAAATTATGGGTGACCTCATCATTATACTTACCCCTAAAAACCAAATCCCAAAAAGACAATAAAGTATTTTTATCATAACCTAATAAAGAAGCTAAATCTTTTTGATATAAAACCTCCACCTCTAACATAGGTAATTTTTTACTTTTATAAAACTTTAACCTCATATCATCATCCAACTGGTGCCTTGTGTGATAATCACAAATTTCAAAATTCTCAGCAAAAAGTTCATAATCTCTTTTTATTTTCTCAGACCAAACCTCACCAAAAGAATTACCTCCACGAAAAGTAGTTGCTTGTTTTAACAAAAGTATCTCCGTTTCAAAATTAGTGGTTATAGTATCTAACTCAACACACTTTTTCTTCATTCTATAAGCAGTTTGTAATGGAAATTTTAAATGTGTTACCTCTATTTTATTATTTAAAATAAAATCCACAAAATCATCTGTATAGACTATTTTATTATTCAATCTGTCAAGACCAGCCATACAACAATTTAAATCAAAGTTGTTTATGAGTTCTGAATAATATTCACACACATTTCTTGATTTTCTACTATAAACATCTAACATAACCTTATTTATAATACCCATTCTCTCATTAGTTCTCATATTAATTGAGTCACCAGTATTTGTAATAAAGTACTGACCATAATCATCACCAACAACCCTCTGAAGGTCACTTTGAATAAAAGAATCTATCATCACCTCATTATGTCCCCAATACGTATCTAAAAAGTTAAAGACAAACAAATCAACATCATTTATGATGGGTCTATCAAATCTTTCTTTATTAAAAATGTAATGTATGGTGTTAGCTATAGCACCACCAGAAATAAATTCCGAATTGGGTATATCATCAAATTGAGTGCCATGTGTATGACACTCATGTTTGATTATGTTGAGGACTTCGTTAAAAGTCTCGTTAGATTCTAGTATCTTAACTATCTCTTCTCTTCTCAAAATTAATTTAATTGGTGTCTTTTAATTAATCTTTTATCTACTAAATGAACCAAGTTCTCTTTCTTAACCAAATCCCAAGCGTGTTTAACAGCTTTTAAACTATCATTAAAACCACCCTCGATTAGTCTAGTTCCTTGGTATACACCCGCTTTTGTAGAACCAGGTGTGACTGACGTATCACCCATTCTACTTTTACCCATTTTAGGTTGTGTGATTTCGTGTCTTATTTCGTAGAAGCCTACTTTACACACTAATTTTCCATACTTTGTTGCTCTAGATTTTGTCGCCATTTTTAATTTATTTTTTTAATTTATTTTAAATATAATAATTTTTTTTTAATAAAAAAAGGGGTTAGACCTCTTTTTTTCTATTTCTACCTTCACAAATTGGTCCGATACCAGATTTAATTGACTTTGGGGTAGTCAATTTTTTGTGACAAGCTCCACATCTTCCGTGATGGTAAACTTTAACCATTGGATATTTATCTTGGTTGTTGAAGAATTTGTCCAAGAACCAATTAAAGACCTCCACTTTTTTATCTTTTGGAGAGATTTTGGAATTTCTACTGTGTTTATATTTTTTATCTGAAAAACATGTCCCAATAAAATCATAATACCCATATTGACCTAAAGTAGAGACAAACCACACATCCTCTTCTTTGTGTTTTTTAACTTTGAAGGTTACGTAATTTTTCGTCAGAGTATTAGCTACTGTAAACAAAGCGTTTCCAGCAAAAACAAAGTCTCTTAGTTGTTGTCCTCTAAGTTCACTCTCAGGAATAAATTTGTGTTTCTTTTGTTGGGTAGGTATTTTTATGAAGTCCATCTTTTTGTTTTTTGATTCAATACAAATATACTAACTCTTTTTAAATTGGCAAAACTTTAATGAAAAAAGTATTTATTTAAAACTTGTTTATATTTATATTTGAATATGTTAAAAACTGAAGTCAAAAAAGGTAATATTGAAAAAGCTTTAAAAGCTTACAAAAGTAAGGTTATAAAAACCAGACAAATGAAATTATTAAATAGTAAAAAGGAATTTGAGAAACCTTCTGTTAAAAAAAGAAGGGATAAACAAAAGGGTGAATACAAAGAAAAAATAAGAAGGGAGAACGATTAAGCCCTCCCCAATCACTAATTATATTTTACTGAATCCTACTCATCCAAACTAACTTATCATTATTCGTATTAAAGATATCACTAAACAAAGCTGAGTTTATTTGACCACTCTCAATGAAGTTACTAGGTACAAAACCACTAAAGTCACCACCAATCGTATAGAAACCATATAAAGTCATTTCAGACATATTGTTACCGATTATATTGGATAATGTATAGTTTGTTGTTGTACCCCCATTTATTGTGTATTGGTTGTTAGACACAAAATGAAGTGTATCATTTGGGTAATTGTTTGAAAACCCATCATAGTATTTAGTTACAACCCATTTTGTCCCAACGATTTCATTTTCCTCAGTAGATTGTGTAATTAACCCACCGTAAGTGTATCCGTATAGAGCATTTGGTTGACAACTAGTACAGGACTCTCCTTGTTTAATAAATGTTAGGGTTGAGAAGTAATTATAATTAGAACCATTAGAAGAAGCGTAACCCTCACCTACACGGACAGTTAACTTTTCTTCTGTCAGTTCTAAAACAATTAAAGATCTAGAACTACCATCCTCTAAACCATTAATAGAGACTATTTCAGTAGTACCATTCATTTCATAAGCATATTCACCGTTAAGGGTAAAATTAGAATTACCAAAGTTCCATGTTGTGATGTCTTGAATTAAACTATCAAAAAGAATATCACTCCCATTTATGGGTTGTAGGTTACTAATGTTTTGATTATTGCCGAAGTGGTCGTAGTAAGACTTATCACCATTATCCATATTCTCCAAGTATATTCTACCATCTGATAAAATCCAATTGTAACCAATTAGTTCAGCGTTGTTCTCAACAATAACTACGTTGTTTTCTGGTATTTCTATTACTTCTTTTTCACAAGACGTTGATAAAAAGACTAGAGTAATAAGGAAGAATAATTTTTTCATTTTTAGTTGTTTTAATAATTTATATTACAAATATAAGTATTTTATTACTATTGGCCAAATATATCATTGACAATATTTAAAATATGTGTATTTATTATAATAAAATAAAAATATTATGAATTATAGAAAAGGAGAAAAAGTAAAGGTAATGACTTACAACCCACCATTGGAAGTAACTGTGGCGGATTATTATGAGTTGCCCTTCACACAAGTACCGATGGATAACAAATCTTTAATAAGAAAATATCATGGTAAAAATGTCCCAATAGTTGAGGTTTTTAGTAATGGTAAATTATTGTCGTTTGTTGCTGATATTATCCAAAAGGATTAACTTAATTTATCCCTCACCTTATTCAATACGGACTTAACACCAAAAGTTGCTGAAGCCAAAGTTATACCCAATAACATTTCTTTAACGTTATTTACAGTCAAACCATACTCGTTTATAATTTTTGTTAATATTTTGGTAGTCGGTACCAATAAGAAGGTAAAACCCAATATATCAGATAAATTATAGGTTACTTCTATGGTTTTTGATGTAACATTATTGATTATTTTTTTGGTATTTTTAATAAAGTCTTTAACACCAGATAAACTAGATTCTATACCCCTTTCTTTTACTTTATTTTTTAATATGTCTTTATCAGAATCATTAATTAGTATTGATATGGCCGTTATTATTAGTAAGAAAACATCTTCTTTCGTCATAGATAAACCAGAACCAGAAATTAACTCACTTACTGGGTTGACAAATGCCCCAATACCAGTCCCAAAAGTAAAAAGAAATTTTTTGGATAAGTTTAAATCATCAACAATATCAGTTAGTATAGAGTTATTACTCTCTTTTTCATCATTTTCTTTTATTAATAAACTCAATTCCTCAACCTCACTCTCATAGTTTGAGATGTCGTTGTATAGTGAATTTACTAAACCCTCTATGTAAATTTTTTCTAAAGCTAAATTTAGGTTTATTTTTGATATTTTTCCCATATATTAATAAATATAAAAAAAATACAAAATGTTAATGTTAAAAATATTCTTTTTTTACGTACTTAGTATTCCAGTTTGTAATGTATTATTGGATAGGATAATAAATTTAGAATACTTAATTACGGAGAAAAAAGTTAAAAAACTAAAATCTATATTCTATCTACCATTTGTTAATATAATCACCTATTTCATTTATTTATTAGTGGTAATCGTAAAATTTAAAAGACCTTTGTAATATTTATATAAAAAGATATGGGTATGAAAAAGAAAATCATTAAATTTAATGAGTCAGATTTAGAAAAAATAGTTCAAAAAATACTAAAAGAAGAGGGTGAAGAAAGAAGTTCACGCTATATGTTTTTTTCTAACTTAGAACAAATACATAGACAGGCGGCTATGTTGTTAGGGATGGATGAAAACATGTTAGAACAAATACTAGATAACGGTCATGATTGGGCACAAGACCACATAGCAGAGTCCAAAAATAACATGGACCAAGTGTTTGACTTTATTATGAACAAAACTAAAGAACCTCAAGATAACCCAGTCGTTGAGAATAACCTTTTAAAAAATGATAAGTTAATCACCGAAAACGGTAAAAACTGTGCTGATACTGATAAAGGTTGTATTAGAAAAAGAAAATCTGGTTGGGTGATTTTAAATAATAAGAAGGGTGGTGTTTGGAGAAAATGTGACTCCAAAAAACACTGTGAAGAAATATTAGATGCGTTTCACGCTAGTAAGTAATTATGGAAATCAAAGAAATTATATTAGAAGAATTACTTCTTGAAGCTAAAAAGAAAAAAAAAACTAAAAAAGACGCTTGTTACCACAAAGTTAAGTCTAGATATGATGTTTGGCCTTCAGCTTATGCTTCTGGGGCTTTAGTAAAGTGTAGAAAAGTTGGAGCTAAGAATTGGGGTAACTCAAAGAAAGAATCTGAAGAAATAGAAAACCACAACTTAATCACTGAAAAAAAGAAAGGTAAAAGAAACTTAACTAAAAAAGCTAGTTCAGAATCAAACTTAGGTGATTGGTTCAAAAGAAAAGGAGCTAAAGGTTCTTCTGGTGGTTGGGTTGATTGTAATGCCCCAGATGGTAAAGGTGGTTATAAATCATGTGGTAGAAAAGAAGGTGAAGAAAGAGCTAAATACCCAGCCTGTAGACCTACACCTGGAGCCTGTAAAGATAAAGGTAAAGGTAAGTCTTGGGGTAAGAAAGCTAAAAAAGAATCTATATCTGAAAGTTTACAATACCACATAGACCGTAACATACCTTTAGTAGAAAACATTTATAGATACGGTTCAGAGGGTTTCTTTAATCTAATTAATGAGACTAGGGAATTATATAAAAAGGGTGGGATAGATTTATGTTTAGCCGATAAAGAATTACTCCAAACCAATATAGGTGAAAAATCTATGTTTGAGGGTAAAGAGGTTTGGTTAGATATTCCAATGGAAAACACAGAATTATTATCTGAGGACGATAAGTTTAAAGGTAAAAAGTCTGGTTCACCAACTAGAGATACTTCTGGTGGTAAAGCTTATAAAGTTTATGTTGCTGGTTGTTCAAAGAAAACAGATTCTAACCCAAGAGGTATTAAATTAATTAGATTTGGTTCTGGTGGTTTAAAAGCTAAGTTAAGTAATAAACAAGCTAAAAAGTCTTATAACGCTAGACATGGTTGTTCAGAAGGAAGACATAACGATAAGTGTAAAGCTGGTTATTGGTCTTGTAGACTTCCACGTTACGCTAAAAAATTGGGGTTATCTGGTGGTGGAACTTGGTGGTAAAATAGAGTGTCCTATATGTGATTGGGATTGGCAGATGGAGTCTGATGATGATAGACCTCATTTATGTCATCAGTGTGGTTACGATTCTAATTTAGGTAATTTCGATGAAAAGGCTTTAAACCAATGGGAAAAAGAAAATAAAGTACCATTCCAAGAACAAAAAGAAGAAAAATATATAGTCAGAACTTTTTCCGAATCAACAGATGATATGGAATTAGTTTGGCACAGAGATAGAGAAGATAGAATAGTTAAAAGTTTAGATAGTACTGATTGGATGATTCAAATGGATAATGAATTACCAAGACCTTTAACAGAAATGGTTTACATCCCTAAAAACACATACCATAGAGTTATTAAAGGTATGGGTGATTTAAAAGTAAGAATAAATAAATTGTTATGACAAAAGTAAGTAGACAAAAAAGATTGATTATTGAAAGAGCTAACAAAAGAATGTTAGGTGAAGCTGAAATGGGTTGTCCTAAAGCAACAAAGGACAGTGAATTAAATGAAAAGAATAAAAAGAAGATTACTGAAAACAATCAGTATGGATTACCAACAGAGGAGGCAAAAGAAAAAGGACAAAGTTGTGCTAACTGTGTCGCTTTCGACACCTCGAAAAGAATGAAAGATTGTATGGACAATCAGACTGGTGAGGTGGGTTACTGTTGGATGCATCACTTTATGTGTTCAGGTAAAAAATGGTGTGACACTTGGGTAGAGGGTGGACCTATAACTTCTGATGAGAAGTCTTATAAGAAACAAGAAGGGTAATGTATACCTATAACGCAAAAACAACTAAAGTGGTTGACGGTGACACCGTTGATGCTTTAGTGGACTTAGGTTTTGATACTTGGAAAAAGGTTAGAATAAGATTCTACGGTATAGATGCTTATGAAAGTAGAACTAGAGACCTAGAAGAAAAAGAAAAAGGTTTAGCGGCAAAACAAAGGGTTATTGATGTTCTAAATGAAAATAATAATGAATTCACATTAAAATCTCATGGTGTTGGTAAATACGGTAGGTGCTTAGGTGAGATATTTGTTGAGACTTTAGGTGAAACATCACTCCAAAAAACATTAATTAATGAGGGTCATGGTGTAGAATATCATGGTGGTAAAAGATGAGAAATTTAATTAAAAAAGTATTGAAAGAGTCAATTGGTGGTAATTATTTTTATTTAATAACTACTAAGGATGACAAATATTATTTGAATGAGGGTTCCGACACTTTTGATGCTAAACACGAATTAGTCCCATTAGACGGAACACTTGATTATGACGAGTTGGATAGACTACACCAACCAGGTCACGGTGGGGATAACCTTTACCAATCAAGAGAAAGAGCTGAAAGTTCTTTAAAATCAAAAATAAAATGGTATGAAAAAATTAGAACTGAAATGGGTGATGAAAATTATCAGCAGGATGCCTTTTTCGATACACCAAGAAGAGCTTTGATTAACCAAATGAAAGAGTTAGGTTATACATGGGATGATTTAGTGGTTAAAGAATATTATTTAGGTTTAATACCAGCAACAACAAGTATATGAAAAACCTAATTAGACATATATTATTAGAAGAAGTTAGTAAAGTAGAGTATCAAGTAAGAGATATTGGTGGTTCAGCTTACTATAAAAGACATAAAGGAGAAAAATGGTCTTTTACGGATGAAATAGATTTTTTCAAAAACTCTAATAGAAACAATCTAGTTAAATGGGTAGAAAAAAAACCTAAAAAGGGTCCAAAAATAAAACAAATTGATGTTCCACAGAAAGATATTGATACTTTAGAATATTTAAAGATATACTACCAAAATTTATCACCTAATAATTATTCTGTGAGAGTGAAGGAAGGTCAAATTATTATTGAAGTGAAATGAAGAATTTAATTAAAAAAATATTAAAAAAGGAGAACACAAAGCCAGAGGTTTATAATCTCTTTGAAGAGGAAGAGTTCGATCCATTTGGACATATCACAGACCAAGGTGAAGATGATTTAGAACTCTCAGAGATGGGTGTAGATATGGAAAAAGATTGTGTGTTAGGTTTCTCTAAAAACAATGCTAAATTAGAGTGGCCTTATTTTTCTTTACCAGCTGGATATACATGTCCTTTCGCAACTGTTTGTAAAAACTTCCCAGCGAAGTGGGAAGGACCATTAAAGGGTGGTAAGTTTAAAAAACCTTCCTCATGGGAGAAAAATGTTAAAGCAGGTCCAAAAGCTGAAATGATGTGTTATGCTGCAAGAGCTCAAGGACAATACCCAGGAGCTAATGTACAAGCTTTTAAAAATCTAGACTTAGTTAAAAAAATGAAAACTAAAGAAAAGATAGCTGATTTAATTGTTAAATCAATGAAGTATCATAATATAGATAATACTGATGTATTAAGAATACATGAAGCGGGTGACTTCTTCAGTCAAGAATATTTTGACGCTTGGGTTGAGGTAGCTAAAAGGTTACCTAACACATTATTTTACGCATACACAGTCTCACTACCATACTATATGGCTAGGAAGAATAGTTTACCTAATAATTTTAAAGTAATAGCTTCAATGGATAAAAACAATGAAGATTTTATTTTAGATAACGATTTAAGATACTCAAGAGTGGTTAATTCAACAGAAGAAGCGAAAGAACTAGGATTACCAATAGATGTGGATGATTCTTTAGCTTGGGGTACTGATGATAATTTCGCCTTAATAATACATGGTGGTCAACCTAAAGGTTCTGAAGCTGCTAAAGCTTTAAAAAAGAATAAGGAGTCTGGTTTGTATGATAAAATGAAAAAAATAAAGAAGATGAATCAAACTAGAAAAAACACTCTAAGAGATAAAATAAGAAAAGAGTTAAGGTCCGAATCTTTTATAAATGAAGGTGAATGGGATTGGGCTGAATCAATTCCAAACCCATTGGAAATTTCAGATGTTCCACAAAAAATTTGGGTATTGAATTTAACAAGAGAAGGACAGAAAAAAATATATGATTATTTAGTTTCTTTAGGGTTTGAAAGGAATATAGCTATTGAAGCTATTATTAAACACGAAGGGTATGGACAAAAATTAGCTATTTTAATTTTAAATGTTGATAGTAGGGTTTATTTTGGTGATGAAGAAGTTGATGCTCTATTAAGAGGTGAAGAAAAACCAAGACCAAAAGGAAAATTAGGTCATTTATCCTTTTATGAAGGAGGTAAAGAGAGTCAACAAAAACAACACTTAGAACAATTAAAAGATGTTTGGAAAAATAGTTATAGTGGTTATTCTGAAATCGACCCAAAAGACTTATTAGATTTAATCGATAATAACTTAAGTGAAGACCTAGAGTATTGGGGTGTTAAGGGTGATAAAATGGGTCCCTTAAAAGAAGATGATTTTTCGTGGACTGATGATAGTAACCTTGATGGTGTTATTTTTAAAACAAAAGAAAGACCAGATTTAACCTATATTATTAAAGATAATGATTACTCCACTGTTAAGGTATATAGACAAGATGGTGAGTTTATTAATACTATTATAAGAGACTATGTTAAAAGAAAATTTAAATCAGGTGAATGGTACGTACTAGATGACAAACCGATTAATGAAGAGGAGTCCGATTTTGGTTCAGAAAACGATGAAGTCACATCGTTAAAAGGTCATAGAGGTTACGAAGATTGGGTTTTTATCCATAGAAACTTAAACAGACCACCTTATTATTCTATTAAAGCAGGAAAAAGTGGTGGACCTGTTATTGGTTACGATACAGATATTCATTTAAAAGACGTACAATTTAAAGTACAAAAAGGTGGGATGAATAGAGTTAGAAAAGAAAAAAGAAAAAATGTTCACGCTGGAGTCGTTGGTAAAATTATCGATTCTGGTGGTGAGTACAACACAGATGGATGGGTTTTAATAACTTACAACCCATATAAACACAATTCTTTTGTTGAATATGAAACAGAAAAACCTATATTTAAGGCAGATGAAGTTATATTAAAAAATGAAAGGGAGGTTTGGGCCAAAAAATGAGTGGGATAATTTTGTTCCTATTTATTTTTATTTTTTTGGTTACCTGTTCTATCATCGATGATAATATTAATAATAAAAAATGAAATTAAATTTATCTAAAATACTAAATTCTACAATACTACTTGAGGGTAGATTGGAGAATGTGGTTAAAAAATATGCAGATAGGATGGACCAAAGTGATATAGAGGTAATAGAATACCTATCCAAGGAAGACCCTTCTGGAAACAACAAATACCTAGATTGGATGACTAAAGTTTATTTAGGTCTCACCAACGAACTACCCACAGATGAGGAGATATTAGATTTGGTAAAAAGCTTTCACCAAAACTTAAGTAGGATTGAAAACAAAGATATAAATAGTTATACCTTTAAAGAATTGGAGGTAGTTGTTGATGAGGCTGTGAGAAAAGCCTACACCAAGAAAGCTAAAAAAAATGTTATAAAAGTTTTCGAAAATGATGATATTTTAGTCTTAGCCCCTTTGAGTATTGAAGCTTCTTGTAAGTATGGTTCTGGAACTAAGTGGTGTATTGCGGCAACAAATAATCAGATGGTGGGTAACCCACATTTTGAAAGTTACACCGAACACTCTAGTTTTTATTTTTTGATAAATAAAAAAATGACAAGGGAAGAAAACCCAAGAGACTATAAATACGCTTTACAGTGGAAACGAGATGGTGATAAATTTACATGGTGGGATGCTCAAGATGATTCCCACAGTGAAAAACCAAATTGGGTTACTGATGAGGTATTGGGAGTTATAAAACAAAATGGGGAAAAGGTTGATAGGGGTCTACTTAAGACAAAAATTAAAGACTTTTTAGACGCACCGAATATAGATGATTATGTAAAAATGAAAAAGGTTCTTAATGAAAAAGAAAAAACCCAAGTCATAGACACCCTCATAAAACAAGGTTTTAGTATTGATTACTTTCCGATATTTAAAGAAGACCTAACAGAATCACAAATGAAAACTTTAATAGCTAAGTTTGTTAAAGTATATACCAAAAGTGAAAGGTTTAGGTTTAAAGATTTTAATTTGATAAAAGAATATTTAAGTAAAGAACAACTTTTTAATATTTTAGAATCTCATGTGGGTTTATTGGGAAATGATGAGGTTGTTAATTGGATAGATAATAATTTTTCCCACAAATATAAACACAACTTAGTTAATAAGATAGATGAAATAAATAAAATTTCTAACAATTTAAATAATAAACTTATTTTAAAAAAATGGTCTATGACAGAAGAGGAGTTGGAAGAACAATTAGAAACATCTTATTATGCCTTTTTATCTTCTGGTGATTGGAATACTGGTCAAAGAGAAAATTTTATAGATTCTTTAGTTAAAATAGATAGGTTGGACCCAAGATCACATAAGACCTTAAATATGATGAAAATGAGAAAACAATTTCAACCAGCAACTAAATTGTATATGATTAAAACCAGTGGGGGATTACTAGACGATTATGTGGGTATGTCTGACGAAGAAATAGATGACCCCATATTAGACTCTATAAAACAAAGAGCGATAGAAATTAGATAAAATGAGAAATTTAATTAAGAACATATTAAAAGAAAATTTTAATCCTGAAGACTTTGATTGGATTAAAGAGATAGACCCAATGGATACTTTCAAGGAGTGGATAGAATCAACCGCTTTAATAAGAAGGGATGGTGTTGGTGCTAAATCTGATAAACAATGGTTAAACTACATAGTAAGAACCAAAGATTGGCTTGAAGAGCTTACAGATGAGACACGTCAGTTATTAGAATATGTAGAAAATTTAAATAGTTCAGCTGGTTTACATCACACAAAAGATATGCTTACAGCTATACAGGAGTATATAGGTGATGAAGACGGAAATACCAATGGTTGGTATGTAGACACTTATAGAGGTGAAGAAAATAGATTATGGACTTTTTTAAAGTATTTTGGTTCATACGGTGAAAAGTATGATTTAACTTTAGAACAATTATTAAATTTATCACATAAATATTTTGAGAAACAAGTTCATGGTGACTTAGAAGAATCAGAATCATTAACAGAATATAATGACCGTGAAAAAAGAAGTACCACTGAAATTACAATGGAGTTGCTACATGAAGCAGCAGACCATTTCGCTCAAGGTTTAAGATTAATCGAGTCAGCAACACAATTCGCTTATGAATCAAACAATGAAGATTTAATTAGAGATTTAGAAAAACTAAGAATGTCTATACAAAGTGGTGGTGATAAAATGTGGGCTGAAAATCCAAATAGTATGAATATTATTAATAAGATTAATGATATTGTAAGAAAATATAGTTAAATGAGGGATAGGATTAGAAAAATATTAAAAGAAGCTAGGGTACCTATAAATGGAACCTCTATACCTGACAAGTGGATTGATGGTAATACAAAGTCTTTTTTTGAAGCAGATGGTATTAAGTATCGTGTGATATTTCCGTGGAACCATGAAAGGAATGGTACAATACGTACACAAATAATACCTTATAATAATGAAGATTCGGCTGTATGGGATGAATATAAAGATTTAGGTCCTTATGGACAAGACGCTTACTACGATACCGGCCAAATCTATGAATGGAAAAATGAAGTAGGTTCAAAATTATATAATATCTTAAATTCATTTATTGGTAGTAATCATAACTGGGGTGTTAGAAAAACACAAGAGGAGGATGGTATGTTAATTTATGCCACCCTAAATGTATTTGAATTAGTGGAAGATTATTTTCACATGGCTGATGACGGAGACCCTTTTAGTAAAATAAAATGAGAAATTTAATTAAAAAAATATTACGAGAATCACATTGGAGTGATGTTTACAGTCCTTTTTGGTATAAAAAAGATGCTATAAGATTAGGTGGTTCTTTAACTTGGAAGGAAAAGGATGAATGGGATGAGGATGAAAACATCAAAAAATGGGAAAAAGAAGAAAGATTACACGCAGCACCATTAGAAAACTTTACTTATGGGGTTTATGCCCTTAAGGGTGATGATGAGGTTATTGACTACATAATAGAAAAATATAGTTAAATGAAAGATAGAATTAGAAAAATATTAAAAGAGTCAGATTTTGATTGGACTAAAGAAAACACAACTGAAGTACCAATAAAAGAGATTGAGGGTTGGGTTGACAAAACTAGGTATGAGGTTGCTGGATGGATTCAAAAAATAGAAGAATTCCATAAAAATTCACCGCGTGTTGATTGGTCTGACAAGGAGTCTGTCACTAGTAAAAATAGTATGATAACGTTAACGGTTAAAGGTATTGGTGAAGAATTAAGAAATATATACGGTAGTCTTGATAGTATAGACGATGAAATAGCTTATATTAGAAATCCAGAGCTGAAGCTAAAAACAATATGGACCAAGTGAATGTTTGATTATAAAGATATGAATGATGATTAAAAACACAAAACAAATATTATCAGAAGGTAGATATGATTCTTTCGCTAGAATGATTAGTAAAGATATTGTAAAATCAGTAAAAGAAACTGAAGGTGATACGGAACACACCCACCAAATAGATTTACCTTATGATATAACTGGTGAAGAAGAATATACTTTTAATTTTAAAGAAAAAAGTTTAGGTATTGAGGTTGAGTTGTTTATAAACAGGACTGAAGATGTGATTAGTGTTGGTCACAGGGAAGTACCTTATTATATTAATAGTTATGTTTCAGAAGATGACAATTTAGTTATGGAAATGGTTATTGATGAAAGTTATGGTAGGTCATATTACGAGGAAATGTTTTATAAAATAAGTGAAGATGTTAGGCATGAAATAGAACACTATCTACAAAACATTTTTAAAGATAGACAACAACCACTACAAGATACTGCAGATTACAATACAACTTTTGCTCATCACATGGACCCATCTGAAGTGGAAGCATTAGTCCATGGTTTTTATCGTAGAGCAAAATTAGAGAAAAGACCTCTAGATGTGGTAATGCTTGAGGACATACTAAAAGATATACAGGATGGTAATCTAACAAGGGATGAGGGTAAGACACTTTTACAGATATGGACTAAGTACGCCGTCAATAAATTACCCAAAGTACAGTTCTCCAATCGTTTTAAACGAAAGTTTATTATTCAAAAATAAGCTTTAATTATTCTAATAAAAATCTTATCATTATTTTAAATAATAAAAAATTTAATTATGCCAAAA
>Ga0233415_10000520_pt1 | contig 17895 bp, 16 predicted proteins | sample Na_anoxic_12_MG_FD_188631 | JGI IMG/M metagenome (GOLD analysis project Ga0233415, IMG submission 188631) | Seawater microbial communities from Saanich Inlet, British Columbia, Canada - Na_anoxic_12_MG | ecosystem: Environmental > Aquatic > Marine > Inlet | place: Canada: British Columbia... | reverse complement strand
TGGTCTCCATGGCCTCCTCAATGGCAAGCTTAAGACCTTTGCCGTCAGGTCTGGTTTTTGTATGATGAAACGCATCTGTCGCAGATCCGTAACCGAGTATATAAGCTCGCGGTTTTGTTTTCATTTCCTTTTCAATCTCTTCCGATACCAGTATAAAAACCGATGCTCCTTCTCCAAGATTCAGGCCCTTTCGATTTACGTCAAAGGGTTTGCACGGAGAATCGTCATTAATAAGCAGTGATTTAAAACCAGTATAGGTAATCTGGTACATTTCATCTGCCCCGCCGGCAATTACAACATCACATATTCCGGATCTAATCCATGAAGCAGCAAGTCCCAATGCATCACTGCCGGATGAGCAAGCATTAACTACAGTCTGCAATGGCCCTGTAATTTTAAATTCCGAGGCTATAGAACTGGTAGGATTGCTGAACAAAAACCTGTTAACAGGGGTAATGAACGAGGTGTTGTCCTCTGTGCCATCATTAGATAATGACTCGTCATACATAGAACAGCCGATATTAGTTCCTATACAGGCACCTACACGCTTTGTTTCGAGTATTTTACGATTAAATCCTGCATCACTGATTGCTTCAAGTGTTGCTGTTAATGCCAGTTTGCAGGTCCGAAGAATATTTATTTCTTCAAATAAGCCAGGCTGAAAAAAATCCTCAAGGACTTCAAAAACCGGAAAAGTCAATTTGGTGGGGAAATGAACCGGAGGCGCGGGATTACGCTTCCCTTTATACAAAAAGTTCATGCACTCCTTTAGTACCAGTCCTGCGGAGCAGATACAGCCGATTCCGGCTATGGCAACGGGCGCCAGTGGTTTCATGTTTAGAGGCGGGCCTCAATAAAATCGGCAAGCGTGTTAATGGACTGCAGGGCGGGACGACCTTCCTTCATGTTTTTAATTCCAACGCCAAATTTTTGTTCAACCTGAAATACTATTTCAACGGCATCAATGGAATCAAGGCCGAATTTTTCGCCGAACAACGGTTCATCATCTTCGATTTCCTCTGGACTAATGTCGTCTAGGTTCAACGTTTCAACAATTAACTTTTTTAATTTTTCTTTTATTGTCATATTTAATATCAACCTAACAAAGCATAGATGCTGGAAATCTAAAAAGTCTGGAGGTTTTTAGCTTTTCAACCTCATAGCATCGCACCTTTACGCCTTGGTGGCAGAAAGAAATGCCAAGGCTACTTAACAACTGCCATTAACTCCTGATATACTTCAGCTTCCCTGTTGGCGCAATCCCTCAAAATGTCGGCCATTGCTTCGAATGAATCCGACTCCGTTGCCCTGTTTTTGCAATTGCGTGAACCGATGACCGCAAATTCCCGCCACCTGTCACCTGCTGATGTCATTTTTCTGGACAGATCAAGCAAGCAATTTTCCTTTAAAATGCCGGCAGCTTCCTGCAGGAAAGCAGCATACATAAAACGAAATCCGCCTCCGCCTGTGCCCAGTTCTTCCTGCATGCGGATAAGCTGGACGAGATGAAGGATTGCTTTGCGTTTTCCCAACTTTTTTGGCCATTTTTCGATCCGATTTGCAAGAAAACGGATACCCTTAACGCCGATGATTGGCACCGGTGTTTTCAGCATTCTTCGACAGGTCTCTTTTATGCCCTTAATGATTGGGGGAGCAAAATCTATTTTTTCAGGTATACTGGTTAGATAATACATAGTCCCTTTAGGTGCAAGTGCTCCCTTGGCGAAACGGGCTTTAATCAGATCTTTACGGTGGCACATTACAGGTTCTGGAAAAACAGGATCGCTTATAAGATATTCATCCCCTTCTTTACCGAAAACAACCAGGTTGTGCATGTTAAAATGAAATCTAAACGCAGAAGGGAAATAGGGTAGCCAGTATCCTCCTGTCCGGCACCCAACAGGAATCCCTTCTTCCAAGCTTCGATCCAGGGCATCCATGGCTTTTTCCTGGTTGTGAAATTTCTGCCAGTAAACGTCAACTCCAAGCTTTTTATTCAGGCGTTTAAAGATGCCCCCAACTTCACAACGAAACGTCGTTAATGGAAGCTTGTTTACCTTAATAAAAGGTAAATATCCAAAAAAGATGCCCCCGCCGATTCCAAAAGCCATAGCCTCGCTGATATCGACTCCGTAGTGAAAAAGCAGATTTGAAGAAACGCCGCTTTCGCAGTGAGCTGAATGTCTGTGTTTAAAATCAATCTTCATTCTTTTGTAACTTCCTATGTTTTAGGTGGTCCATCTTTTCAGGAAACTGTTGAAGCTGTTTCATCGTAATTTTAAAAATATCTGAATATAGCTCAAGAACAGCCGGTTTAAGACGTTTGAATACAGCAGGTTTAAGATGTCTTTTTACACGCCACCGGCTAAAGCCTGCGTATTTAGCGAGCAGACCGGTATTCATCTGATTCTTTGCCATGTGAAAGGCCAGGGGGCTCAGCCTGCCGGCATGTATCCCTTTTAGTGCTTTGGCCACCTGCCCATCAATCAATTTCCAGGCCTGATCATTTGTTATGTTTTTAGGTTCCCATCCGGCACTGGCAGCTAGCACATAACGGCCTTCATCGTCAACCGCATAACAGATTTCATAAACATCATCTGTCATCATTCCGCGATCCTGGGGAATTTCATTTATCTTCATTTATTGCTCCGCATGTAGATGATAACCTATCTCCAATATAAACTTTATAAAATATACCCTTCTTTAAAAAAAGGCAATACTTTGTTAAATTTGTTATTATTGGTTGATTTTTTTTAAAAATAAGCTTTAAATATCCACTTTTGATGAACTCGTAAAAGGCCATTTTATTGCCCTCGGGCCACAGGGGACACGAAGAATAATTTTCTATTTTAAATTATGGATAATAACAAACAAAAAAGTTATGAAGTGAATCTAACTGTCCCTTTTCACGACTTGGACCCCATGCATATCGTCTGGCATGGTAATTATTTAAAATATTTTGATATTGCAAGATTCGGACTGTTCAGTAGTGCGGGCATCGATCTTTATGAGTTTTATAAAAAGACTAACTATCTGTTTCCTCTTACCAAAACATCCACCAAGCATATCATTCCCCTGCAGTACAACGATGCTTTTACATGTAAGGCTACAGTTATTCAAGCTCAAATAAAGATTGTTATCGATTTTGAGATAAGACGACTTAATAGTGGCGAGGTTTGTACCAAAGGAAGAGGAGAGCAGGTTGCCGTGAAATATCCCGAAATGGAAATTATGTTTGAAATTCCGGGTGAAATTAGAAAAGCATTAGGGTTTTAGCTTATGCCACATGATTTTAAAAAAGCGTTTATATCAGGAGTTGAAAGGGTAGCTGCATGGTCTGATATCCTGGATGAAATTAACGTTTTTCCTGTTGCCGATGGGGATACCGGACGCAATTTGGTGATAAGTATGACCCCGCTCAGGCAGCTTAATAATGATCCTGAAAATACAATTAACAGGCTTTTACTTTCAGCCCGGGGAAATTCAGGAAATATTGCAGCCCGGTTTTTTTCCGGATTCCTAAAGGCCGATTCATTTGAAGATCTTCCTGCGGCAGCTGAATCGGGAAGAGACCGGGCATGGCAGGCCGTTAATAAGCCTGTAGCCGGGACAATGCTTACGATTTTTGATGAATTGGCTGAATTTTTAAAAAAGGATAATATTGAAGATAAAAATGAATATGTTTCACAGGTAATTACTCATCTCGAAAAGGCAACATTGTCAACCAATAAGCTTCTTCCAAAGCTAGAGCAGGCAGGCGTGGTCGACTCCGGTGCTCTTGGAATGTATATATTTCTTGAAAGCTTTTTTAACAGTCTTATAGGCAGGCAGGAAAATTTAATGCCGATTACGAAAAAATTCAAAGGCTTTCTTCAGATTTCATCCTCATTTCGGGAAGAAACCGAAGCAGGCTATTGCGTTGATACAGTGGTCAGGTTTGATAATACCAAACGAGGCAATGTCAGCAGCCTTTCGGAATTTGGCGAAAGCGTGGTAGTAATTGAAAATGAAGATTATCTAAAGGTTCATCTGCATACGGACAACAGGGAGGAAGCAAGAAAGAAAATCGAATCTATAGGCGATGTTGTTAACTGGACAGATGATAATATGGACCGCCAGATTAAAAAATTCAAGCGGCAAAGTAAGCACAAGCCTATCCATATTATGACGGATGCAGCCGGTTCCGTGACCCGGGAAGATTCCAACAACCTGGGGTTTACACTTCTTGACAGCTATATACTTGCCGGTGATAAATCTATGCCGGAAACGCATTTCCCCTCATCAGAACTTTATAAGTCCATGAGAGACGGAGTAAAGGTTTCGACATCCCAGGCATCTGTATTTGAACGTCATCAGTATTATCAAAGAATTTTATCCCAGTATAAAGAGGTATTATACATTTGTGTAGGGTCTGTTTATACTGGAAACTATGATACTGTCAGAGGGTGGAAGAAAAAAAATGATCCTGATAACAGACTGAAAGTGATTGACACGGGCGTTCCTTCAGGTCGCCTGGGGATTATTGTAATCGCAACGGCAAGGCATGCTATGAAGTCTGATGATTCCGCTTCTGTCATCAGGTATGCGAAAAGAGCTGTTGATCTTAGTGATGAGTATATATTTTTGGACAGACTTAAATATCTTGCTGCAGGGGGGAGACTGTCCAAAACCAATGCGGTTTTTGGTGATATGTTTAAGGTAAAGCCAATCGTCAGGCCGACATCCGAAGGTGTAAAAAAGGTCGCAGCCGTGCGGAATAGGGAAGGGCAACTGAAATTTGCCCTTGATAAGATAGAAAAAATTATGAATCCTGATTCATCACCTCTTATTATGCTGCAATATACTGACAATCGATCCTGGGTAGATAATATCGTCAAAGAAGAAATAATAAAACTCCTGCCGTTATGTGAGATCATACTGCAACCTCTTTCTTTAACTACAAGCGTTCATACTGGTCCCGGAACATGGGCGCTTGCTTTTTTACCTGAGCTTTGATGTTCCAGCAATCGGAAATCCATAAAAAAGGAAAATTTTCCTTTGTCATTCCTGTTTATAATCACGAGCAGGAAGTTTGCGATGTTATTAAAAAAGCCTTGAAATTAAAGGTCCCGATTTTTGTTGTAGATGACGGGTCTACTGACTCAACATTTGAAAAAATAAAAAAAATTAAAGAAATAACCCTTTTGCGCCATAAGGTAAATACGGGTAAAGGGTCAGCCCTAATGACAGGATGGGCCGAAGCAGCTAAAATTACTAATTGGGCAATAACTATAGATGCTGATGGGCAGCATAATCCTAAAGACGCTATAAATTTAATAAGGGCTATTCCCGATGGCCAAAGACCTGTCATGGTCGGAATAAGGAAAGGGATGTCAGGAAAAAACGTCCGATGGAAAAGCCGGTTCGGACGTAAGTTTTCAAACTTCTGGGTGCTGCTTTCGGGCGGCCCTAAAATGACTGATTCCCAGAGCGGATTTCGGATATATCCGTTGCCTGAATCAATGAATTTAAATGTCAAATCCAAAAGATTCCAGTTTGAAGTTGAAATTCTTGCAAAGGCTGGATGGAAAAGAATTCCAGTAATAGAAACACCTGTCAACGTGACGTATCAACCAGGGGACAAACGGGTTTCCCACTATCGTGGATTTGTCGATTTCTTAAGAAACGCTCAAACATTTTCAAGGCTTATCATACAGAGAATATTTATCCCGGCGTTTATCAGAAGGCGGTTATAATCCTTATATGCAAAAAAAGTCCTCTTTTAATTTCCCAATAGTTCTTCTTCTTGCTGCGGCAGTCGCAGGTCTCTTTTTTATCGGTTTTTACCGGCTGAAAATCGACACCGATATCATTAAGACCCTGCCGAAAAGTGACCCTGTGGTATCAGATGCCGGATATATCTTAATGAATCACCCTGCCGGGGATCAGCTTGTTATTGATATAGCTTTGGAAAGCCATGATCCAGATGGTCCTGATATTCTTGTTGAAGCAGGACAGTTTATTGGAAAAAAACTGATGGCGAGCGGGCTTTTTAAAAGCGCAGGGATGAAAGAGATTCAAGACATGGTGCCTGAGCTGATTTTTCATATCATAAATAATCTGCCGGTACTCTTTACTGAAGGAGATTTAAGAAACAAGGTAAAACCACTTCTTTTGCCAAAGCAGGTTAATAACAAGATTGAAGAAAATTTTTCCCGTTTGCTTTTTCTCGATGGGATCGGGCAGTCTGAACTGATTGCGGCCGATCCTCTTGGTTTAAGAAATATTATTCTCGCCGGATTATCACATCTTTTTCCATCGCAGAATGCAAAAATTTACAGGGGACAACTTTTATCATCAGATGGCAGGCATCTTCTATTAATTGCCATACCGATAGCTTCCGGAACCGATAACACCTTTGCCAGGGAAGCAACAAAACTAATAAAAAAATTATCTCGAATGCTGAATGAAAAATATTCTACGCAGAAATATAAATTTACCCTGACCCCTGTAGGTGCATACAGGGCTGCTCTTGATAATGAGATTATAGCAAAAAGAGATATAAAAAAAGTTGTTTTATTTTCAATGATCGGAATTGCGATTTTGCTTATCATAGCTTTTCCAAGACCGTATATCGGTTTGCTCTCTTTTTTACCGGCAGTGGCAGGAACCATGGTTGCATTCTTTTTATTTTCCCTTTTTAATAAATCCATTTCAGCCCTGACAATCGGCTTTGGTGGGGCAATTATTTCAATTACTGTTGACCATGGTATAGCTTATCTTCTATTTCTTGATCGCCACCATGAAACCAGCGGCAGAGATGCAGCAAAAGAGGTTTGGGCTGTTGGCTTGCTTTCAACACTGACAACGGTGGGCGCCTTTTTAGTTCTTTGCATCAGCGGTTTTCCAATTCTTGCACAGATCGGCCAGTTCGCAGCATTCGGCATAGCTTGTTCTTTTATATTTGTTCATACGGTTTTCCCCATGATGTTTCCAACGATGCCGCCTGCAAAAAAGGTGAGATCTCAGCTGCTTATGGGTGTGACCGGGAAACTTGCTCTATTCGGTGGAAAATACAAAGCCTGGGGCGCACTTGCCTTTGCAATGGTTATGCTTTGTTTTGCAAAACCTGTTTTCCATGTGGATCTCAGGTCAATGAATACAGTAAGCAAAGAAACAAAGGCCGCTGAAGGTCTGGTTACAGGCGTATGGGGTAATATTTTTTCCAAAATATTTTTACTTACAGAAGGACCGAATGTTAGCCAACTTCAGAAAGAAGGTGATAAACTTTCAAAAATGCTGGAACATGAAAAGGTTTCAGGGGTTTTGGATTCCGCTTTTGTTCCGTCTATGATTTTCCCCGGAGAGGAAAGGGCGATAGAAAATTTTTCTGCATGGAAGAAATTCTGGGACAAAAAGAGGGTGAAAGAATTAAAAGACACAATACAAAAAGTCTCTGTCGATTTAGGTTTTGCACAAAATGCCTTTGATCCTTTCTATAAAGCAATTCATAAACCCTACAGCAAGCCTGATCATATTCTGGGTTATACTTCGGGTGATATTCCTGAAAAATTTCTTTCGATTCTGGGAATAGCCGAAAATAAAAATCCTGATGGACCAAAATGGATCCAGTTTTTAACATTGACTCCGGGCAACGCTTATAATGCAGAAGCTTTTCATGCAAAATATGCATCAGGTCAAACGGCAAAGCTGTTTGATCCGAAATTTTTTTCAAAAAGGCTTGGGGAGCTTTTGTCAACAACATTTACAAAAATGGTGCTCATAATCGGTTTAAGTGTTGCCATACTTTGCCTTTTATTCTTTTTTGACTTTATATTAACCCTTATTGCATTAGCGCCGGTAGTATTTGCTTTTGTATGTACTCTCGGCACGCTGAAACTTCTCGGTCACCCCCTTGACATACCCGGCCTTATGCTCTCAATCGTTGTAATGGGCATGGGTATTGATTATTCGCTTTTCTTTGTCAGGTCATATCAGCGTTATTTAGATGAATACCATCCGTCTTTAGGCCTTATCAGAATGGCGGTATTCCTGGCATCAGCGTCCACTTTAATAGGATTCGGCGTATTAAATACCGCCGACCATTCTATGCTTAAAGGTGCCGGATTCGCTTCATTTATCGGCATAGCTTACTGTCTTATAGGCGCTTTTGCCATATTGCCGCCGGTTTTAAAGTATCTGTTCGCTTATAAACAACTTTCAGCTGAAAATATAGAACCGGGTTCTAAAAAACACTTAACAAGAATCACAAAACAATACAGACATCTTCAAGCATCTGTACGCCTGTTTGTCCGTTTTAAAATTATGTTTGATCCGATGTTTACAGAACTATTCAAGTTTATTAAATTACCTGAAAAAATTATAGACATTAACACCGGATATGGGCTTTGCGCTGCCTGCCTTCTTGAAATATATCCAAAAGCTAAAGTTTACGGAATTGAGCCTGACGGCCACAGAGCAAGGATTTCATCAAAAGTAATCGGGCAAAGGGGACATATTGAGTGCGCAAGGGCGCCCGATATTCCACACCCCCAATATCCGGTCGATTGCGCTGTGATGATCGATGTAATTCAATATTTAAAGGATGATGAATTAAAACTAACTTTAAAAAGACTCAGCATGCAGCTTTGTCCTGGAGGCAGCCTGCTTTTGAGAGCAGCGTCTCCTAATAATAAAGCTGTTTCCCGGATGGTATGGTTTGAAAATATATGGCATAAGATTATCGGAATAAAACCCTGCTATAGATCAGCAGAGGAAATCAAACAGGCGCTATTGCAGTCCGGCTTTGAAATTGAAGCTGTGGAGCCTTCGGATTTGGGGCGCAAAGGTAAGTGGTTTTTTACAAGACTAAAAAAGGATTAACAGCACGCTGATAAAAAATATATAAAATGAGAAAATTATTTTACAAATTCCTTATAACTCTCACCAAAAAGCTGGGCCCATGGGTTTTTACATTATTTGCCTGGCCGATTGCCACAGGCTTTTTTCTTTTTTCTCCATTAAAAGTGGCGGTCAGCGTACGATTTTACCGAGTGCTTTTCCCAGGCAAAAACAGATTATACCATATCTGGTGTACCTGGAGGCAGTATCACAATTTCACTCATGTTTTTATGGATCGGTTTATGGTTATGGACTCTGAAAGCATCACACATACATCCGAAGGGTGGGAGCACCTTAAAGAAGCTGTAGGAAAAGAGAAAGGCGCGATAATTCTTATGTCTCACATGGGAAACTGGGAGACAGCCGCACATTTATTAAGCCGGAAACAGTATGGAATGCGCCTTTTGCTTTACATGGGAATCAAGGCTAAGGAACAGATTGAAAAAATGCAAAAGGAAAGTCTTTCTCAAGGGGGCGTCAGGATAGTTGCAGTAGATCAAGATGGTGGAAGCCCTTTTGATATTCTTGAAGGAATAAAATTTTTAAGGGATGGCGGTCTCGTTTCGCTGACAGGAGATCGTATCTGGAGTGGAAATGAAAGAAAAGTTGCTGTTAAATTTTTAAATCACGAGGTCTATCTTCCGGTGGCACCGCATATTTTTGCGTTGCTTTCGAAAGCGCCTTTATTTATATTTTTTTCATTCCGCAGCGGTCCAAAGAGCTACCATTTTAGAATATCCGAGCCAATATATGTCAAATCAGCGTCCCGTGCCGACAGGCAGGAGGCAATACAAAGATCAGCCCAGCAATATGCAGACCACATTCAGCGAAACCTTCAAACACAACCTCTTCAATGGTATCATTTTGAGCCTTTTCTTGGCAGGAAATTAGATGCTTAAGGCCTTTGTGTCCTTGTGACAAAATAATTGTTTATTTATTCTGAATTTGTTATATAAATAAACCGGATGGCGTCGTAAAAAAACTCATCTACTGCGTTGTAGCGGTTTTTCAGGAACTCGACATACTATATGTATAGTCTCGTCCCTGAAAAACCGCTACGCCTTGTATATAAGCCTTTTTGCTTAGCCATCCGGAGCTTAAAGATTTTTTGCGAATTTACCACAGAGGACACGGAGCACACAGATTATCATATGACACTTACGCGGGAAAAAATACAAAATGAAATCCTGAGGATATTTTCCGAAGAATTCGAAATAGAAAACCCTGGTTTGGATGACAATTTAAGAGAAGTGCATGAATTTGACAGTATTGATGCAATTGAACTTTTAGGGGAGATTGAAACTATATTAGATTCGGAACTTACCCATGATGAGAAAAAACAGGCAATGGATATTAGAACAATAAATCAAATATGCGATTATGTTGAGTCCATGGCAAAGGCTCACTCGTAGAGCCAATTGACGATTTCGTAAAAAGTCGGGAAACATCCCTTTTCGTCATTCCGGTGAAAGCTGGAATCCAGTAATTTCAATAGCTTCTGGACTCAGGCTTTCGCCAGAGTGATGGAGTTGGGACTATTTATGAGAGCATCAACTTTGTCAGTCGCGTAAAAAGTATCACCGATGGCTAAGTAGAAAGTTCCATATACAAGGCGCAGTGGTTTTTCAGGGACGAGGTAATACATTCAGTATGCCGAGTGTCTGAAAAACCGCTGCAACGCAGTAGATGGGACTTTCTACGACGCCATCAAGCTTGTACAGGTTGAAAATATTATGGAAAGACGAGTTGTAATCACAGCAGCTTCCGCCATTACACCCATTGGCCATACAAAAGAAGAAATTCTTAACAGTCTGGTCAATGGTGTTTCAGGGGTGAAAGAACTTCGGGATGATGGACTTTTGTCCGGCTTCATCCACTCAAAAGTTTTCGGAACAGTAGATTACCCTGTTGAGTATGATTTCGCAAGAAAATATCGAAAGACTATGGCTCCGGTTTCATATTATGCTTGCCAGGTGGCAAAGGAAGTTATTGAACAGGCCGGCTTTGATAGAAAATTACTTTCTTCAGGCCGGCTTGGAGTAGCTTTTGGTTCAATCCATGGAAGCCCCACAGTCCAGAGAGGAATATATAAAAACTTTTTCAGCGGTGAACGCTCAAAGTTTTCATCTATAGGCGCGGTCGATTACCTTAAGTCAATGGTTCACACAACGGCTGTTAATATAACAAAGATGTTTGAAATAACAGGCCGGGTTATTTCTTCTTCTACTGCATGCACAACAAGCAGCCAGTCGATTGGCTATGGATATGAAACAATTAAGTTCGGCATGCAGGATGCAATGATTTGCGGTGGAGCGGATGAATATGATACTACCACGGTAGCTGTTTTTGATAACCTCCTCGCCTGTTCAACAGATTTTAATGATACTCCGGGCAGTACGCCCCGTCCTTTTGATGTAAGAAGGGACGGCCTTGTTGTGGGGGAAGGAGCCGGGGCGGTAATGCTGGAAGAGTATGAGCATGCTAAAAATCGTGGGGCAAACATCCTTGGAGAGGTAATTGGTTTTTCATCGAATAATAATGGTGGAGACCTTATACTTCCGAACATTCTTGGTATAACCGAGACAATCAGGCTTGGGCTTGAAAATGCAAAAATCAGTCCGGACGAGGTTGGCTTTATCAGTGCTCATGCCACAGCAACAAAAATGGGAGACGTTATTGAGGCACAGGCCATTTATAAGATATATAAAGACTCGCCGTTTGTAACCGGGCTGAAAAGTTATATGGGGCACACCATGGCACCGTGCGGCGCCATAGAAACAGTTTTAACCTTATACATGATGGAAAAAGGTATTATCGCACCCACTTTAAACCTGGATGAAGTTGATGAAAGATGTTCCATGCTCAGGCATGTTACACGTATGATTGAAAAAAATGTACGGATTGCCGCAATACAGAATTTTGCCTTTGGCGGTGTAAATACTAGTTTGATTATTAAGAAGTTTGAATAAGCACAAAATGCGGCCTTTTTTCATATACCTGAAACCTGCCTATGATCTTTCAGTTACTTTACTCCACTGGATATATTTGATATTTGGATTTATCACATTTTTTTCACCTTTTTACCTCGGAGCATTATTATTTTCAACAAATCGTGAGAGTGCTTTTCAAAAATTAAATCACCTTTTTTTTAAAAGTTTTTTTTTACTATCCAGGCTGCTGATCCCCAAGCTGGTGATAAATATTTCAGACGAAATCCGTTCTATCAGGTCTTGTGTTATCGTGTGTAACCATCTGTCTTATTTTGATCCTCTTCTTTTTGTTTCACTGCTCGAAAAGCAAAAAACCATTGTAAAGAGCACTTTTTTTAAAGTCCCTGTATTTGGATCGATATTAAAAACATCAGGATATATTCCTTCAACGTCCGTCGGGGCGTTTTCTTCTCTAATGATTGAACGTGTGGAGAAAATGGATGAGTTTTTGTCTTCAGGAGGAAATCTTTTTATTTTTCCTGAAGGGACAAGAAGTAAAGACGGTTCTATCGGAACGCTAAATGAAGGAGCTTTTAAAATAGCACGGCGCTGTAAAGTTCCTTTAAAAGTATGTTTAATAAAAAATACAAACGCGCTGTACAGACCGAAAACCTGCCTGGTTAATACAGGTATCAGTGAGCCCATAGAAATAAAACTGGTCGGCAGTATTGAACCGGACTTTAACGGCCACAGACTTTCTGTTTCAGACCTTATAAGCAGGACGCGCTTATTATTTGAAAAGGGATAAAATGAAAACAAATGCATCTTCCTTAAAGGATGTTTTGATTATCGGATCAGGTATAGGCGGGCTTACAACCGCTATTATTCTATCCAAACTCGGTTATCATGTTACGGTTATAGAAAAAAACAGGCTTCCCGGCGGACTGACACGAAGCTATACGCGAAGCGGGATTGAATGCTCCATAGGAGTTCATTACCTGGGATCTCTCGATGAAGGACAGATCCTGAGAAAATTTTTTGATTATTTTGATGTTACTTCGAAAATTCCGGTGGAAAGAATGGGGCAAAACGGTGTACAAAAAGGTATAATTGATCGATATCTTTTTAACAACGGTTTTATCAAATCAGGAACTTTCGATTTTCCTGAAGGGTTTGATGCGTATGAGCACAATTTAAAATGTACCTTTCCTAAGGAACACAAACAGATTTCAGCCATAATGAAACCGATGCGACAGGCTGCCGAAAAGTTACATTCTCTTGATCTTCTCTATGCAACCCAAAACGATTTATTGCTGCTCGACCAGTCCAAAACATTAGGAGAAATCCTGACCAAATTAAATTGTTCGCCGGGCTTAAAAAGTGTTCTGGGTGTTCCATCATGCTGGATAGGTGTTCCGGCAGAAGAATGCCCGGCTTTTTATCATAATATGGCTCTTGTTTCTTATTTGTCTTCGTCCTGGAGATTGAAATGCAGCGGTTCACATATGGCGGATGTTTTTGCAGAACGTCTGAAATCCCTGGGCGGAAGCATTATTCAAAGCGACAAAGTCAAAGAAATTCTTGTGGATTCACGTGTTGTAAAAGGTGTTCGCTTGAAGTCGGGCAGGGTATTGAATGCTCCCCTTGTTATCGGGGCAGTTCATCCGAAAGTTGTCCTCGACATGTTGCCGGATGGTGCGGTAAAGCCTTCATACAGAAAAAGGATTTCAAATTTAAAAAATACATTTGGGATTTTTTGTGTTCATGCCGAACTTGATGCCGCTTATCATAAAGAAATACCCTACAATATCTTTAAAGTAGATACAGATAAATACGGGAATATCCCTGATATAAAATTTTATCAGATTCGAAAAAGTGAAAAAAGCGGAAAAAATCTTTTATCTATTCTTACATCAGGTAAGTCAGATCTTTGGAGCAAATGGGAAGATAAAAAAACAGGCCGCCGCGGTAAGGATTATCTTGAGGAAAAAGATAAACACTCCTTGCAGTTAATTGATGAGGCGCAGGAAATATTAGGGCCGTTTAAAGGCTTGAAGATACTTGATGCCTATACCCCCCTGACCTTGCGGGACTGGGTAAACAGCCCCGAAGGCAGTGCATATGGCGTTCTTCGTTCTTCCAGCCAATTGCTTGCGGCAGCTCTGTTGAATCGTACATCAGTAAAGGGGTTATTCCTTGCAGGTCAAAATGTAGTGGCGCCGGGAGTAATCGGGACGATAATGGGGTCTTTCAAGACAGTTAAGGCGATTATAGGCTCCGAACAATTTAATAAAAAAGTATTGGTGGGTTAAAAAATGTCTACAAAAAAAAGGACCGTAGTCTTTTCGGTAGCCTGGAATCTAATCCTTCTCATGGCCGGCGCTGTCGTTTTAGCCATCGGAATCAAAGCCATTGCCATTCCCCATGGCTTCATTACCGGAGGGTTTTCAGGGCTTAGTCTGCTGATCTATTATGTCTTTAAAGGTTTATCTCCCGGGATCTGGTATTTTGTGCTGAACATACCGTTGTTTATCGCCGGCTGGATTTTTCTCAGCAGGCGATTCTTTTTTTACAGTCTGTTTGGTATGGTGGTGTTAACCGTGGCCATCGATCTAATACCGTTTACAATCCCTATCCATGACAAATTGCTGGCGGCACTTGCCGCCGGTGCTCTCATTGGTGCCGGGGCCGGGATTTACCTTCATTCCTTTGGATCAGCAGGCGGATCAGATATAATTGCAATTATTCTCAACCAGAAATACAATGTACGAATTGGCAGATTCTTTTTCTATTTTAATCTGGTTCTCTTTGGTATCAGTTTTGGTTTTATGGATATTGACCTAATTCTTTTTTCTCTTATACTTTCCTTTGTCGCTTCCCAGGTAGCCGATTACTTCCTCAGTATGTTCAACCAGCGAAAAATGGTTATAATTATTTCCGACAGGTCCGATTCAATTGCTAAGGCTATCTTTGAAAAACTTAACAGGGGAAGCACCTTTTTGTTCGGACGCGGTGCATATACCGGTCAGCGCAAAAAGGTTATTATGACGGTGGTCAACAATTATCAGCTCAAGCGTCTGGAAGAGGCGGTCTTCCACATAGATTCAGACGCCTTCTTTATCACCGAAAACACCTTTAATGTCATAGGAAAGGGTTTCTCCCGTCGCAAGCTGTATTGATGGCGTCGTAAAAAGTCTCACCTACTGCGTTGTAGCAGTTTTTCAGCAACTCGACATACTATATCGTATAGTCTCGTCCCTAAAAACCCACTACGCCTTTTTATCCAGCTGATTTTTAGCGGGGGTATATGAGCCCTGGAACGATGCCATCCGTCGCTTATTCAAAGACTTTTTACGAGTGCATCAGTACTTTTTACAAAGTTGTATAACTATCACCGGATCCGGTAGCTTTTAGCAGCATCTTCCATGCCTGGTTAAAATCGGCAACAAAAACCTGAGACCTTTACAAAACGGCACTTTTCGAAGTCTGCGCACATCTTCCCGGTTGCCCTGGTCCTTTCTTCCTTGTGCATCCCGGCCAAACGCTCTATTTCTTTGACCTCCAGGTTCAACCCTTCGATGACTCTCTGGGCAAATCGTCAAGCGAAATGCCCAAAGCGTCGGCCACGCCCTTTCCATAAGTCGGATCGGCATTCATGCAGTTCCCGATATGGCGGATCTTAATCTCCTCGGGAGCATCGCCCATGGCACGGGCGGTATTTGTAAAGAGCGATTCCTGCTGTTCAGGGCTCATCAGCCGGAAAAGTAAGCCGGGCTGGGTGTAGTAATCGTCGTCATCACGATGGTTCCAATGATCGGCAGCCCCTTCTATACTGAGAGGTGGTTCTGAAAACTCTGGCTGCTGTTCCCACTCACCATAGCTGTTAGGCTCATAGCCGAGAGTGCTGCCGTGGTTACCGTCCACTCGCATGGCGCCATCGCGGTGGTAACTGTGGAAAGGGCAGCGCGATGCGTTGACCGGAATCAGGTGGTGGTTCACACCAAGCCGATAACGCTGGGCATCGCCGTACGAGAACAGACGGCCTTGTAACATTTTATCGGGTGAAAAACCAATACCTGGTACGATATTGGCCGGATTGAAGGCGGACTGTTCGACCTCAGCAAAATAGTTTTCGGGATTGCGATTCAGCTCCATAATACCGACCTCGATTAGCGGGTAGTCCTTACGGAACCAAACCTTTGTCAGGTCGAATGGATTGTACGGGCAGTTGGCGGCTTCTTTCTCCGGCATTACCTGGATGAAAAGCTTCCACTTTGGAAAGTCCTTCTTCTCAATGCTATCATAGAGGTCGCGCTGGTGGCTTTCCCGGCACTCGCCTATGATGGCCTCGGCCTCGGCATCTGTGAGGTTTTTGATGCCCTGTTGGCAGACCCAATGGAACTTGACCCAGTAGCGTTCGTTTTGGGCATTGATGAGGCTGAAGGTATGACTGCCAAAGCCGTGCATGTGGCGATAGGAGTAGGGAATGCCGCGGTCACTCATGGTTATTGTGACCTGGTGCAACGCCTCCGGTAGTGATGTCCAGAAGTCCCAGTTATTGCGGGCGCTGCGCAGGTTTGTGCGGGGATCTCGCTTTACTGCGTGGTTGAGGTCGGGGAACTTGAGTGGATCGCGCAGGAAGAAGACGGGCGTGTTATTACCCACCAGGTCCCAGTTGCCCTCTTCAGTGTATAATTTTACGGCAAATCCACGGATATCGCGCTCCGCGTCTGCAGCGCCGCGTTCACCTGCCACCGTTGAGAAACGTGTGAAAAGTTCAGTCTTCTTTCCAATCTCTGAGAAAATCTTTGCCTTGGTGTAGCGGGTGATGTCGTGAGTAACGGTGAAGGTCCCATATGCACCGGATCCCTTGGCATGCATGCGCCTTTCGGGGATGACCTCACGATCAAACTGGGCGAGTTTTTCAAGGAACCAGACATCTTGCAGCAACTGCGGGCCGCGCGGCCCGGCAGTCATCACATTCTGATTGTCAGGTACGGGAGCGCCTGCATTGGTGGTCAATTTCTTCTTTTTGTCTTTCATGGTTTCTTCTCCTTTCAAGTGTTGATTTTGTACAGGTAAACATCCTACATAAGGATAGGCAAGCGTCCACCCGGGGTTTGGCAGTTCCAATCGTCACCTACTGGGATTCCAAAGACAATAGTCAATGTTTTTTTTCTATTCTTTATGTCTTTGTTTTTTATGTCGTTCATGTTCAATTCCTCCTTTTTAAAGAGTTAGTATTGAATTTTATGCATCAACCCTTGAGAAATTCTCCTGATGGTTATTTCTGTTTGTCAAAAATGCCAAACTGGCATTTAATAATAAAACATATTAATTAATAATGATTATTTATTAAAGGCCAAAAAAATTTACCTGTCTAAAACTACTTTTTCTTCCGGCAGCGGGGACAGATGCCAAAAAAATCAAGACGGTGGTTTAAAATACGAAAGTCTGTATCTTGTTCCAATTCCTGGGTCATATCACTTAAGGTGGCAAGGTCTGGATCAATAATTTCCTTGCATTTAACGCAAATCAAATGCGGGTGAGGATATGGTTTATTGCCATCATAGCGGTTGCTGCCTTCGGGGAAGCCGATTTCCAACACCTCCCCTATCTCCTTCATGAGAGTTAACGTTTTATAAACAGTGGCTAAACTTGTCGTAGGAAAATCCTTCCTTACTTGTTCATAGATCTGTTCCACCCCGGGGTGACCTTTGCTACCGGCGAGAATTTTGAGCACAGCTAACCGCTGCGGAGTGATACGACAATCTTGCTCTTTTAACTTAGTAAGCATCTGATTGAGACGGATTTGAGGATCGGCCATAGACTTAGTTTTCGGCTCGGAGCGGAGATTTTCCACAGCCAAGCACTTTTAGCTGGAATTAGATAATCAATATTAATAGAGAATCATTTTCCGTTTATAGATAAAGTAATAGCTATCACTTGTCAAGCAAAATTTTATCAACAGCAAAATATCTCAATATAGTGCGCCACGAGCGCACTTTTGTATAAAAGTGTGCGTAACTGCGCAAAAGATGAGGGAAGGCCCCTCGGAGCCGGCTTGCAGGAGCAGGCTTCAAGC
>Ga0233415_10000519_pt1 | contig 17935 bp, 36 predicted proteins | sample Na_anoxic_12_MG_FD_188631 | JGI IMG/M metagenome (GOLD analysis project Ga0233415, IMG submission 188631) | Seawater microbial communities from Saanich Inlet, British Columbia, Canada - Na_anoxic_12_MG | ecosystem: Environmental > Aquatic > Marine > Inlet | place: Canada: British Columbia... | reverse complement strand
ATACTACACACTATGGAAAATAATAATATAAACATAGAACTAATATCTCTAAACGAATTAATTAGACTAAGAAAAATTATTAATGATAGAATTAATATGCTAACTAATAACATATACCTAAGAGATACAAACCTAACCAATAAAACACTTAACTCATTAATGAAAAACAATATAGTAACACTAACACAATTAAAGAATACTAACATTAATACTATACCAAGAATAGGTAGCAAGGGTAGAACTGAAATTGAAGAAATACTAGAAACATATAATAAGTAAAATACTATACACTATGGAAAATAATTATACATACAAAGATATCAACAATAGACAAGTATATCCAAGATTTAAACTATCTGGATTCCAAAATGATATACTAACTTGTACACTATATAAAAAGAGAAATATGCCATCTTGGATTCCATTTAAAAAATCAAAAATACACTATAAAGAAATAGCATTTACAGTAGCAACTGATAACCTAGAAACAATAGCTAAATATACTCCAGAAGACTACCATAATCTGGTACTAGAAACACTAGAAAAATATAACAAAGAATTAGGTCTAAAAGACTATGTAAATAATCAAATAAATTCACTAAATAATTTGGTGCTTTAATATAAAATTATTACCTTTATATCCATGAGGAAATTTAAAGAAATACTACACCTAAAAACATACACTAATCAGTATGGTGAAACTATGCAATTGGTCATGGATGAAAACTATGATTTATGGTTCTACCATGATGATTGTAATAAGGACTTTGAAGATATAAATATACTATCAGATTATCCTATGGGATTTAAGTATGTGCTTACAGAAAATGAGAAAAATATACTAATGGATTTTATTGATGGTAGCCTTGAAGTAATGGAAGATATTTGGTTTATTGAAAGTATAGAAAATAACTAATAATACTACTTGTTTTTATACCTATATCCTATATACACAATTGTGTACATCGAAAGCCATTTTAATGGCTTCTAAGACACTATCTTTCTGTATTTATCGTTGTACCAGTTACATGTACTTTTTGTACCTATACGCACACGTTATGGCTTTTTTAGGGTTTGTGGGTAATCGTGGTAAAAGGTGGGATAGAGTGGGATTTTGTGTAAAACGCTTAAAATAGAATATATAACAATATAACAATACCACATGAAAGGTTTAACCTCTGGTCATATACAGTATAATATTTCCTCATTTTTTTTAGGACAATCCTTTCCTAGCCTCTAAAAAATGCGTTTTTTAAAGTTTGCACATATAGTATTATATGTACCTATTTAGTATTCTATTGTACCGACCCTAAATGTCAGACCCTCCCACAATTTACCACCCAGATGATTCTGGGTTATAATGGATGTAATATATACACAAATGTGTACACCCATGCGAGTGCGCATCCACATGCTCGTGACCCATGTAAAGATATATAAGATTATATATAATGTGATGAGTATAAACCACGAAGCCCCAGAACAAATGAATGCTTTGGGTATGTGAAATCTAGTCCATTATTTATGGGTAGATGTTGCAATATACGAAATGTATTTTAGATATCCAAATCTATATTCAATTAAATTGAAAATTAATCCTAATTTATGTTGATTCTATATAAGGGGATATCCCCTATAAAATATAGGGTAATACGATTCCGTTGGGTACTCTAAGAATACCAATACAAAGATACAAAAAGATATCTAGAATTCCAAATAAAAAAGCATAAATATTTAGGGGGGAAAAGTATAGGTAGGGTGGAGTCTACTCTTTCGGTTTTATTTCAGAACCAGACCCCTAATTTGTATACTGCTAATATCGGGATAATAAATGAGAATACCAAATATATAAGAGTATATTTTAAAAAAAGATTCTATAGTATATTATATATAAAAAAGTTCATATCTAGAAGTCCAGTAAAATAAGGGGTTTCAGAGTGCAATGTAAAAATAAATTAAAAATATATAGTATTATATTTGGTGAATTGGAATAAAATGACGTACTTTGTATTGTTCGATTGAAAGAACACATTTTTTGTTAAACCCATTTAAATAATTATTATGGAAAATTTAGATTTAAAAGTAAAAGAGATTTTAGTAAACAACGGATTAGACTTCGAGATAGTTAAAGTTCCTTTAGTAGGTAAGCAATTGGTGACTAGTGTATCATCGAGTGGTGAGTTAGTTGATGATATCAAGTTAACTAATAGTCCTTATTATGGATTATTGAATTCTAAGAGTGGTAACTTCATTAACACAGTTAAGGATGGGTATACTGTTTCACAGAATTCAGAGGTAGTTGAGTTAGTTCTTAGAGGGATGCAAGGTTTTGGAGAATTGAGTGTACAAAAAGCGGGTTCTATCAATGATGGTAGAAAGGTATACATTCAATTAGCTATTGAGGGTCTTAGTAAGGTTGGTAACGACTCTATTAAGAGGTACGTGACTATCATTGATTCTAATGATGGGTCTACGGGATTAGGTGTTGGTATTGGTGACTTGACTATGTCATGTCAGAATCAGTTCTTTTCTTTTTATAGAAGTGGTCAAGCTAAGATGCGACATACGGCTAGTTTAGAAACTAGACTTAGAGAAATTCCTAGTCTTATCAGTTTAGCATTGGAGAATTCACTTAGACAGATTGATATGTATAATGACTTTGTTAAGGTTGGTGTATCAGATAAGAATATTCATGATATGGTGAAGTTGCAAGTTGGGATTTCTAAGTTGTCTTCAGTTGGTGACATTGCAGATGCTTCCGCTAAGGTGAGTAATGCGATGGAAACATTGTATGAGATGATTCGTGTGGAGGTTGCTCAAAAGGGTAATAACGTTTGGGGATTACACAGTGGTGTAACTAGATGGACTACACATGAGAAGTCAGCACCACGTAGAGAGAATGGTAGAATTGAGAGTGCTATGCTTTCGACTAACTACAAGACTAATCAGAAGTCATTGGATTTCGCTAGAGAGTTAGCATTAGTATAAATATAATGGGGTGGATTTAGGTTCACCCCAATATATAGACATTTGTGTATGTGTACGCGTGAGGGGATTATTTATTTTAAATTTAGAATTATGGTTAAGTTATTATTAGGAGAGTTTACATTTTTAGACCCAGTTATTGATGGGGAGCATAAGTGCATCATTAATAAAGTTGATAAGGTTGTGGAGTTTGATGATGAAGACCTAGCTTGTAAGTGTGGTGAAGATATGTTAGACCTATATGAATCTTATTTGGTATTACCAACTTATAAGGGTGAAGTTGTATATGAATAATTAGAATTCCAAATATATAGGATAGTATTTTTAAAGAAGTTATTAGCATTTAGGTGTTGGTAACTTTTTTATTTTTTATTTGTATATGTCAGATATTATTTGTACCTTTGCAAACTTTTTATATGGGGGTATAAAAAAATATAGGGTAGGTTGGAGTCTACTCTTTCACTCTTTAAGGAGTGACCCGTTTCTCTTGCGAACCAACAAAACAAATATCGGAATAATAATTGACATATGCAAATTATTTCATGATAAAAAAAAATAAAAAATATATGCTATTATATTTGCATAATTGAAAAGTAATTCCGATATTGCAGTATCGTTAAACAAAAACAAAGTATTATGGAAATTTTATTAAATGAGAAAGAATTAAAGGAAGTATTACACAATGCACTATGCAATGGATTAGGATGGATTAGTGGATATGGTTTAAGTGTTAAAATATCTAAGGAGGATTATGCTAGTGCTAAGGATTCTTTAAAGGATGAGGATTTTAATGTAGGTAGTATTAATATAGGTATCTGTGTTGAAGATGTTTATATGAAGCACCTAGAAGATGGTAATGCATTAGAGTTCTATGATTCAGAACAAGAGGAATATGTTGGGTTTACACTTGAGCAAGCTAAGAGGAATTTAAAGGATGAATATGTAACTAAGCACATCATGGATATGCTTAATGAGAATGATGATGCTATAACGGCTGATTGTATCTTACAGACTGCTTTATATGGTGAAGTGATTTTCGGATAAAGTTAAATTGGAATGGCACTGTCTTCGGATGGTGTCGTTTTTTATTTTTTATTAAAAAAAATATAGGGTAGGTTGGAGTCTACTCTTCTAAGATTTTGTCTCAGCCCGTTTCGGTATCACCACCAACAATATAAAGGTAAGAATAATAAATGAGACTACCAAACTTTTAGGTAATAAAATTAAATAAAAAATATATACTATTATATTTGCATAATTGAAAAGTAATTCCGATATTGCACTATCGTTAAATTAAAAACCTATTATTATGACAAAGACAAAAGAACAAATTGAAGAAAAAAAAAGAAGTGATATTGAGTTTATCGTTTCAGCAGTAACAAGTGAATTAGAAAATACGGCATACCTAGAGTATTTTGATACATGGGAGAACAATGGAGGAATGCAATGGTTCTATAATGAGTGTGTAGAGATAACACATGAGATAATGCTTACACCTAATTCACTTTATTTAAAGTGGCTTAACCATTGGATGAATACTGAGGATAAAAATTGTGAGGGGTTTTCTGAATTTACGGGTGAAACTTGTTTTGATTGGTATCACATGAATGAAGCTAGAAAAGAGTTTGAATCTAGATATGATAAGGATGAGAATATTGATGAGCAAATATCAGAACGTATTGGTGGACTTCTTAATCTATTCAAAACTCAAGAGCATAGAGATAAGATATTAGTGGATGCAGTTAATCATGCTAAAAAGATAAGAGATAGAGAAGCTATGAATGAATGGTTAAATCAAATAAACCCAATCATAGAGCAATTAAAAGATATGAATGTGGATGGTGAGCAGATGCAATACATATTAGAAAAAGTTGGTATGGATGAGCAAATGTATAATCAGTTAAATAATACATTCAAATAAATTTTAAAAAATATATACTATTATATTTGGTATATTGAAAAAGTATTTGTATATTTACATATCGTTAAACATTAAAACATATACATTATGAATTATTACATCCCAAACAATTTATTATCTACAGAGAATGCTAAGACTAGTAAAGGTGAAAAATTAGGTATTACTACTTATATATCTTATTTGTCACCACATACTCAAAATAGTAAGGGTATTAACTTATGCCCACACGCAAGTAAAGGTTGCGCCAAGGCTTGTTTATTTAAGTCTGGCAGTGCTAGATTTGATGCAGTACAAGAGGGTAAAATGAATAAAACAGAATTCTTTTTAGCAGATAGAAAGGCTTATATGGAAAAACTATATAAGGAGTTGAAGAGAGCCGAAAGATTGCATGGTGCTATTCAAGGTGACAAGCAATACAAAAAAAATGGTGTTGATGTACTAAGATATAAAAACTTTGCAGTACGTTTGAACGGTACTACAGATATTGCTTTTGAGAAGTTAAAGGTAAAGGACAATAAAAATATCATGGAATTATTTCCTAATATACAATTTTATGACTATACTAAGAATCATAAGAGAATGTATAAATACCTTAATAAGGAATTGCCTAGCAATTATCATTTAACTTTCTCTAGAAGTGAAGATAACGATAAAGAATGCATGGATATACTTTCTAAAGGTGGTAATGTAGCAATTGTATTCGGTGTAAAGAATGTTAATGACTTCCCAACAGAGTATAAGGGTTATAAGGTTATTAATGGTGACGAAACAGATTTAAGGTTTCTAGATGAGGACAATGTTATTGTAGGTCTTAAATACAAGTTAGTTACGGGTAAAGGTACTAAAGGACAAAACAAAGATAATATTGAAAATAACGATTTCTTAATCGATGTTAGCAAATTAGAAAGTGAATTAGTTTAAAAATAAATTAAAGATATCCTATATTATATTTGGTAGTATGGGATATTTTTTGTATATTTACATATCGTTAAACATTAAAACAAATAAGTTATGAGAATTTCAAAAGTAGTGGCAACAGAATTAATCAACAAGTCAAGTGGTAAAATCTTCACAGTAACATTCAGAAAAAAGAATGGTGAATCTAGAACCATGAATTGTAGGTTAGGGGTTAGTAAGGGTGTTAATGGTAAGGGTATGAATTATAACCCTAGTATTAAGGCATTAAAACCTGTATTTGATATGCAGATAAAAGAATGGCGAATGCTTAACCTAGAAACGATTAGAGAGCTTAATATTAATAAAGATAGGTATATGGTTAGGTAAGGTATTAAAAACAGATTAGAGGGTGTATGGTAACATATGCCCTTTTGTTTTATATGTAATTAAAAAAAGTTAAGACGTGTTGGAGTCTACTCTTTCAGTGACCTATTACAACACCGACCCTTAATTGTATAGTACTAATATCGGAATAATAAATGAGAATTCCAAATATTAAGGCAATAAAAAAAAATAAAAAATATATAGGATAATATTTGTATAAGTCAAAACTAATTACGATATTGCAGTATCGTTAAACAAAAAAGCAATACTATGGCAAAGACAAGAGAGCAAATGATGACAACACTTAAGACTAAGTATCCTAAGTTATTCGTTAACACTACTGAGGAGTTCAATGGAACTGAAGGTGGTATTTGGATGTCTGGTGAGGATTATGATGTTGTTGATAGGAAGGGTAATAGAATCTTTCATTACTATTCTGAAAGTAGTAGTTATGACTTTGGGGTTATATACCATTTAAACAAGTGGGCTAATCGTAATGGTTGGTGGTTTGAATGGAACGACCCTGGTACTATAATGATGTGGCCTGAATAGGTCATGTTATTTTTTTTAAAAATATATACTATTATATTTGGTGTATTAAAATAAAGTTTGTATATTGTACTATCGTTAAACAAAACAGTAGTACTATGGCAAAGAACAAATATCAAGTAAGATTTAATTTAGGAAAGGGTAAGAACTTTATGAAGTGGAAGATATCTTATCCAAGTGGTACTGCTAGGTACTATGAGCCTAGTGAGGTTTTAATCATTATGCATGGTTGTAAGTTAGTAAACCATAAGGGTACGGCAAAGAAAATCCATGATGGGGCAAACAAGACAGTTTGTGCATGGGTTGAGTGTGATGATGTTAAGATTATTGACAAGGTCGTTGGGTGGTCTGAGGCTAGGCAAGTTTGTTACAACCCAAGAGTTACCCCACATTGGGTATTGGAGGAAGAGGTTGTGGACAAGGTTGAGTTCGAAGAATTATTCACAGTAGGTAAGAGTGTTAGGGTGACTGAATAAGTCGCCTTAATATTTGTATTATTAATAAATTATTTGTATATTTACACAAGTCAAACAAATAAAAATAAAAACTATGGCAAAGCAGAAAGAACAAACAGTAGACCAATTTTGGAATAACCAAGCAAAGAATTTAAAAGGTAAGGTCATTAAAGAAGCAAGGTATATGACACCTAAAGAAGCTGAAGAGTTTGGTTGGTACAGTAGACCTGTAGTAATTCATTTTACTGATGGAACATACATTATCCCAATGATGGATGATGAGGGTAATGATGGTGGAAGTATCGAGGGTAGTAACAATGATTTAGTTTTTCCAGTTTTAAGATAAAAGTATTTGGAAGTCTGAATAATTATCCTTATATTTACATATCGTTAAACATTAAAAATAAATAACTATGGCAAAGGCAACAAGATTCGACAGACACGAAAACATGAGTTCAGAAACTAGAGAGGAAATCATGGACTTAATCATAAAAACTAAATTATCAGAATTTGGAGATTTCGATTTAGTTAATTCTCTTTATGGGTTATTTGATGGTTACTTTTATGAAGATACATTAAAGAAGCACCAAAAGGTAATTGAAGCTGAAGATATTACACTTGGTATAAGATTAGCAAATGTAATTAAAGAAGTTGGGAGTTATCCCGAAGGAGTTACACAAGTATTTTAAACATTATTCTAAAAGTATTAAGGGGTTTTATAACCCCTTTTTTTATGTCTAATAAAAAATATATACTATTATATTTGGTAGTACCATTTCTTTTTTGTATCTTTACATTAAGTCAAACAAACAAAACATAATACTATGAAAAAGAAAGAATTTTTTGAAGAAAACTATTTGAGTTTACTTAACCAAGCCAAAGATGAGTTGGGTAGTCTTATTTATACTATCATTAACAAGATTAATGAAGTTATTACACCCGAAGAAACACATTTACTATTATACGATTTTGGTATATCTCAACCAATATATAGAGAAGATTTACACAATGACCAAATGACTGAAACTATTAATTCAGCGTTTATTGATGATGATGGTAAGGTTGGATTTGAAGTTAGTACATTTGATAGTGGTTATGAAATATCAATTGATGATTTAAATATGGATATGGTTTTATATTTAATTGGGGAATTTGAAGAAATTGATGTAAATAATTTGGAATTATCATAATTAATTCTTATCTTTACATTAAGTCAAACAAACAAAACATAAAACTATGAAAGAATTTAAATTACCAAACAACAGGATACTAAAAGTGGAACAGGATGACTGCCCATTAAACCCAAGAGAAGACTGGGATAACTTAGGAAACATGATTTGTTTTCACAGAAATTACAGTTTAGGGGATTATGAGTTATCTAAAGAACATGAACCTAAAGACTATTATAAACTAGAGAAAAGAAAAGATGTTGTTATATTACCATTATATCTTTACGACCATAGTGGAATAACAATGAACACAACAGGATTCAGTTGTGGTTGGGATAGTGGACAGGTTGGATTTATTTATGTTACCCATGAAGAAATTAGGAAAGAATTTGGAGTAAAAAGAGTTACTCAAGAATTAAGAGAAAAAGTGAAGGGATACTTAAAAGGTGAAGTTGATGTTTACGACCAATATATTACTGGAGATGTTTATCATTTCAGCATATACCAAAAAGAAACTTGTAACTTAGGATGTGAACATGAGGAGTTTGAAGACAGTTGTGGAGGATTCTTCGGTGACGATATTAAAGAGAATGGAATATTAGATAATTTGATGACTGAAGATTGCGAAGCAGTACTGGAGCAGTTATAAAGATATAAGGTGGGCAAACATAGTTTTATAGTTTGACGACTAAAAGTCTGGGGACGGTGAATTTCTTAAAGACCTACCTTACCGTCCTCAACTTTACTTAAAAATAGTCAATATAAAACTTGTAAATTAAGAAAAAAAGTATTAACTTTAAACTATAGCAATGGAAGAACTACTAATAAAGAAAGTAGAAGCAGATATAAGGGGATTAAGAATGAGAACTAAAACCCTAGAAGAAATTAAAGTAATATATTTCCTGGATAAACTAAAGAAGCTTAATGACGGCTTACATGATGAGTATCTAGAGAAATATATGAAAGTACGTAAGATGTACGATAAAAAATAGTTATGTCATAGTAACTTGTTTTAGGTTTAACGAAGGAAAAGAAGGTTACCAAATTGGTAGCCTCTTTTTTTATCTAAAAAAAAACGTTAAATAATTAGGAATATTAAATATAATACTGTATATTTGTTATATAATTAAATGTCAAACTAAATAAAATTTAAAATTATGGGAACTAGGAGTTTAACTTCGTTTTACGAAACTTACAAAGATGAGAGCGGAAAACAAAAGAAACAAGAAATCGTTACAATGTATAGACAATATGATGGCTATCCAACAGGTCACGGTTTAGACTTAGCAGAGTTTTTATCAAAAGGTAAAATGGTTAATGGTATAGGATTAGATGACACTATCGTATTTAATGGTATGGGTTGCTTAACGGCACAGGTAGTTGCCGAATTTAAAGATGGTGCTGGTGGAATTTATTTACAACGAGCCAATAAAAATAGTGGTGAGGAGTATAGATACCAAGTTATAGGTGATTATGACACTAGAGAATTAACCATAAAGATATTGGGAGTTGGTTATATGAAAGGGGATAAATACTATAAGGGTACAAGAACAATATTTGAGGGTACACCGCAAGAGATGTTAGAGTTTTGTAGTCAAGAACAGGAAGCATAAAAAAATAAGGGGATTGTTAATAACTTTCCCCTTTTTTTATTTGGTAGATTAAATAAAAAAACCAATTAAAAATTAGGAATATCAATATATTATCCTTAACTTAGTACTCAAATAAAAACATTATGGGAAGTTTCAGTTGGAATAAAGCAGACGATTTAACGAACACAGAGAACATCGCTTATGATAGACTTTTTAAATTCTTAATACCAAAAGAGTTTGGTGGTGGGTTTATCAAAGATTACTATCAAGATTATGGTTATTTAGGAACAAAAGAAAATGGAAAACCTAAATACGATATGTATGAACTATTGGCTTTTTGGAATAAAGTAGAAGGTTTAAAATACAATGGTGAATTTCCTTTGATGAAAGAGATTGACGAATATACAGACGAGAATAGAAATAAAGGGATTGATATTGGTTGTTATGATAAAGACATACTACGACTTAAATATCCTTTGAAGTTGGTATCGGTATCATTTAAGGGTACGTATGAAGTTTTGGATAAACCTAGTTTAGGTGACCCAGACCAAGGCTTTTTTCAAAGAAGGAGAAAAAATATATAGTATTATATTAGGAATATCGAAATAAATTTTGTACCTTTATGTAAATATTAAAACTTAAAGTTATGATTAAAGAAACATTGGCTGATTGGGAGAAAGAAATCTGTGAAGAAATCAGAAATATAGAACCTGTCCATTATGGGGATAAAGATGATACCTATATATATAACTATTGCGGAGCGGTACACTTAATAGAGGAATTAATTTGTAATAAAGGGTATACAGTAAAAGGTGCTGTAAAAAAAGTATTTCAATAATTTGGATAATTAAAATAAAAGTTATATCTTTATACTATGAGAGATTTATTTGAAACATACGAAACACTTCCAAAAGAAGTTCAAGAGATTATTAATGACTTCAGTGAAGCTGATAAAAATTACAATAACTGTCAAGACTTAATTGAAGCATTAGAAGAAGTTGGTTATACTTGTGATTATGGTTTGGATGCCACACCATATGATTTAAAAAAACTTAACTAAAAGTATTATGTCAAAAGATTTAGAAACATATCAAGTGGAAGTTAGAATAAGAAAAAAGGGTGGTCTTACTCCAATAGATTCAGATGGCAATAAAGTTACAGATATTAAATTGGAAAAAACCATCAACCCACTATTCTTAGATACAATGCTTAAAAGAATACATAAAGACTTTGAAGCAATTACATCTGAAGGTTCTGACATTAATATAGAAGCTTATCTACCAAACTCCATTAGTAATACATGGATGAACATGGCTTCATATTATGGTAGTGAAGAAAGATTTGTTAAACATTAAAAACCATTTGGATAATTAGAATATTATTCTTATATTTACAATATGAAATTTACTATTGAAATAAAGGGTCTCGGAACACTTAAAGATATCTTAGATAATATGAATGAGGTTAAATCATTTATAGAGAATAAGATTGAAGAAGGTGAAGAAGGAATTCTAGACGAAGCTAAAGAGATTGGTTTTCCTATAGGAGGACACCCACTTCAACAAACACTTTTCTTAACAACAAGTTTAGGAAAAAAAGTTTAAAAAACATTTGGTAGATTAAAAAAGATTTTGTATCTTTATACTATAAGATTAAGAGATGAAAAAAATTAAAAGTATTATAGAAAACATTCAAGTAAGAGTATTCTTGTTTATAGCAAGAGTAAGTGGGATGTTTGACGCTGATGATTAAATAAACAGCTAAAAAAAAGTTTAAAAAGATTTGGTAGTTTAAAATAAATTACTTATCTTTGAAAGAGTTCTTTGAGATTATTAAAATATGCATGAGAGACGCAACCCTATAAGGTTTGCTGGGACCTCTTATCATCGATTGCCTCTGGACGAGCTACTAGCCGCAATGCGCAACCAAAGCTTGTAACCAACTGTATTAAGGGTGCCCTTGACGCAGCACTACCTTAGGGTAGAAAAAGTTACAGCAGCAAAGCCTCTTCTGTTATCTAACGGTACACGCCACATAGTCGATGATAAAGTTAACCCACAAATACGGGATGTGTTTCAGCTCCAGGTCCATGAGTTTAAGAAAAGCTTGCCGTGTACAAGCAGTGGGACCAGGGAATTGAATCAAGGGCTCTAGATGTTAACGGAGCGGTTAGCGTCAGCGCAATAGGGTCCTTGGTCTCTTCTTAAATGCATATTATGAAAGATATATAGTACTACAGCGATAATGGCCGCAGCGCCAGCTGTACAAGATACGGGCAGCCTGGCCCATTATACCAGGCACATGATTATAGGTTTGGGGAGTGGTTACCCCGTTTAATTAATGAGGAAAGGAGCTCCGCTAATGCAGCGGGGCTTTTTTTTATTTAAATTTAAAAATATATAAGATAATATTTGGTAGATTACAATATTATTCGTATATTGTAGTATCAAACATTAAAACAATATATTATGAAAAAAATTGAATTACAAAACGAAGAATATTTTACTTATTGTGAAAATGAAAACGATTTAGTTTCAATTGGAGAATTAAGTGGAATTTATATGTTATGTAAACATATAAAATGTGAGAACTTTCAAGCTGTTATTTGCATTGACACTAAAGAGGTTTATTTAATTTCTAAACCTTATTAATTATAACGGTTTGGCTATGAATTGAAGCCGACACAGAAAGAAATTTATTATTAACTAACAAAGACCTAATAGGCTTTTATTTATAGCCCTTGTTAGGCACTTTTAAAATTATGGGACAATACAGATTTTCAATGTATGCACATTGGCAAATAGGATTAATGATAAAACTTGACGAATACTCTTTAGATATTAGTTTGCCATTTATGACAATGCACATTGCAATTACCAAACACGCAAAAGGGGTAGAAATATTTGGCAAGTATTTAGGATAATTGTGCCTAACGGTTTGGCTATGTGTAGTGCCGATATTAAAACTACACACTTAAATAAAGACTTATGAAAACTAATATAGTAGGAACACCAAAAGGAATAGGTAAAGAGGCATTACATATAGGTTGTGTTATATGGAGGTGTACTCAAAACATACAAGACATTTACGGAGAAACTATCTTTACAAAAGGATTGGTTTATGAACAAATAAAAATAGATGAATATCCAATGATGCTAATAGACAATAAAGTAGAGGAAAGCGAAGTGCATAACTTAAAAGACTACTTCACTTCCATATAACGATTAGTATATAAAATGTGGAGCAAAGCGGAATTTTTTATATACCGTGTTATGCTCTTTTAAATTAAATAAGATGAAGTATGTAAAATGTAGAGATAAATTCTCAAGTGAAGTAAAAGAAGGCAACTTTGTAGATGTGCAAACTGATGGAGTGCATCAAGTTTACAAAAAAAAAGATGGTCAATTATACTTTAAACCTTACGGAAAAGAAGACAGAGTGTCTGCTTACTTTAGTAATGATATGGTGTTATGTACAAAAGAAGGAGATTGGTTAGGTGTTACTTAATTGAGCATAACGGTTTGGGTATGCACCGTAAAGCGTAGTACAATGTTTAATCTTAACACTTCAATATCACGCTTTATGGTGTATAGGTTGTGTTAGCAAATCGTTTTAAAATGAAAAATATTAGTAAAGAAGATTTTATTTTATGGGATACTATTAATGATGAGCCATTAGAACATCACGATACAGTTTACCATTATACAACAGTAGTAGAAATTATTAATACTGACGGATTCAAACTATCAGAAGGTCAAGAACTTAGATGTGTTGCATCGTTAAGTAAAGGTTGGCAGACAATAATTTCTGAAGCAATAGAGCAGACTAAGTAATGTTTGCTAACTAGTATATATAAACACCTTTTCATAAGATGTTATAATACAGTATATTATAACGATAAAAATCGTTAAAAGTTAAAGATTTAAAAATATATAAGATAATATTTGGTAGATTAAAATATTATTTGTATATTGCAGTATAGTTAATTATTAATCATATATACACATTTGTGTACACACACGCGAGACGTTATGGGAAAGAAAACAAAGACATGGAAAATAGGTGAATATGCTAAAGGTGGAGTAATTACCGTTGAAATTCAGGGAGAAATAATCAATGTAATTGGTAAGGATTGGGATATGTCCCAAGGAACTAAAAGAGGTAGTAACCAAAGTAATGCTAAAGAGTTTACAAGGGAAACTGTATTGTCTAGTCATAATAACTGTAGAAGACTTTTAAGTAACTTCCTAAATGATTTAACAACTTCTTACTATTCAGATAAAATAATTGAATGGATTGAAAGTAAGGTTGAACTTAAAACACATGACTATTTCCCAAACTGGTAAGCTACAAAGGTAAGAAAGATTTTTGATATATCCAAATCTTTTCTTATTTTTTTATTATGGAAACATATGGGCGTGACGGAGTCTACTCTCTAGGTGACTCTCTCAACACCAACCCTTAATTGTATACTACTAATATCGGAATAATATTTTATATATCCAAATAAAAAGACAAAAAAATTAAATAAAAAATATATGATATTATATTTGGTATATTAAAATAAAGTTTGTACATTTACACCATCGTTAAATTAAAACTAAAAGTTATGGGAAAAGAAAGAGATTTAGAATTATTAGAAAAGCAAATATTAAATGATGCTAAGAATGGTGACACAACAGTACTTGCAGAGATACTTGAATCATTAGATGAGGAATATATATTTAATTCATTAAGTGATGTTAACCAAGAGAGAACTAACTTCCAACAGTTAAAGGGTGGTGAACGTATTGTTGCTTTGGTTAATACTAATGGAGTTTCTAATTCATACAACACACCCGAACGTATAGATATTGAAAAGGGTACTATATTAAGATGCCCAAATAGTGGTACAAGAATGGGTCATGCTTTTGCTACTTTAGTTAGAGGTAACGCAGTTAAATATTGTAGAGGTCATAATGAGGGTGAAGAGCGAGAACAAAAGCATGGTGATATTATTGGTTTAAGTGGTGGTTATAACTCGGCACCTTATTCATTGGGTTGTATTGATTTAAGAGTTTGGAAAATAATAGATTAAAATATATACTATTATATTTGCATAAGTCAATTTTAATTCCGATATTGTACTATCGTTAATCAAAAATAATAATACTATGGGTAAATTAAAAGTTGGAGAGGTTGTAAAGTGGGAAGGTTGTTTCGGAACAGACATACCAAAGGATGCAGTTGTTAAGGGTATTCAAATTACCAATGGTGGTAAGTATGGTGATTCAGTTAATGAGGTTTCATGGTCAAAAATGTATGGCAGAAATGTTGTTGTTACTTTAAATAATGGGCATTGGGCATACGCATCTCAAATATATAGAAAATAAATTAATGGGGAAATGTAAAAGTTTCCCCTTTTTTATTTGGATAATTAAATACTATTTTGTATATTTGAATATAATTAAATGTCAAACTAAATAAAATTTAAAATTATGGGACAGTATTATAAACCAATTTTTTTATCGGATAATAATAAACCGATTTTAAGTGCAACTTGTTATGACTTTGGGTGTGGTGCAAAGTTAATGGAGCACTCTTGGATGTTAAATCCTTTTGTTAGATTCATTGAGAACCAATTAATGCTACAAGCACAAAAGTTAGTTTGGGCGGGAGATTATGCAGATAATGAAAACCCCGAAACAATTACTAATAAAGAAATAAAAGCTTTAAGTCGTGAAGATAGCGAATATTGCAACGCTGAAATATTAAAAAAAGAGGGTGTTAATTTATATAGTCTTTGTGAGTTAGTTGGTAAAATTACCCACGATGAAACAATACCAAAAGATAAAAGTAAATACGATTATGAGTATAAAAATATAGCACCTCTCCAGGCTAAGTATTTAATAAACTATGATAAGAAAGAGTTTGTTAATAAAACTAAAGTACCTAAAGATAGTGAGGGTTGGCAAATACATCCTTTACCATTATTAACTTGTGAAGGAAACGGCAGAGGTGGTGGAGATTTCAGAGGGGATGGGGTTAAATTAATTGGTCGTTGGTCTAGAGATAAAATAGGAGTTGCTACTAAAAAAAGTGAAGTACCTAAAGATTTCAAAGAAATAATGTTTAATTTAAAAGAATAAATTTGGATAATTGAAATATTATCCTTATCTTTATACTATCGTTAAACAAAACAACAATACTATGGTAAGGTCAACAATTAGTTTTTATGAATGTGAGCATCAAGGAGATTTAAATAATATCCTAGAAGATATGAGGTCTTGTGGTGCTAAGATTGGTTACACTAGATTAGATGTAGATGAGGAAACTTGCACTATTGAATATGAGGTAGAAGATATGGGTGAGTTTGCTATCCAATTTAAAGATACAGAAAGTTATGATTTTATTAATTAAAAGTTTGCATAATTAAAATATTTTATTTACCTTCATACTATCGTTAAACAATTAAAACAAATTATTATGAAAACATTTAAAGATTTAGAATTTAATACACACCCAAGCGCACCATACCTTGACGAACAAGCAAAAATGGAGTTTGATAATGGGTTTGGTATATCAGTTGTTAATGGTCAAGGGGCATATTGTAGTGAGGGGACTTATGAAGTTGGTGTCCTATTTGAAGGTGCTTTAACTTATGATACTCATATAACAAATGATGTTATAGGTCATTTATCACCTAAAGAGATTACAGAGATAATGAAAGATATTCAAGAACTAACGTCATAGTAAGTTAGTAGTTTAACAACAAGGAAAGGCACTCATCTAATGGGTGCTTTTTTTTTATCTAATAATTTGGAATATTAAATATAATATAGTATATTTGAATATAAGTTAAATTTAATACTATAAGATTATGGAAAGGCAAGAAGTAATATCGTTTTTAGAGGGATTGGTAGGACAACGATTTTCAATGCAATCACTTAATGATAAATTAGAAAAAGTATTTACCCAAAAAGTTGAATTACAAAACACATCATTATTAAGGGAACAAGAAAATGATGATGATGACCTGGCAGACTATAACCTAATGTTTAATATAGAAGATGGTAGCGAACAATCGGGGTTTTTTGATATCTATATGTTACCAATGAGAAGAAAGGGTTTTGATGGTGCAGATATGTATATCACAGAAGTTGGTTATGAATTTGGATAATTAAAATATTATTCGTATATTGTTTAAAATAAATTAAAATGAAACAAGATAACGGACGAGTATATGAGCCTGTACTTGTATGGCTTATATACATTGTTAGGCTTAGTACGATTTAATAACAAATAAAATAATTTAAAAATGAAAATGTATAAAACGGGTGGTTGGAAAGAACTAATTGAAGTAGTAGAACCAACAAAAGTAACAGAAAAAAGTGTTTGGCTGTCAAATGGTAGAAGTGCTAAAAGAAGTAATTACGGAAACTATTGGGACACAATGGAAGAGGCTAAAGAACACTTGAAAGAAAAGTATAATAGAATGATTGAATCTGCTGAAAGAAAGATTGAAAAGGCAAAAGCTGATTTAGAGGCACTAAACAAGTATTAAGCCTAACGTTCCGTATATGATTTGCGGAATGAAATGGAGTTAATTATATACATTGTTATAGAGAGTTATTATGAGCAGAGAACAAAGAAAATTAAGAACAGACATAGTATTTAAAGGTTGCGGAGGATTAACTGATGCTTTTGATGACGCAATAAAAAGTGCTTGGCATATCAATGATGAAGAGTACGATTACATCTGCGAAAAAGCCACTGATGAAGAACTTGACTTGTTTTTAGGTGGAAATGGAAAATTTAGTGATATGAAAAAAGCATTAGCAACCGTTGATAAGTTAATAAACGAGATGTATAATTCTATATAACGTTAAGTATAACAAACGTAGCGTTTTGAAACACTGACCCATACTAACTTATAGAAATAAAATTGAAATATAAAACTTAATATTAACCACTAACTAAGCTATGTTTTTTATACATTGTTAT